>Ga0163144_10003271_pt1 | contig 36972 bp, 30 predicted proteins | sample OliLak19BULKMAT1_FD_123175 | JGI IMG/M metagenome (GOLD analysis project Ga0163144, IMG submission 123175) | Freshwater microbial mat bacterial communities from Lake Vanda, McMurdo Dry Valleys, Antarctica - Oligotrophic Lake LV.19.BULKMAT1 | ecosystem: Environmental > Aquatic > Freshwater >...
AGTTGCTCGCCGTACCGGGAAGTTTGAATGCGCGCCTGTCAGGTCGCACCACGCTGTCCTTTCCCGCATCTCGTCAACCTCACGACGAATGGCTCGGAGTCGGCGTGGCAGAATTTCGAGTGGCGGCGGGTTATCAACCGACCTTCAACCTCGCGGGCAACCTCGCGGGCAACCTCACGGGAAAAGCGGACTCGTTCACATCTCACAGGGATTCGCGGCGGGGTCCGCGACTGAAATTGCATGGCTCTGTTAGACTTGCCGACGTACGAGACAAGGACTCCTGCCAAGTGACCAAGAACCTGCCGCTGTTTTCGGCTTTGTTGATTTTCGCATTGTTCTGGACCAACCCTGCATACACGGAGGACCTCATGGAGGTTTACGGTGCTGCGGTTGACCACGATCCGGTTCTCGGTGCCAATCAGGCGAGCTTCAAGGCTCGCCAGGAAGCCATACCTCAGGCGCGCTCACAGCTGCTGCCCAATGTGACGGCGGGCGCATCGACCACCTGGACCGAGCGCAGCTTTCCCATACCTCCGGTACAGGACACCAACCCGAACAGCCCAACGTTTGGACAACTGGTCGATATCCCGGATCAGGAGTTCAACGACCACGCCTGGCAAGCGAGGATCACACAACCCATTCTTGATCTCGAGGCCTGGTACAACCTGCGCGGCGCAAAAGCAACGGTCGAGCAGTTCAGGCACCAGCTGGCAGCAACCGAACAGAATCTCATCGTGCGTGTCGTACAGGCCTACCTGAACGTGTTGCGGGCGCGCGACCTGGTCGAATCGAGTGTCGCCGAAGAAACTGCCGTCAAGCGCCAGCTCGAACAGGTACAACAACGATTTGATGTCGGTCTGGTCGCGATTACGGATGTGCTCGAAGCACAGGCAGCGTTTGACGGCTCGGTCGTCCGTCGTATCCAGGCGGATGGTGATCACGAGATCTTCTTCGAAACGCTGCGAACCCTCACCGGCATCAATCACGAAGAGCTGAGCCGACTGGCATCGACACTGCCCATCGTCGATCCGAATCCGAAAAACGAAGAGGAGTGGGTGACTTCGGCATTGGCGAGCAACCTGAACATCGCTGCCGCTGATGCCCAGTTGCGCGGCGCCGAACGAACACTGATGGCACGTCGCGCCGCACATCTGCCCACCATCAACGGCGTTGTGAACCGCAGTCACTTCGTAACCGGTGGTCAGTCTTTCCTGGGCGGCAAGATTGATAACACCACGTATGCACTGGAATTGCAGGTGCCGATTTATCTCGGCGGGTTCAATCAATCACGCCGACGCGAAGCCGGTGCCCTGGCCGAACAGGCCCGGGAGCTGTTGCAGGATCAGCGTCTGACAGTCAGTCGTGATACACGAAACCTGTTCCGATCAGTGGCTACGGATGTTGTGCGGGTTCGCGCTCGGCTGAAGGCCATCAAGTCAAGTCAGTCCGCGCTGGAAGCAACGCAGACCGGTTATGAAGTCGGCACCAGAAATATCGTCGATGTGCTGCAGGCGCAGCAACGTCTGTATTCGACGCAGTTTGACTACGCCGATAGCCGCTACAGCTACGTCAACAATCTCATGCGTCTGAAGCAGACTGCGGGTACGCTGATTGTCGACGATCTGCAGGAACTGAATACCTTCACTGACGCGACCAACCCGGTTCGACGGCTGACACTACTGAGCACGCAGTAACAGGGTTTCGGCAAGCGCGTCCAGTGTACGGTCCAGTGCACCTGCGCTCGCCGCAACCACTGCCGCCCCCTTCATGCCCTGTGCAGCAGCGAATGCGGGGTCACGCAGTAATCGGCTAGCGGTAGCCGCCAGCATTGATGCGTCAGGGACCACCGTCAGGGCACCTGCTTCAACAAAACCATCCACTACGACCTGAAAGTTGAAGACATGCGGCCCGACGATTACGGGTTTGCTCCACGCGGCCGCTTCGATCGGATTATGCCCACCCTGAGCAACAAGGCTGCCCCCGACAAAGGCGATATCGGCAACACCGTAGAGGGTGAGCAGGGTACCCATCACATCGCCAACCACCACATCTTCAGCCCGCCGTTCAGGTTGGCTCTGTCTCATCGCTTGCAGACCGTGCCGGGTGACGAGTTCGATGACTTCAACCGTCCGCACCGGATGCCGAGGCACCAGCAACAGGCAAGCAGACGGAAACTCCCGTCGCAGTGTTCTGAACGCTTCGAGTACCTGCTCTTCTTCACCTGGATGGGTACTGGCTGCAATCATCACCGGCCGACCGACCAGACCCCAGACCTGGCGCAATCGCACGGCTTCCGCCCTGAGTTGATCGTTCAACGTCAGGTCAAACTTGACGCTACCGAGCACCCGCACGCTGTCCGGCTTTGCACCCAGTGCCAGAAAGCGGGACCGATGTGCGTCGCTCTGGCAGGCAATGAGGTCGAACGCCGACAGCATCCTCGCAACCAGTGGCCCAACACGCGCGTAGCTACGGGCAGATCGCTCTGAAAGTCTGCCATTGACCAGCACGACGGGTATGCCCCGCTGTCGGCTGCGCAGCACGAGGTTCGGCCACAGCTCGGTCTCGACCAGGATCAACGCCCTGGGCTCTACCTTGTCGAGGAACGCATCAACCGCCCAAGGGAAGTCATAGGGTGCATAACAATGACTGACTTGATGGCCAAGGCGCCGGGTGACTTCTCCGGATCCAGTCGGCGTCATGGTGGTGACCAGCAGCGGGGCCCCGGGATTGGCCTTGCGGAGACGTTCAATCATGGGCACCGCGGCGATGGTCTCCCCGGCCGACACTGCGTGCACCCAGACTGCCCCGGTTGGCACCGCTGCCGGTACCCGCCCGAATCGCTCTGCAACACGTTCCCGATAACCCGGCTCGCGACGACCACGCCACCACAAGCGCACTCGCACAAGAGGCCATGCAAGGATCAGCACCAGTTGATAGAGGAAGATAAAAAAAGCCGTCACCAGGTTTGTCTCGTCACCAGGAGCAGTTGCCGCTCCCATATTTCCAAAATCGGGCACATCACAACATACTAGACCGGACTATTCCTCGCCTGGATGCATCCGCGCATGACGCTCAGAGCACTCGAAGTCCGTTGACCCGCGAACAACACGCCGATCTGGCGATTGTCGGTGGCGGCATAGCCGGGCTGTGGACCCTGCACCGCGCACTCACAGCAGGCTACAACGCAGTGCTGTTCGAATCGGCACAGTTGGGCGGTATTCAGAGTCTCGCCAGCCAGGGCATGATCCACGGCGGTCTCAAGTACGCGCTCGCCGGTTTGCTGAGCCCGGCCTCGGAAGCCATTGCCAGGATGCCGCAGCGTTGGCGTGCATGCATCGAAGGCAAAGGCGACGTGGACCTCAGTGGCCTGCCACTTGCGAGCGATCGCTACTATCTGTTCGCGGCCGACAACACTCTGGGCAAGCTGACCACCTTCTTCGCCAGTCGCTCACTGCGCGGCCGTATCCGCAAACTCTCCCCGTCCGCATATCCGGCCGCCTTCAACGAATTTGCAGGTGTGGTCTACGAACTTGATGACTTCGTGATCGACGTACCCACATTGGTCAGACGGCTGGCAGCCCCAGTGATGCACCGCATCTTTCGGCTGCACGTCGATAACCGGTGCTGCCAGCTGGAAGGCGATCATGTCGTGATCAACGCAGGCGAATCACAGTTTCACGCACATCGACTTGTCAACTGCGCCGGCGCCGGCGCTGGTGAGCTCGCGCAATCGCTGTTGCCGGGACGTTTTCCAATGCAGCTGCGACCACTGCACCAGGTATTGGTGGACACCGATATCAAGACGCCTCTGTTTGCCCACTGCCTGACCCGCCTCAGCCGAGCCGAACCGCGCCTCACGGTGACCACCCATCTTGTCGAGGGACGCAATGTCCTGTATCTGGGCGGTCAGCTCGCGACATCGGGGGTGAACCGATCCGTCACCGAGCAGATCGAGTACACACGCAGTGAGTTGGCCGAGTGCCTGCCCTGGTTCAACATCCGTGAGTCGCACATACGGACACTGCGAGTCGATCGTGCCGAACCCCTGCAGATTGCAGGTATCCGACCTGACCAGGCATTTGTCGAACGCGAAGGTGCCTGGCTGCAGGCCTGGCCTACCAAACTGACGCTTACACCGGACCTCGGCGATCGTGTGCTTGAGTTACTTCCAGAGCCACAACGGGGCTCCGCGCCTTCGCTGAACCTTCCAAGGCCTGCTTATGGCATTCCACCCTGGGTGGAGACCCCGTGATCTATCGCAGTCTGGGCAGGACCGGCATGCAGGTTTCGCTGTTGGCTCTGGGTACCGTCAAGTTCGGTCGTGTCGATGGACTCCAATACCCCACTGCGTTCAACCGTCCGGATGATGAAGCACTGATCACGCTCTTCAAACGCGCTCTGGATCTGGGCATCACCTTGTTCGATACCGCGCCAGCTTACGGTGACAGCGAAGCAAGACTCGGACGCTTGCTTACCTTGACCAGTACGCCGCTGGTCATCGCGACCAAAGTTGGCGAAGCGTTTGACGGTGGCGTGTCACGACACGACTTCAGCGCAAGCCATACCCGCATGAGCGTTGAGCGTTCACTGCGGCGACTGCGGCGAGAGCAACTTGATGTGGTCTGCATCCACTCCGATGGCAATGATGTGGCCAACATCGAGCAGCAGGAAGTGCTGCAGACGCTGGTTGATCTGAAACAGGCGGGTTTGATCCGTGCCATCGGCCTGTCGGGCAAAAGCGCCGAGGGCATATTCGCCGCGGTGCGTGCAGCGCTTGATGTCGTGATGGCAACTGTCCATCCGGGCTACGAAGCTGAGCTTCCGGCCATCGCTACGGCGCATGCGGCAGGGCTGGGTGTTTTGGTGAAAAAAGCCATGCAGAGTGGTCACGCATCACCGGCAGCACTGCGCGACGCAGCGCGTATTCCAGGGGTGTCCAGTATCGTCAGCGGGACGCTCAACCCTGACCATCTGGCGGTAAACGTCGCCATGCTGGCGGATCTGACGGATTGAGTCGCCTGACCTGATCCAGAGGTCTTCCCGCCAGCGCAGCAGATCGATCTCAATTCGGACAGGCTCCCAGGCATGGAAGCTGGTTGCTTCATACGCCAGGAGTCTGCGCGGCAGAAGATCGACAGGCTGCAGCGGCGCCACTTCGACCCCTGCCCAGGCAAGCCTGTTGGGGTAAAGGCTGGCGCTCGGTGGAACTAAAGTTCGCCCGGTAGCTTGCGTCATACCAGGCACATCGGATGTTCCCCCGGCTTCCCCTCCTCGGTCTGGCAACGCACAGACCGGTTTCCGCTACCGGCATTAGTTTTGTCCTCATGCTCACGCTGCGGTGATCGAGTGCAGCAATCGTCAACCCCTGGGATTTCACTTATGGCCGCTACAACCGCCGAATTTCCGCGTCGGGATCACATCGCCGGAGTGCCAGTGACCTCGGCGGGTATGGATCGTGGTGATACCAGCGCCGTGTCCTGGGAGGCGATTGCCGCAGGCGCTGCCGCTGCCGCCGCGCTTTCGCTGGGTTTGTTGATATTGGGACTAGGCTTGGGCATGACGATCATATCGCCGTGGTCGCCTGGCTCCTTCGGCGCGGCCGAGGTGGGCGTCTCCAGCATCATCTGGTTAGCGGTCTCATCCCTGTTGGCCTCCGCGCTGGGCGGTTATCTGGCCGGGCGCTTGCGCAGGCGCTGGACCGATGTGCAACGCGACGAGGTGTACTTCCGCGACACCGCCCATGGCTTTCTGACCTGGTCAGTCGCAACGCTTGCAACCGCCACGCTGATGGCATCGATGGTGACCTCGATTGTGTCAGGTGGAGCGCAGACGACTTCGGCCATGGTCGGTGCAATGACAACCGTCGCCGCGGCAGGTACGGGCGCCGCAGTCACCAACGCCGATGAGTCACCGATGGACTATTTCATTGATGCGCTATTTCGACGCGATAACCGAGCCGCCGTCCCCGGTGGCTGGCCGGAAGATTCCTCGACCGCAGGCACTGTAGCCGAGGACGCGCAGGAAGTGCGCCGCATCTTCACCCACATGGTCAACTCGGCAGCGCTGCCAACTGAGGACGTCCGTCATCTGGGGCAGCTCATCACGCGTCGCAGCGGGCTCACTCAGCAAGCCGCGGAAGCGCGTGTCAACGACATCTACGGACGTGCCCAGGGTGCGCTTCAGGAAATGGAAATGCGAGTCATGGACGCCGCAGAGAAAGCCCGTCAGGCAACCGCCTATGGATCGCTGTGGCTATTTCTTGCCTTGCTGGGTGGCGCCTTCGCGGCCAGCCTCGCGGCAACATATGGCGGTCGTCAGCGTGACTCTTGAATTAAGGTGTGGGCATTACGGTACCACTGGCCAGACCACTCGATAACCCGACAGATTCAAAGGAGACGATCATGAAGTACATCTTGCTGCTCTTCCTGGGCATCCCGATCCCAATCATCCTGCTGGTCGCCCTGTTTACGTGATTGCGCTGCCCCTGAGCCCTGCAGGTACTGGTAAGTGCGACTGCGCGCCTTCCAGTGCGCGCCACGCTGTCTTTTCGCGCATCTCGTCACCCTCGCGACGAACTTTCATGAATAGTCCGGGCTAGTCGGGTAACACGTGCAGCGACATATTCCGCCGACTCGAAAAAATCACTGCTTCAATACATCGCAACTGAACCTCAACCAAACCTGGAGATCACATGGCCGTTGAAAAAAAACCATCCCGTAAAAAAGTGGCTGCCGGCAAGCCGAAACCGGGTGCGGAGCGCGACACACAAGCGGCCGCCATCAATGCCACTGCCGCTGCGTTTGCCTACAACCGCAACAAAGCGGCAGAGTACGGTCGCGACGGCGCTCTGAATCCACCGGCAGGCGCGCATGAGGCGATGCAACTCCCATCGGCTGGTGCCAGCACGTTGTCTGAAACCAATCTGTCTGCCAAAACCGGCGCTGCAGCGTTAGCCGAGCGCATATCCGGCGTAGTCTCACTCGGCGATTCGCGGGTTGATGCGTCCGGTCAGAGACTGACCACCAATCAGGGTGTGCCCATCGCCGACAACCAGCATTCGTTGAAAGCCGGTTTGCGCGGGCCTGCGTTGCTGAAGGATTTTATCCTCCGCGAGAAAATCACCCACTTTGATCACGAACGCATTCCCGAGCGCATCGTCCATGCCCGCGGCTCGGCGGCGCATGGCATCTTCGAGAGTTACGAGGCGTTGGACGCCATCACCTGTGCCAGCCCGTTCGCTCAAGCCGGCAAGCAGACGCCGGTGTTCGTCCGCTTTTCCACCGTCGCCGGTGAGCCAGGCTCAAAAGATACGGCGCGAGATGCGCGTGGCTTCGCCGTCAAGTTTTACAGTGACACCGGCAACTGGGACCTGGTCGGCAACAACATCCCGGTGTTTTTCATCCAGGACGCGATGAAGTTTCCTGACCTCGTGCATGCGCTCAAACCCGAGCCGCAACATGGCATGCCGCAAGCTGCCTCAGCGCACGACACCTTCTGGGACTTTGTCACCCTGATGCCCGAATCAACGCACATGTTGCTGTGGGTGATGTCCGATCGCGGCATCCCGCGCAGTTACCGGATGATGCAGGGCTTCGGCGTACACACCTTCCGTTTTGTCAATGCCGATGGCGAATCGGTATTCGTCAAGTTCCATTGGACACCGATGCTCGGCACGCACTCGCTGGTCTGGGACGAAGCAGTGAAGATTTCAGGCGCTGATCCAGACTTTCACCGACGAGACTTGTGGGAAGCCATTGAGTCCGGCGAATACCCGCAGTGGGAATTAGGCGTGCAGGTGTTTACCGAAGAACAAGCCGCCGGTTTCAGCTTTGACGTGCTTGATGCGACCAAGCTGATCCCCGAAGAACTCGTGCCGGTGCGCGCGATCGGGCGGATGACGCTCAACCGCAATCCAGACAATTTTTTTGCCGAAACCGAGCAGGTGGCGTTCTGCACCGCGCATGTGATTCCCGGTATTGATTTCAGCAACGATCCCTTGCTCGCCGGTCGCATTCACTCTTATGCCGACACCCAACTCAGCCGTTTGGGTGGGCCGAATTTCCACGAGATTCCAATCAACGCGCCGATAGCGCCAGTGCATAACAACCAGCGCGACGGCATCCACCGCCAGGCCATTCATCGCGGCGCGGTGGCGTACGAGCCCAATTCACTGGGAGGCGGTTGCCCGTTCCAGGCAGGGGCGGCGGGCTTCGTGTCCTTCCCGGAACTGGTCAAGGCCGACGAACTGCGCGGCAATCCTGAGTTATTCGCTGAACACTACCACCAGGCGACGCTGTTTTTCGATAGCCAAAGCGCGCCAGAGCAAGCGCACATCATCGCAGGATTTCGCTTTGAGTTGAGCATGCTGAAGGTTCCGGCGATCCGCGAACGCGCAGTGTCGATGTTGCGCAATGTTTCCGCGGCATTGGCTGAAGGGGTGGCAGCAGGATTGGGCATGGACCTGCCGCCGGCCATGCCCCGTGCGCTCGCCGCACCGCCAAAGCCCGAAATCAGCCTCTCGCCGGCGCTGTCTTTGTTGCACCGGCCTGGCGAAGGGGGCATTCGCAGTCGCGTGGTGGCAATTCTGCTCGTTGAGGGCATCAAGGCAGATGAGGTAGCGCTCGCCGAGGCCGCACTGCATGCCGCGGGGGCCGTGTGCAAACTGATCGGCGCACACATTGGTCAAGTAGCCGCGAGCAAGGGTGACTCGCTCACTGCTGAGGCTTCGTTCGAAAATTCGCCGGGGTTTCTGTTTGACGGGGTGATTGTGCCCGGAGGTACGGTGGAAAGTAGTGCTGTGCTAGCTGGTAATAATTTAGCCAGAGCCTTCGTCAACGAGCAGTTTGCCCACTGCAAAACCATGCTGGTCGGCGGCGGATCGACCGCCTTGTTGCTAGCCGCCGGCATCGCCGTGGATGGTGAGGCCGAAGGTATGCTGATTCGAGAATCAGTTTCGGCGGAGAGCATCGATGACTTCATCGACGCCCTCGCCAAACATCGGCATTTTTCTCGTGAGCAGTAACTACCAATTGTTGAGTCTTGTCCCTGAGTCGTGGTCCGCCGCGCTTAGGCCGCAACGACAGGGACGACGTGGTCGTAACGTGAGCGCTTGCCAGGGGTCAGGCTGCAGGCGGACTGCCACGGAGAAGCAGGCAGGACGTTTCCGTGTACCGGGTTGTCAGAGCGAGCTATTCGTTTTCCTGGATACGCCTGATGATGGCGGTGGTTGACGTATCTTCAACCAGGCCCAGTACTTTTACTTCGCCGCCATAACGTTGGACGATGTCATGGCCAACCACGGCGTCTTCAGTGTAGTCGCCACCCTTGGCCAGCACGTCCGGTTGCAACAGCTCGAGCAGTGCCTCCGGCGTATCCTCGTGAAAACTGACTACCCAGTCGACCGCTGACAGGCCAGCCAGAACACGCATGCGCCGGTCCAGCGGATTTACGGGTCGATTCGGCCCTTTTTCCAGCCGCCGAACCGACGCATCGTCGTTGACGGCAACAATAAGCCGATCACCCAGCGCCCGCGCCTCTTCGAGGTAGCTGACGTGTCCAGCATGGAGGATGTCGAAACAGCCGTTCGTGAAGACGATGCGTTCGCCGATGGCACGCGCCGCAGCGACGGTTGCCTGCAGTTGTACGCGTGACAGCACGCCACGATCCCGTCCGGCGCGACGTGTTACCGCATGCGCAAGCTCCGGTCCGTTGACGGTGGCAGTGCCCACTTTGGCAACCACCAGGCTCGCGCCCAGGTTGGCCAGTCGCGCACTGCGACCAACATCCCAGCCAACGGCAGTACACACCGCCAGCAGTGCGGCAACCGTGTCCCCTGCGCCGGTCACGTCAAATACCTCCACTTCATGCGCAGGAATATGTTCGATGGTCTGGTCGTCCTTCACCACGGACATGCCACGACTGCCGCGGGTAATGACCAGTGCACCGAGGCTGTGCTCCTGACAGGTGAGCACCGCTTGCGCACCAAACGTCTCCTCGGTCGTCCACTGTCCTGTCGCCGCGCGGAATTCGAGATCGTTTGGCTTGACGATGTCCGCGCCCGCATAGCGGGCCAGACTCTTCGATTTGGGATCCACCACAATCGCTATACCGGCAGCGCGGGCGGCGGCAATTATCGATTCCGGATGGGCAATGGTGCCCTTGTCGTAGTCTTCAATGACCAGTACGTCGGCCGACTTGAACAACCCCGCCAGCCGGTCCAGCAATTGACTGCTGACATCCGGCACGGCCGAATCAAAGTCTGCTCTGATGAGCTGCTGGCGCTGACTGACCAGCCGCAGTTTGAGAATTGTGGTGAATTCCTGCGCAGTGATGAACTCGCAGACAACACCCGCGGCTTCGAGCAACCCGCGCAGGATCCGGCCTGCCGGATCATCACCCACTACCCCGACCAGCGTGCAGCGTGCACCAAGACTCGCAACGTTCATGGCGACGTTGGACGCGCCACCGGGACGATCTTCCTCCCGCTGCACCTCAACGACGGGCACCGGCGCCTCCTGGGAGACACGACGCGCTTCACCGTGCCAATACCGATCGAGCATGACATCACCAATCACGACAACATGTGTGTCACGTAACGAGGGAAGCAGCAGATCCTGCATGGGTAGGCTCTCGATCAGAAAGGGAACATGTTAACAAGGCCAGGGGCCAGGGGCAGAACGAGCTGTTTGGCGGCTTTCGCCCGATGACATACAGTGCCGCCCATGCCACGACATGCTCCACCGCCACCATGCTACGCACCGAAGGTCTGGCCCGCCTGGATAGGCATCGGGATTGGCTGGTGTATCGCACGCCTGCCAATTCCAGCGCTGTTCTTCGTTGGGCAGCTTGTTGGCAAGTTGCTGTTCCATCTGGCTCGCTCCAGACGACAGGCTGCCGCCACCAATCTCGCCATGTGCCTGCCGCAGCTGGATACAGCAACACGGCGTCGGCTGTTGCAGGACAATTTTGTGCACACCGCGCTCGGCGCGCTTGAGGCCATGCTGCCCTGGTTGAATCCGGCGCGGGACCTGACGCCACGCATTGATGTTATCGGTGCCGAACATTACGCAGCCGCTTTGGCGAAAGGGCGCGGCGTACTCGTACTGGCGGCGCATTTCACCACCATGGATGTGATCAGTCAGCCAATGGCCCATCTCGGCCGTTTCGACGTCATGTATCGCTACAACAAAAATCCGGCCTGGGAGTGGCTGCAGGTCAATGGACGCAAACGGTTCTTCGATGGGGTCATCGAACGCGAAGACACCCGCCAGGTACTCAAACGGCTGAAGGCAGGCCGCGCCATCTGGTACGCCACGGACCAGGACTACGGCCGCAAGCATTCGGTATTTGCGCCCTTCTTTGGCGTCCGGGCGGCAACGATCACCGCGGCCAGTCGATTTGCCAGACTGAACAACTCACCGGTGCTGTTCATGACCACCGCCCGGGATCTGCAGCGGCAACGTTGGTCCATTACCTTTCATCCACCACTCACCGGGTTTCCATCCGGCGACGACCTGGCCGACGCAACCCGCATCAACGGTTTGATCGAAGGTTTCATTCTCGAACGACCGGAGCAGTACCTGTGGATGCACAAGCGTTTCAAGACGCGGCCGGAAGGGAAAGCAGATTTCTACAACTGAGCGGTCGCGTTTTCTGAATTCGACCAGAGCAGAACTCCCTGGCACCCCTACTCAACAGGTTCTGTGCGCAGGAATGGAGCCAGGGAGCGAGCCAGTGCGGCTATTGAAAATCGTGATTCCACCCGTTCTCCCGCCTGGCGGGAATAGTCGTCCGGATCAGCCCGGAGAGCGTTGAATCGCTGCAGGGCTTCACCCATCGCGTCGACCGTCGGCGATTCGTAGTAACAACCGAGTTCTCCGAGCACCTCTCTGGGTCCTGCCGTCCTCTGGCAAATCACCGGCACGCCTGCCACCAGTGCCTCCAGCGCAACCATACCAAAAGCTTCGACCGAGCCACTCGCCAGAAACAGCACATCAAAGGCGCGAAAGTACCGCCTGGCGTCAGCAATAAAGCCGCAGAACACGACATCAGGCTCACCCTTGTCCAAGCTGTCACGCAGCGGCCCATCACCAACCAACACGAGTTGGGAATCGGGTATGGCTGCGCGACGGAATGCTGCCAGGGCCAGTTCAGGTTGCTTTTTTGCGTGCAGTCTGCCGACGACCCCGATGGTGAGTGCGGACAATGGAATGCCAAGCGCGCCACAGGCTGCGGCGCGACTCAGCATCGTCGACCTGACCACATCGGCGTCGATTGCATTGGCCACCGTGACCGCATCTCGCACATACGGAATCATGCCGTGTGTCACCTCAGGAGAAACACCAGCAAACGTCGTCCTGCGCGCCATCCGTCCCGACCATCGACGTGTCAGGCGATCAAAGAACCGAAACTCATGTGCCACCACCAGAGTGTGCGCGGTACGTACTTTGCTGCCTACCAGCACCCGCCATGATCGATATCGGTGACAGATGGCGAGGGAAAAGCTGGTCGCCCCGGTGTTCACATAGGTGTTCAGATGCATGTCGGCCAGCTGGTTGACCATGACCTTGGCGATTTCGGCGGTGCGCGAGAGGTCCGTCACATCAAGATAGATCGCCTCCGGCACTGGCTCTCCTGTTGCCGGCGCCAGAAATACGGTGGTCGGCGAACAGCCCAGCATTCGCAAGGCTTGTGCATACACAGTGCACAAATCAGCAAATGGCGGGACGTCATGTGGACAGATCTGCAGGACCCGGCCACCTTCACGCATCGGCTTTGGTCACCAGATAGTCGCCGAGGACCAGATATTCGAGATCGCAGCCGATAAACATGTTCAGCGCGTCTGCAGGAGAGCACACCATGGGCTCACCCCGGCGATTGAGCGACGTGTTGAGGACCACTGCATTGCCCGTTCGCTGCTCGAGCGCTTCGAGCAACGCGTAGTAACGCGGATTGGTATCCTGCTCGACGATCTGCACACGGGCGGTTCCATCTGCATGAACCACTTCCGGAATACGGTCTTTCCATGCCGGTGCCACATCGAAGGTGATGGTCATGTACGGCGCAGGATGATCGGTCTGGATGATCGATGCCGCCACACGATCCAGAACACTCGGACAGAACGGGCGCCAGCGCTCACGGAACTTGATCTGCTGATTGATGCGGTCAGCGATACCAGGCGCTGACGGGCTGCCGAGAATAGACCGATTGCCCAACGCGCGTGGTCCGAACTCCATCCTGCCCTGAAACCATGCCACGGGGTTGCCAGCGGCGAGCAAATCAGCGGTGGTGTCGACAATATTGTTATCCCGCTGGCATCGGACCCGCGCGCCCAGCGCCTTTACCGCCACGAGAATCTGATCCTCATCGTACGCGGGACCAAGGTAGGCATGTCGCATTCGCGGCGGACACTCACCTGCCTGCGCTGCAACAAACGTCGCGGCGCCGAGCGCCGTACCGGAATCTCCCGACGCCGGTTGCACAAACAGTTCGCGAACATGCGGCAGGGCGACGATACGCTGATTCAGCTTGACGTTGAGCGCACCACCGCCGGCAAAGGCCAGCAGCCCGGTGTCGCGCAGGGTGTCCCCGAGGTAGCGTTCAAGCAGTTCAAGACAACGCTCTTCGAAGAGTTTTTGCATCGCCGCCGCATAGTGGATGTAAGGCTCATCGGCCGCGTCTCCAACACGGCGCGGCCCGAGCCAGTCAACAAGCGCCTGGCTGAAATAGAAACCCGATCCATTTTCCTTGTAACGCCTGAGCCCAACGGTGTTGATCAGGCGCGTGTCTGCTTCGAAGCCGTCTGCCGTGATCGGCAGAATCCGGCTCAGGTCGTAACGATTTGCATCACCAAAGGGCGCCATTCCCATGACCTTGTATTCACCATCCAGCATCTCGAAACCGAGAAACTCCGTGATCGCGCCATAGGCACCCGCCAGGGAATCCGGATCGTAGAACTCCTTGATTCGATGGATACGACCATTTTCACCATAGCCAAAAAAAGTCGTGGCATATTCACCTTTCCCGTCGACACCAAGAATGGCGGTCCGTTCGGTAAACCCAGACAGGTGGTAGGCACTCGACGCATGCGAAAGGTGATGTTCAACCGGTACGAACTTCGTGCGAGCCCAGTCAATTTCCAGTGTCCTGCCGGCGTCCAGGACATGGTCGCGATTGCGTCGATAACGTCGATTGCCATTGAAGATCGCATCGAGCGCCCGATCCGGTGCATACCAATGGCGTTTGGCATAGTGCCAGCGCGCTGGTGAGAACAACGAGATCGGCGCATAAGGGAAGGCGACTACATCAACGTCGCCGGGATTGATGCCAGCCTGTTGCAGACAAAACCGCGCAGCCTCGATCGGCATCTTGCCTTTGGCATGCTTGTCACGAATGAAACGCTCTTCTTCCGCCGCCGCCACGATCTCACCATCGGCGACCAACGCAGCCGAGGCATCATGACCGAGGGCACCGGACAGGCCGAGAATGATCAAGACGAGCTCATGCGCAATTGGGTGCGCGCACTATAACGAGCGTGCAGGTATCGGCAACCCGAAGGTGGTAATGGGAACCAGCACCATCAGCCAGCCTCGATCGGAATGCCTGCTGCCAGCAGCGCCTCACGCACGGCATCACGGACCGGCGAACCCACCGGCCAGTTGGCAAGCAGCCGCACGATGTCGTCGCGCTCCCCGCCGACCGCCACTGCGTCGACATCGATCACATGCAGGCGGCCTTCATGCAGCACGAAGTTGGTGGATTTAAAATCGCCATGTGACAACCCGGCCATCCGAAACCAGCCAACGATAGCGGACAGTTCCTGCACCGTGAACCGGTCGATCACCCCATTGCTGGTCAGCGAAGCAAGATCTCGACCGCCCAGTTGCTCCATCAGCACATAGGCTGGTCCTGGCCACCAGCGTGGTCCGGTTTCAAGCAATCCCAGTGGTTTTGCCGTCGGTATGCCGAGGAACGCCAGTCGAAGCCCATTGCGCCAGGCGTCCTTGCCGCGCCGTTTGAAGATGCGCCGCAGACGCTGCACGGTACCGGTGATGTTGTAGCGTTTTGCAACCAGAGTGACACCACCGATGACAACCTGCACGACCGTTGCACTGTTGCCAGGCTTGAGGACACTTCCGTCGGACTGAAACCACCGTTCTGGTTCAGCTGCAAACTGATCAAATACAGTGGCTGTTTCGCGCCGCGCAACCGAACGCGACGACGCTGATCGGCCGGTCACAAAGTCGGTGCAGTCACGCATGGCCTTGTCCAGGTAATGCTGTACTCGTCGATGCATCGCTTCCCGCAGCAGCGTATCCAGTTTTTGAGCGAGCAGCATGTCTGGAGGTGTGTGCCGTTCGTGCAGATAAGCCGCCAGACTTCGCACCACATCCGGACGCTGACTCACCGGGAACTGTGCAAGCAGGATCGCGAGCTCTGGCAATCCGCCTTCGACCGTGTAGACACGGGGTACGATGGCATCACCATCGATGCAGTGGATGATTCCGTCCTGGTCACGCAGAAAGTTGCCGACATGCAGATCGGTGTGCGAATAACCGGCGTGATGCAGGCGACCGAGTATGCCGGCCAGTTGCTCACTGTCCGCCGCATCGGCATGACGGGTGCTGCCAAGTCGGGCAAACAACAGCCAGGGTGCATCGCCTGCCTTCTCGGTCACTACGGGTGTCGTTTGCACACCAGCCCGTTTGAATGCCTCCTGTCCGCGGCGTGCCCGCTGCCAGTCACGCATGGCCCGGGTGCCCACAAACAGCTTGAGCACACCTTCGCCTCTCGCCGGATCGGCAACCCCGGCGGTGAGGCGACGACCTGGCAGATGACGAAGAATCTCGACCACCGTGAACGAACCGTCATCCAGCACGAGGTTGAAGGGCGCCTGCAGTTCATGCGACGAAGCTTGCAGTTCACGCCAGGTCAGCGATCGGGTCATGTTCCGCTCATAACGCTGACCGGCTGTGTTCCGGACTGACCGCGGACGCCGCTCGACGCTGCTTTTGTTCGGCAAATTTTTCGAACAGTTGCATGGCGACCGCCGCCATCTGATAGATCGTCTCGTCATCGCCGAGCGCAAGGCCCGCCTGACGCCATTGCGCTGCCTTGTTATTGTCGAGTATTTCGATCAGATCCTGCTCGAATCCGGTTTGCTTGAACGGCACAGGCGTAACGATACCGGCACCTGCCGAACTGACAAAGTGGGCATAACCACAGTTTTCAGTCGTCAGTACCGGCAGCCCCGCAATCATGGCTTCGAGTATCACCATTCCCGCCGCTTCGTCATAAGCCGGCAGTACCAGAGCGTCACCAGCCAACAGCAGATCCGGTACATCATCGCGGCCCTCAGGAAAAAAATGCACCAGATCATCCACACCCAGTCGATTCGCCAGACGCCGGAACGGATCGGCATTGTCCTTGCCGACAACCATCAGCCGGGTACGGTCCCAGCACGGGGGTGGTAGCGCCTTCAGTGCGCGCAGGACACGATCCAGTCCTTTCTTGATGAATCCGCTGCCGATGAAGAGAAGCAGAGAAGTCTCTTCGGCAAGCTCAAGTTCCGCACGTTTGGCCTGGCGTCTGCGCAGCCTTTCACCAGCATCCGATGGTGCCTTTCGATCCCGCTCGATACCAGGCGGCAGCCGGTGAAAACGCTCCGACGGGGTTCCGTAATAACGCCGGAAGGAGGGGGTGTTAATATCGGAGATGGTGAGAATCTGGGTATCGGAATCCGGTGCAAAAACTGCATGCTCGGCCGCCCGAAAGCTCCGATAGCGCGGTGTCAGCCGGTATAGCACACCCCGCTGGTTCAGCGCCTTGTCAGCGAAGCACGAATCGGCTGCGTAATAAACGTCGATTCCCGGCATCTTGTTCATGCCGATCAGCAGATCGACCGGCTCCCGCAACGCTTCATTGGCAACCCAGTCGGCAAACCGTTCGTACAGACGATGATTGGACCACGCTTTAACTGGCGCCTTGCGTACATCGACACCGTCCGGAATGGGGCCATTCCAGCGAATCACGTAAACGCGGATCTGGTGCCCGGCACCCATACAACCTCGGACCAGCTTCATGAGGTCGCGCTGTACTCCGCCAAAGGGGAAGTACTTGAAGATGGTGAACCCGATGATCATGACGCTTTGGTCAACAGGCGCCTGGCCGCCTGCCAGATCTGCTGAGCAGGCAGCGAGCCATAACAGGGTGGCATGACAGCGTGCGCTTCTTTGTGTTTCTCAAACTGACAGGTCGGGTTTCGACAGGGAGCACAGGCGAACACGGCTGCCAGGCTTTCCGCGTGGTGACCACGGACACCGGTCAATTGCGGATCCGTGCTGCCATATAGCGCAATGGTCGGAACATCAAGCGCGGCAGCAAGGTGCGTCAAACCGGAATCCACACCAATCACCAGCGAAACCTCTCCCATGGCTGCGGCCAGGTCAGCCAGCGGGCGTTGTGGCCAGATCGTTGCACCGGCAATCGCAAAGCGATCGGCTTGCATGCGCTCGTTGACGTTACCCCAGGTCAGCACGACGTTGAAACCATCTGCCCTGGCCAGTGTGATCAGCTCCAGCCACAGCGATTCCGGGTAATGTTTGGATGACCACGTCGTCCCGTGCAGGATCAGGCATGTCCGCTCAGTCTCACGACTGGCTTCTCCTCCGATATCGGGTCGACGTCGGCCGATACCATAGGTAAACCCGGACGGTTGCACATAGCCGAACGTCTGCGCAAACAATCGTCGCTGACGGTCGATGGCATGCAATCCTTTTGGAACGTGCACAGTCTTGTCAACCAGGAACGATGCCACTCGCTCACGCGCAGAATCCGCTGCGAACCCCCCGCGCAGTTCGCCATGGGCAAACCGGCTGACCGCCCAGCTCTTCGCCAGACCCTGGGAATCCAGGATCACGTCGTAGTGCTCCCCTCTCAGCCGCTTGCGAAAGTCCTGCATCTCGATCGTGCTTGCGCGCAGGTTGCGACGCCACCGTCGCCAGGCTATCGGTATGACGTTTCGCACTGCCGGATGAAGATCCGCGATTGGCGCGTAAGCCTCTTCGACCACCCAATCAAAGGTAACGCCGGCGAGCGCCGCATCCGTGACAGCCGGCAAGGTGTGAATGACATCACCGAGCGAGGACATCTTGATGAGCAGCGCCGTGGTCATAACCGGCTGATCACCTGTTCCGGTGCCAGTTTGCGCAGACAATCGAGATGGCCAAGGGGACATTCGCGTTGGAAACAGGGACTGCACGGCAGCCCAAGCCGGAGGATCTGCGCTCGATCGGTCATCGGTGGCGTAAAGTCAGGCGAGGTCGAGCCGTACAATGCAATCAGCGGGATATCGAGCGCTGCGGCCACATGCATCAAACCGGAGTCGTTGCAGATGACCCGCCGCGCCAGCGACATCAGATCGATGGCGTTCTCAAGTGTGGTCCTGCCCGCCAATTGGTGCACGCCACTGCCGACTTGTGCAGCAATGCTCTCGCCAACGGGCGCATCCCTGGTCGAGCCCAGGATCCAGACTTGCCCGCCAGCATTGACGATGTGGGATCCCACCTTCGAATAATGCTGTTCCGGCCAACGTTTGGAAGGACCGAATTCCGCTCCCGGACACAGCACCGTTACGGGTTTGTTGAGGTTCAGCCCAAGCTGCTCCACCAGGCTGCGGGCCTGCCCGGTATCAGCCAGCAGGCGAGGTTTCGGAATCGGTGAGGGCAATGACTGACCAGGCGCGCGGGCGAGTGCCATGAAACGCTCGACCTGCAGCGTGTGTGCCCGCTTATTGAGACGACGACGATCGCTCAACAATCCGTATCGACTCTCTCCCAGCCAGCCTGATCGTTTCGGGATGCGCGCGAGCCAGGGAACCCACGCCGATTTGAAGCTGTTGGGTAACACGATCGCCTGAGTAAAGCCAAGCGCCTTCATCGCTCGCCCTGCCTCCCAACGCTTGCCCGCTCCGAATTCACCATGACCGACGTCAAGGACGTGAACGCTGGTTACCCCTGGCATGCGAGTGCCCAGCACCGCTGTCGATTTCGGGGCGAGCATGTGTATCTCGCAATCAGGGTTATCGGATTGCAGCACTTGTACCACGGTGTGCGCCATGACCATATCACCGACCCACGCCGGCGCAACGATCAGCACACGCATTGACTGGTCCAGACGTGGTGATCCCTGACCACGCATGTGTCAGTCAACCGACCGCTGTATGCCACTCCGGATGTGTCGATATTCGACCCCGTACCTGATCGAAGTAGGCCGTCTGCAGTTGCTCGGTGATAGGGCCGCGAAGTCCGCTACCGATCTGACGCCCGTCGACTTCCCGAATCGGCAGAACCTCCGCCGCGGTACCTGTAAAAAAAGCCTCATCGGCGATATATACCTCATCGCGCGTGATCCGACGTTCGCGCACTTCCAGGCCCGCCTCTCGCGCCAGCGTGAACACGGTGTTTCGCGTGATGCCATCCAGGCAGGACGTGAGTTCAGGGGTATGCAGGACCCCATTACGGATGATGAAGATATTCTCGCCACTGCCTTCGGCAACACAGCCCTCCGGGTCGAGCAGCATGGCTTCATCACAGCCCGACTCGAGCGCTTCGTGTAATGCCAGAATCGAATTGGTGTAGTTGCCGATGGCCTTCGCCTTGCACATGGTGATATTGACATGATGGCGTGTGTAGGACGATGTGCGAACCTTGATGCCACGTTCGCTTGAGTCCGGATCCATGTAATTCGGCCAGGCCCAGGCAGCAATCGCCACGCGTACGGACAGGCCCTGGGCGCGCAGGCCCATGGCTTCGCTGCCCAGAAAGACCAGTGGGCGCAGATAACCTTCCTTCAGCACATTGGCACGTAGCACTTCGCAGTGTGCCTGGTTGATTTCCTCCTGCGTGTACGGAATCTTCAGCCCGAGAATATGTGCCGATTTGAAGAGTCGATCGGTGTGTTCGTTCAATCGGAACACCTGCGGACCATGCGCCGTGTCGTAACACCGCACACCTTCGAATACACCCACGCCGTAATGCAGTGAATGGGTCAGGACATGCACCTTGGCATCACGCCAGGGCACCAGTTTTCCGTCCTGCCAGATGAAACCATCCCGGTCGGCAAAATTCGGCTGAGTCATCGTGCACATTTCTCGTTCAGTTTAGATGATGGCAGCTTGTGTCAAGGCCGCTGGTCCCTGCGGACATCAGCGGCTCAGGCGAACAAACTGTTCCAGGTACCCCTGACCACTTCTTCGTGATCGCGCAGCAGGCGAGCAGCCCGATCCCGATCCGGCAGGTCCAGAGCCCGTCGATGCGCCTCGGCACGCAGTGCGAGATAGGCCTCCGTCAGTGCACGCGCAGTGGTCGGTGGCAGCACCCCACACGCGGACGCAATCTCGAGAATTCGCACATTGTCCGGAAATTCAGCGAGTTGCGGGTGTTCATGGGCGTGCGCAAGGACCAGGTATTGCACCATAAATTCAATATCGACGATACCGCCAGCGCTGCGCTTGAGATCCGCCTCGGCCTGCTGGTGGCTCTGCATGCGCGCCCGCATCGCAACGACCTCGCGTTTCAACGTATGCGGGTCACGCACCCGGCGCAGCAGATCGAGGCGGGCGGCTTCGAATCGTGCGCGCAACCGGGTGTCGCCAGCGACACTGCGAGTACGCACCAGCGCCTGTTGTTCCCAAGTCCAGGCCCGATTTTCCTGATAGGACACAAAACCGGCCAGACTCGTGACCATGGTGCCCGCATACCCCGACGGTCGCAGACGCGTATCTATGGAATACAGCGCGCCAAGATAGGTGTTGGCAGTGAGTATGTGCAGCAGCCGACGGGCCAGACGTTGCAGCATCGGCGCCTGGTCCGCGTCAAAATCATGCAGGAAGACAAGATCGAGGTCCGAGTCCGGGCCGAGCTCCAGCCCGCCCAGTTTGCCATAACCAATGATGATGAAAGGCCGTTCGTCCGGTCCATCGCAATCCTGCCAGGCCATCTCCAGCGCCTCCTGCAACAGCGCCTCGGCAAGGAAAGTGTAATAGTCACTGATCCGCATCAGTGGCAGTCGCTCTCGCAGCTCCGCCAGAGCGATCCGAAAGCCGTATTGCTCACGAAATTCGCGCAGGATATCCAGCCGACGCTCTGCATCGTCCGGGCTTGCCAACGCCAGCCGATCGGCAATCGCTTGCCGCAGCGCCTCGGTGCTTGGCAACTCATCGATACCACGGTCATCAAGCAGTGCATCCATATGCATGGGTTGCGCGCAGAGTCGCTCACCCACCCATCGACTCCGGCCAACCAGATCGACCAGCATTCGTCGTGCCGAAGGATTTTCGTACAGCAGGGCCAGATAGGCAGACCGCCGCAGCACCGAGCGCAGAATCGGCACCAGTCTTGCCAGCATCGAACCGGCATCGTGTCGACCGCGCAAGTCCTCCAGCAGCGCAGGCATCAGCGCATCCAGGCGCTCGCGGCCCTCGTTACCAACACTGGATCGATCTCGCGCCGATTTGAGCGCCGAGAGCTCCTGCGCAGCGATTTCCGGCTCGCCCAGAGCATACGACACAACACTTGTCTGCGTGACATCCCACGGCACGACCAGCGAAGTCGACCCAGTCGGAGCGATCACGCCATTGAAAAATGTCAGTACACAGGATCGATGTTGATCCAGCACCGTCATCAGGCCAGGCCAGTCGGCAAAGCCCATGATGGCGGCGATGAGTGCCTGCTCGTCGGGATCTTCCGGGATCGTTTGTGTCTGCTGGTCGGCGACGGCCTGCAGACTGTGTTCGAGATCGCGCAGAAACACATAGGCGCCACGCAATCCATCAATCACGGCGGTATCGATATGACCGAGCTTCGCCAGTTCCGGCAGTGCTTCCAGAAGTACCGGCAGTCGACACGCATGCTGACGCCCACCCCATACCAGTTGCATCACCTGCACGCCAAACTCGATCTCCCGAATACCACCAGGGCCGAGCTTGATGTTGTTTGCGCCGTGCTGTTCTGCCTGGATCCGTGCTTTCATTTCACGCAGCGACTGGACCGCGCCAAAATCGAGATAGCGTCGAAACACAAACGGCACGAGTCGGCTCAGCATCTGCTCACCGGCCACCTGATCGCCCGCACAAGGTCGGGCCTTGATGAACGCATAACGTTCCCAGTCGCGACCCTGCGTTTCGAAATAAGCCTCCATGGCATCGAAGTGCATCACCAGCGGTCCGCTCTCTCCCCATGGCCGCAGGCGTAAATCGGTTCGATAGACAAATCCATCCGCAGTAACCGGGTCGAGCGCATCCACCAGCATCTGCGCCAGCCGTACAAAAAACTGCTGGCAGGTTTTGCCTTCAGAGGTGGTGCCGCTCTCCGGATACACGAGCACCAGATCAACATCCGAGGACAGATTGAGCTCGCGCGCACCCAGCTTGCCCAGTGCCAGCACAGCCAGTCGCATCGGCTCTCCAGATTCGCCGGTGGGCGTGCCAAACCCCCGGGTCGCCACCAGTGTGCGATGGCACCAATCGAGTGCTGCGCCGATGAACATGTCGGCGAGCGCCGAAGCCGAAGCAACTACTTCCGCGTATTCGCCGGTGCCTGCGATATGACGATGGACGAGATGAAACTGGGCGCCGTTGCGAGCCTTCCGCAAGGCTCGCTTCACCGACGTGATGTCCACACTCCCGGCCAGCGCCAGCGTGGTGCTCTGCCGTATCCCGTCGACGTTGATGGGCTTGTCAAACGCGGCCAGCGTCTGCCGGACCCACTCCGGATCAACGCCCGCGACGTGCGAGGCAAACCGGGAGAGCGCCAGGGTGCGGATCAACCCGGGTGTGATTGGCAGCCCGAGTTCAACACAACGCTGGACGCCTTGTTGATGCAGTGCCCCACTCAGGGGCAGGAGCGGTCGTTCAACCATGTGAAATGGGAACGACGCGAAGTACTTCATTGATGGTGGTCAGCCCGGCACCAACTTTCTGCGCGCCAGCCAGGCGCAAGGTACGCATTCCTTCTTTCATGGCCTGACGCCGCATGCTGTCAACATCAGCGGCTTCCTTGATCTGCTCCTGCAGAGACTCCGACAGCGTCATCACTTCGTACAGCCCGACCCGGCCGTAAAAACCGGTATCCCGGCACTCGAGGCAACCAACAGGCACGCACACGCGCTGCGGCGCCTTGACCTTGAATGGTCGTGTAAGCAGCTGCCAGGCTGCCTCGTCAACCGCCTCTTCTGCCTTGCAGTGGGGACATAGCGTGCGCACGAGGCGTTGCGCCATGACACCGAGCACGGTCGCCTTGATCATGTAGCTTGGCAGTCCGAGATCAAGCAACCGGGTGACTGCCGTCGGAGCATCATTGGTATGCAGTGTGGAAATGACCAGATGTCCAGTGAGCGCAGCCTGGATCGCCATCTCGGCCGTTTCCAGATCGCGGATCTCGCCGACCATGATGATGTCCGGGTCCTGACGAAGCAGCGCACGCACACCGTCTGCAAAACCAACATCGATATTGTGCTGCACCTGCATCTGGTTGAACTGTGGCTCTACCATCTCGATCGGATCTTCGATGGTGCAGACATTGACCTCGGGTGTGGCCAGTTGTTTGAGTGTCGAATAGAGCGTCGTGGTCTTGCCGGAACCCGTTGGGCCCGTCACCAGCACAATGCCATTGTTGGCCCGGGTCATACCCTGCCAGCGCGCAAGATCATCACCAACCAGACCTAGTTCCTGGAAGTTCCGGAGCAGCACGTCCGGATCAAAGATCCGCATCACCATCTTTTCGCCAAAGGCGGTGGGCAGTGTCGACAGGCGCAACTCCACTTCGTCGCCGTTCGCACGTTTGGTCTTGATCCGACCGTCCTGCGGACGCCGCTTTTCAGCCACATCCATACGACCCAGTATTTTCAGTCGACTGACGACGGCCGTGTTGACAGCCGGTGGCAATTCATAAACCGGGTGCAATACACCATCGATCCGGAACCGGATGTTCCCCTTGTCCCGCCGCGGTTCGATGTGGATGTCACTGGCACGCTGCTCGAACGCATAGTTGAGCAACCAGTCGACGATATTCACGACGTGCGAGTCGTTGGCATCCGGCGACTTCATCTGACCAAGTTCGAGCAACTGCTCGAGGTTGGTCACCGCGGATACTTCAAGCCCGGCTTCCGAGGCTTTCGCAACCGACCGGGCCATGGTGTAGAACTCGAGCATGTACCGACTGATATCAGCGGGGTTCGCCACCACCCGCTTGATACGCCGGCCTCTGAGGGTCTGGGTGAGCATCCCCTCCCACTGGAACATGAAGGGCTGGCCGCTGGCGATGACAACGGTGTCCTCGCCAACCTCCACTACCAGGATGTTGTGCCGCTGCGCAAACGCATACGACATCACCTCGGTCACCGCCGTCACGTTGATCTTCAGGGGGTCGATCCGCAGATAGGGCTGCGCGGCTTTGGCGGCCAGCCAGATGGTCAGGGTGTCAATGTCGAGTTTGGAGCCGGGCCGACTGCGGTTTTCGTACTCCCGTGCAGCGACGATCTCGATCGGATGCAGGGATAGTTCGCGCTTGGTTCGTGGGGCAATGAGAACATCTTCCGCCTGTCGACGGCTGATGAATCCTTCGCCAACCAGGTCATCCAGCAATCCGGGCAGGTCGATACGCCGCTCATCCGGTAGCGGTGCAAATCTGACTTTGCCGGGTTTCACATCCTGGGGTTCAGCCACACACGATCCTTCGGGGCCTGCGATCAGCATTCAGTTAACTGGCACTGGCCGCCATTTGCAAGGCAACTGGACCCCGCACATGCGGCAGATCACACAACCAGAGGGTACGGAAAACGCCTACAATTCTTCCATCAACCGGACGTTTTTTTGTCAAATCTCATTCCAGAGTTCAAAACGATGCTGGCCGAGCTGGTCGCGTGCCCGTCGATCAGTTCGACGCAGGCGGACCTTGACCAGAGCAATCTGGGGGTCATCCATCGATTGGCGACCTGGCTGGAAGACCTGGGCTTCACAGCGGAAGTGATTCCACTGCCCGACAAACCGGGCAAAGGCAACCTGATCGCCCGACTGGGCACAGGCGAGGGTGGTCTGGTACTTGCCGGTCACACGGATACTGTGCCATTCGACGCCGAACTGTGGGCGAGCGATCCGTTTGTACTGCGCCAGACCGATGACGCCTGGTATGGCCTTGGCAGTTGCGACATGAAAGGGTTTTTTCCGTTGGCCATGGTCGCCGCCTCGCGATTCAAAGCCAGCCAGCTCAAGGCGCCACTGACCATCGTTGCCACCTCTGATGAAGAGAGCTCGATGGCCGGCGCCCGTTTTCTCGCCGCTCGTGGTGAACCCAGGGCGCGCTGCGCAATCATCGGCGAACCGAGCGGGCTGTCGCCCGTTTATGCCCACAAAGGCATCATGATGTTGTCCATCTGTTTGCAGGGCGCCTCCGGTCATTCTTCCGATCCTGGTCTGGGCAACAACGCACTCGACGCCATGCATGGGGTGATGGGCGAGCTCCTGTTGTTCCGAAAGGAGCTCGCGGTTCGTTATCGCAACCCCGCATTCCAGATCGATGTGCCAACCTTGAACCTGGGCTGTCTGCGCGCTGGCGACAACCCGAACCGGATCTGCGGCCATGCAGAACTGCAGATCGATCTGCGTCTGCTGCCTGGCATGCACATCGACGACATTTTCGAAGAACTCAGCAACCGGGTTCAGCAAGTGTCCCAGCGGTTTGGCACCGGCTGCTGCATCACCCCGTTTTATCCGCCCCTCCCTGCATTCGCCACAGACCCGGAAGGTGACCTGGTACAGACTCTGGCACGCCTGAGCGGACGTGCGCCGCAGACGGTGGCGTTTGGAACGGAGGGGCCATTTTTCCAGAGTCTGGGCATGGAAACGGCGATATTCGGCGCAGGCAGTATTGACCAGGCCCATCAGCCTGAAGAGTTTCTCAGCCGCAGACAGATAGAACCTGGAGTAAACATCCTGACCGGCGTCATCGAACGCTATTGCCTGAACGGTTAAACTCCCGCCCCGCTCGAACAAGCATCGGAAATATCGCAGGTGGATACACACGTTTACGTCCGCTGGTTCCGGGACTCCACCCCGTACATCAGCGCACATCGTCGCAAGACCTTTGTCGTGCTGCTCGGCGCCGATGCCATTGCACAGGCAAACCTCACCAACATCGTGCATGACCTCGCGCTCCTGCAGACACTCGGCGTGCGTCTGGTGGTCGTGCACGGCTGCCGCGAACAGCTGGATGCAGAACTGGCCGGGTCGACCTTTGTGTCCGGCAGACGGGTAACCGACGATGCCAGCATGGCGCACATCACGGCAGTCAACGGGCAGATCCGCAGCCAGATCGAGGCCCTGTTTTCCATGGGCCTGCCGGCAACACCCATGCACAACACCGATATCACTGTCGTCTCAGGCAATTTCGTGACGGCTCGTCCCATCGGCGTCATTGACGGGGTGGACCATCTGTTTACGGGCAAGGTCCGCAAGGTGCGCACCGGCCAACTGGCTGCAGTGCTTGAGCACGGCGCTGTCGCGTTATTGTCACCGATGGGCTATTCGCCGTCCGGCCAGGTTTTCAATCTGGCTGCAGCCGAGCTGGCTGCGGAAGTCGCCATTGCCTTGCACGCCGACAAGCTCATCGCGTTTGACGTCTTGTCACACCTGGTGGATTCGGCCGGCAGGCGTCGCAGTGGTGTGGACCCGGGCGAAGTGGACGCGCTGGTGGATGACCCGACATTCAATGCAAATACTGCCGCACACCTGCGCGCACTCGGTCGCGCGGTTCGCAGTGGTGTGGGCCGCGGCCATCTCATCAGCTATCTGGATGACGGCGCGCTGCTGGCAGAGTTGTTCACGGCTCCCGGCGTCGGCACACAGGTCAGCGAAGAACTGCGTGGCATGGTTCGTCGCGCGCGGGCCTCGGACGTCGCCGCGATTGTCGAAGTGATCCGCCCGATGGAAGAATCCGGCGCATTGGTGCGGCGTCCACGGGATCGACTGGAGGCGGAGATCGATCACTTTTTTGTTGCTGAAGTGGATGGCATCGTGGTTGGCACCTGTGCACTTTACCCACACGGCACCGCCGCTGAACTGGCTTGTGTAGCCGTGAAGGAGTCATTCCAGAATCAGGCAGGGCTGCGGGTTGGCACCCATCTGGTTGAAGCCGCAGAAAGTGCTGCCCAAACCCTGGGCCTGCAACGACTGTTCGTGCTGACCACCCAGGCTCCACACTGGTTCGAACGCCTTGGGTACCTGCCAGCAGGAGTTGACGCCCTGCCCACCGAAAAGCAGAAGTTCTATAACCTTCAGCGCAAGTCGAAAGTGCTGATCAAGACACTGGAAAATGCATGACCACGCCTGTCAATCGCCCTTTTTCATCCCGCATCGTCGACGGTGTCGAACAAGCACCAAGCCGGGCGATGCTGTATCCGGTTGGCTTCACCGAAGCCGACTTTGCCAAACCACAAATCGGCATCGCTTCGACCTGGAGCATGGTGACGCCCTGCAACATGCACATCAACACACTGGCAGATGCAGCCATCCTGGGCGCCGATGAAGCGGGTGCCAAGGCAGTCTTGTTCAACACGATCACGGTCTCGGATGGCATTTCGATGGGCACGCCGGGCATGCGCTATTCGCTTGTGTCGCGAGAAGTCATCGCCGATTCCATCGAAACCGTCGTTGGCGCTCAAGGCTTTGATGGTTTTGTGGCCATTGGCGGGTGTGACAAGAACATGCCCGCGTGCGCCATGGCGATGGCCCGGTTGAATCGGCCTTCGGTTTTTGTCTACGGCGGTACCATTCAGCCTGGCAAGGAACGACGCGACATCATCAGCGTATTCGAAGCCGTTGGCGCCTTTGCTGCCGGTCGCATCGACGCAAAACAACTGAAGGAAGTCGAAGAGACCGCGATCCCCGGTCCAGGCTCATGTGGTGGCATGTATACCGCCAATACCATGGCTTCGGCGATCGAAGCGTTAGGCCTCTCGTTACCCAACAGTTCAGCTCAGGAAGCGATTTCCGATGCCAAGCGGCGTGACAGTTACAACGCCGGAGCGGCAGTCGCCAATCTGATTGCGAAGAACATTCGACCCAGCGACATCCTGTCGATGCAGGCGTTCGAAAATGCGATCACGGTGGTCGTTGCGCTCGAAGGGTCAACCAATGCCGTATTGCATCTGCTGGCAATCGCTGACGCAGCCGGTATTCCACTGACGCTGGACGACTTCACCCGCGTTGGCAAACGAGTGCCGGTGCTTGCGGACATGCGACCCGCCGGCAAATATGCGATGAGTGAACTGGTTGCCATCGGTGGCATTCAGCCTCTGATGAAACGACTGCTCGACGCTGGTTTATTGCACGGCGACTGCCTGACCGTCACTGGTCGCACAGTCCGCGAGAACCTTGCCAAGGTCGCAGACTACCCGGCGGGTCAGGACATCGTCCGACCGTTCAGCAACCCCATCAAACCAGACAGCCATCTCGTCGTTCTGTATGGCAATCTCGCGCCGGCAGGCGCTGTTGCCAAGATCACCGGACACGAAGGTCTGTCGTTCACGGGCAGTGCCCGGTGTTTTCACGGCGAAGAGGCTGGCATGGCAGCGATCATGGCAGGCAAAGTTCAACCAGGCGACGTGGTGATCATCCGTTACGAGGGGCCTCGCGGCGGACCCGGCATGCGGGAGATGTTGAGCCCCACCAGCGCGATCAACGGACGGGGTCTCGCCAAGGATGTGGCCCTGCTTACCGATGGACGCTTCTCTGGTGGCTCACATGGGTTTGTGGTCGGTCATGTTACGCCAGAGGCATACAACGGTGGGCCGATTGCACTGGTCGAAGATGGAGACCGAATTACTGTGGATGCCAAAAGTGGCCAGATCACACTCCATGTCGACGATGCAATACTGGCCGCACGGCGGGCTCGCTGGACACGACCTGCGCCGTACGCAACCAAGGGCTTGCTGGCAAAATATGCCCGTCTGGTGAGTTCGGCCAGTCGCGGGGCCATCACCGATGGCTTTGAAGATTAACCAGCCATGAACCTGCATCGCCGGTCACAGGGCTAGAATGCTGAGAGAAGTACCATCTGCGCAAGGCCCAGGTGTTGGCATGTTGATCCCGCAGTCAGCGAAGGAGCATCCGAGATCATGAATTTCCAGAGACTGACAATCATCATCGCGACGGGCCTTTTGAGCCTGGTCTGTTCGGTTGGGTCCTGGGGCGTCGTTGAAAAAAAACCCTGGGAGGTCGAATCCGACTCGTACGAGATCCTGCTTGACCAGCGGCAGATCACCTACGTTGGCAACGTCGTCGCAGAACAGGGTGAATACCGCATCAAGGCTGATCGCCTGCGCGCCTACTTCAACGAGAAGAACGAACTGATCCGCATGGAAGCAGACGGTACGTCGAGTTTGCAGGCAGAACTGGAAGCACTCGATCAACCACAGATCACGCGCCTGCTGGGTGACCGACTCCTCTATGACATGCGCGATGATCGCGTGACCGCAAAAGGACATACGAAGCTGTTTCGTGGTCCGGACACCATGGATGCTCACGAACTGATCTACAACCTGCTGGAAGAGCGTGTGGTGGCGCTTCGCAATGATACGGCCAGAGTCAAGGTCGTCATGTTCCCTGAAGGAACCAGACCGCCTGCACCTGTCGAATAAGCCTGCGCCCTCAACATTCACTTCCCTGCAGCAGGCTTCAACCTTCTGTTCTGCAACGTACAGATGATCGACCACGCTTCGCCCACACTGCACATGGGCGGTCACCTTTGACGCGGCCGTCAGAAAAACAACCACACGCAAGCGAGGCAACCATGAACACACAACACACGCTGATCATCCTGTTGACAGGGCTGATGCTGAGCTTCGGCTCGGGATGCGCGGTCAAACGCGACCAGCAGACGGTCGGCTCATACATCGACGATAGCGCTATCACCGCCAAGGTCAAAGGGCAGTTCGCTGAAAGCAAGGTGGTTTCTGCCACCAGCATTTCGGTGGAAACGCTGAACGGTACCGTCATGCTCTCGGGCTTCGCCAAGAACAGCGAAGAAAAAACCAGAGCCGGTCAGATCGCCCGCGACGTCGCGGGAGTCACTGAAGTCAAGAACCAAATCGCTGTTCGCCCATAAATCGCAGAATGCCTGGCAGAAGTCCAACCGGAGCTGGTCGTACACTTTCCAGCTCCAGTCAGGCGTTCAAGACAAGCTCTTTCCAAACTGACAGGATATTGAACATGAACTGGGATCGAATCGAAGGCAACTGGAAACAGGTTAGCGGCAAAGCCAAAGCTCAATGGGGCAAGCTGACTGATGACGATCTCGACGTCGTCGCGGGCAAACGTGATCAACTTGCCGGCATCATCCAGGAGCGATACGGTATCGCCAAGGATGAAGCTGAGAAGCAGCTGGACAAATGGCAAAAAGGTGCAGACGAGTCCTGGTTTACCAGGCACTGACATCGTTATCCGCAGCGTCGCTCGAGCCTGACAAGGCTCGCTGCGGCGCGGCGTCAATTCTCCTGGTCGCGACAGTTGCCTGCGTGCTCGCCGATCGAACTGCTAAAAAAAAGCCCCAGGTCTGAGCGCGGCTGACGGTGCTTTGGAGCTGCGCCTTTGAGTGCGGATCACGTACCCCCTGAAATTCCCTCACAAAACAATGCGCTTCCTTATCTGATGGTAGCCGTTTCGGTGGCACTGGCCTGGATCCTGCTGCCCTTTTACGGAACTCTTCTTTGGGGGGCGATCATTGCGTTGCTCTTTGCACCCGTGAACCAGTGGTTGTTGCCTCGCCTCGGATTTCGCAGAACGCTGGCAGCCCTGTTGACACTGATTTTTGTCCTCGTGATTGCCATCATCCCGTTTTCACTGTTGAGTGCCGCGCTGGCACGTGAGGCCATGCAGGTCTACCAGCAACTCAAAGATGGGGTGTGGGAACCGACCTTCTATCTGGAACGCCTCTTCGAACAGTTGCCTGTCTGGGTTCTGAATCTGCTCGACCAATTTGGTTTTGAAGAGTTCGATGACCTTCAGAGCGAACTCACAGACTTGCTGGCACGAGCCAGCAAGACCATTGCTACGCACGCGCTCAGCATCGGTCAGAACACCTTCGAGTTTGTTCTCCAATTGTTTGTCTCGATGTACATCGCATTTTTTCTGATCCGCGATGGCGAGAGCCTCATGCGCGATATTCGCGAGGCGTTGCCTCTGGCACCGATCCACAAACAGGCGCTGATCAGCAAGTTTGCTACCGTGATCCGGGCAACTGTCAAAGGCAATCTGCTGGTCGCCACCATTCAGGGTGCATTGGGTGGAATCGCTTTCTGGGCGCTGGGTGTGAGGGCTGCGCTGCTGTGGGCAGTGCTCATGGTTTTTCTGTCACTGTTGCCAGCCATCGGTGCCGCGCTGGTGTGGTTGCCCGTAGCGGTCTTTTTCATCATGAGCGACGAACCCTGGAAGGGGTTTGCGCTGTTTGGCTGGGGAATATTCGTAATCGGTCTGATCGACAACCTTCTACGACCAATCCTGGTCGGCAAGGACACTCGAATGCCGGACTACGTGGTCATGATCTCGACACTGGGTGGCATGGCGACAATGGGTATCAATGGTTTTGTCATCGGACCGGTAATCGCTGCCATGTTCATGGCGGTGTGGCACATCTACGTAGTCATTCATCAGGATGTGTCGGACTCGGCTACGGAGAAGTAGTCGATGATCGTCACAGAACATACAGCCCGGTTACTGCCAGCCCTACAACCAGTATTCCCACAGGCGGGCGAGGGATTCCTGTAGCCGAAGACGCCACAGGCGGCGTTGCCAGTCATGCATCACTATGCGATCGGAACCGGCGAGATCGATATCGAACATGGTCTGTACCTGACTGCCGAAATCCGTACCAAGGACTACCGCGTCCAGTTCGTGGTTATGCAAAAAACTGCGCCGGTCGAGATTGGTTGAGCCAACGGTGGCCCAAACCCCATCTATCAGAACTGTCTTGGCATGGAGGATCGCATCGCGTAGTTCATAGATCTCCACACCGGCTGACAGCAATTGTTGATAGAAGCTGCGCCCTGCGTGGAATACCAGTCTGGAGTCGCTCTTCCCAGGCAGGATCAGTCGAACCGAGACCCCCCGCCTGACCGCCACTTTGAGCGCCTCCAGCAATTGCGGATCGGGAACAAAATAGGCAGTTGTCAGGTGCAGTGTCGTCTCGGCACTGCTGATAGCAGACAGCAGAGTGACATACATCAAGCTGCTGCCTTCCTCCGGAGAACTGCTGATCGCGCGCACCAACTGCCCACCAACGAGTTCACTGCGTGGAAAAAATTTCTCTTCACGCAGAGGCTCTCCCTGCTGTGCGTTCCACGTTGCAAGAAATATCTTTTGCAGCGATTCAACCACCGGACCTTCCAACTCAAGATGTGTGTCCCGCCACGCTGCTCGTGCTGACGATGACGAGCGCCTGAGTCGCCCGGCCGAACCGCCGGAATGCACACTGCTGATGTTGATTCCCCCCACGAATGCAATCCGACCATCGATAATCAACAGCTTTCGGTGATCGCGCTGGTTGAGATTCCATCCGGAGCGCACAAACACAGGGTTCACCGGATTGAACTCCAGAACACGAACACCGTTGTCCAGCAAATGCTGGAAAAACTCTCGGGGGGTATCGAGGGCACCCACGCTGTCGTAGATGAGATTGACCTGAATGCCTTGCCGTCGTTTTTCGATCAGAGCATCGGCGAACCGCCGGCCGACTACATCGTCATCCAGGATATAGGTTTCCAGGTTGATGTGGTCCTTGGCACCGGCGATTGCGGCCAGCATTGCCGCAAACGTTGCTGGCCCGTCTTTCAACAACCGGACACTATTGCCGATTGTCAGCGGACTACCGACAATTTCCTGCTCGCGCGCCAGGTGACGATCGAAGATCCCCGTCGGCTGACCAGGTCCCTGCAACCTGTCGATGGTCAGGTTACTGCAGCCTGGAGAGAGCGCTCCATGCACACCCTTGATCAAAACTGAGTTCGCAGTGCGCTGTAGTGGCTCAGTGTTCTGCGCTGGAAGTGCCGCGCAGGATGCCAGCAGAAAATTCAATACGACCGTCGAAAACAACAGGCAACATCTGAACGCCGGTGGAAGTTGCCTACCTTTCATCGAGCTGAGTCTGACTGCTGTCAACAATTCCCATGAGCTGACGCTGAACGCGCGGCCAACAACAGTCTGTTTGTCGGGGCAGTTCAGTTTCATTCGAAATTCACGAGAGGAACTTGGAATTGCTGCCGTCTTCCACACGTGCAATGCAGGGTCTTTGGTTGAACGTGTTGCTCCACAAGCCTGTCTTACTCGAGACTGATCTACTGCGCTGGTGGCAAGAGCGGTCCATTTTTCACCAATTTCTCGTCACCCTGCTTTTTGGTACGGGGGCCTACTATGCGCCTCGAAATCGTAAAACTGTTCTCTCTCTCCCACTCGGCTCGCGACAATCGCTCAAGTCCGACAGGCTCCCCGCCCGAAGGATTCATTACGGGTCGTCGCCAGTGACGAGATGCGGGAAAAGACGGAGTGGCGCGCACTGAAAGGCGCGCCGCCGTACTTCCCAGCAAGACGAACAGCTGGAAGGAGCACGCGCTGTGTTGTCACGTTTGTCGGCAGCCGCAGCAGAGTGGTCATGAGTCGTCAGGGCGAGGCGCTTGAAACGTACCGAACTGATCAATCCGCCGGAGCGAATTGACCAGGGGGGTCGTTTGAACTACTTCAGCTTCGAGATCTTCGTGCCTACGAGGGACAGATCCCCAATCAGACCTTTTTCGGCAAAGAGAAAAGCAAGCACCGGCTTCTTGTCGACCATGCTGTCGTACTCTTCATGACCGCCGCTCTTGACGATCATGATCTCGGCGTCCGCGCCAATTGACCAACCGTCACTCGCAACAAATCGATCCAGTGACTCGCTGGTCATGAACAGGATGACTTCGCTGTGTTTGGCAACACCAAGTGTCAGGCCTACGGAGCCGGAGCTCACGGAGTAGTAGTCGACCGTTTTGCCATCAACTTGCAGTGCACCTTCACCGTATTCTCCAGCAACACCGGCGCCCGCCTTGGTAATTTCTGGGAAGACCAGAACTCCCGCCGCGTCGGCTGCGAGTTTGCTGTTGGACACATGCATGCCATCAAAGGCCGTTATCGTACTGGTCACTTTCTGATCCAGTTCAACACGTGGTGCCGCCTGGAGTGCGGCCGTTGTCGCGAGACCAAGAATGACCAGAGAAATCGAAGCGATAATTCCGGGAATTTTCATATTTTTTCCTTGAAGCCGACGCGGATTTTGGGAATCAAAATCAGAAAGTGCGTCGTGCCGGGTTGAACAGTAGACCTTTGGTTATAGTTCATCTGTGCGCAATCAGACGGATCAACCGACCCGGTCCGTCGCCGCCGAATGCCTGTTACCCAGGGTTGTCTTTCGAACGTCTCCCCATAAATTGGCGAGAGACAGTGCAGTGAAGGCATATCGACCCATCATGACCGGGATGCGTGAATATCGTTTTCCACCACGCAATCCGCGTTCCACAAGAACGCCAAGCAGTACGGCCAACGCCAGAGCGGGCTTGCTTGTCAGGAAGTGACAACCATCTTCCCTCAGATGGACTGCGACATAGGTTACCCGTTGGCAATTTTGCAGAAGACGGTGCGCAGACTCAGCCATCGCCTGCTCAAGGCTTTTTCTGCTTGGTGCCAACCGGGTGGTCAAGGTGCAACACTGCCACGCAGTTGACCCAGCGCGTTTATCAGCGTGGCGCGTGTCACAGGATAGCTCAACCTGGCAAGACAACGTCGGATGAATCCCCTTAGCACTGGAAGCAGCAAAAGATTGAGAGTCACCAGCATCAGGACTGCGAGTATTGGCAGAAGTCCGATATGAATAAAAAGCAGGGTCAGGGCGACCATGGCACCAACCCAGGCTGTCGCAAGCAGCACGAACATCCCCAGAAATGCCAGCAACGCCACCAGCATGCTGCGAATTGCAAGACGCGTTTCCAGGGTGATGAGGTTCAGAATTTCAACGACGACCGCCCGCAGGGCGTCGGTCAGCGCCGTTGCGTCAGCAATAGTACCCGCTGAGTGACGATTCGTCGCCTCAGCAGGTTTATCCTCCGGCATCACCGGACCGATCGGTGTCGCCATAGCGACAAACGCTCTGCTCGACTCCGCGGAATCATTTGGACTGCGATAGATATCGGCTGGCCGTAAACCCGACGGCGACAGCCACGCCCAACACCATGAGCGGATGTTCACGAACGTATTTACTGGCCGTTTCGGTCAGTCTTGCCTGTGCATTCTTCAATTCTTCGCCCTTCACGCCCACAGCAGTCGCCGCTTGAGACGCCATGTCAGAAGCCTTGTCCACAGCGATGTGGGAGCTGGCGGCCAGATGGTCAACGGCCGGATGCACAGCATCAGTTGCGTTCCTGATGGCGCCATGGGCGCCGACCGCAGTGCGCTCGATGCCGCTCTTCAGATTGTCGAGCGTCGTACCTGCTGCCGGTGCCAACGATTCAGTTTTTATCATGGTCAGTTTTCCTTGATTGTCAGTGGGACCAAACCTGCGGTTGTTACGCGTGGATCAGGATCGGCCGGTGTTGGTAATTTTAAGCAGCCTCTTTCCTCTGATTCGGTGCGTTTTCGTACATTGCCTCGATCTGCGTCGCAAAATGAAGCGCAGTTGGTGGAATGTTGTTGGGTGTACGCAACGGGAAAGCAGCCGAATCGACGTGGACCAACCTTTCCCGAAGCGATCGGCCGAAAAGCCCGTGCATTGGGTTGACGTCTTCATATCGCCTTAGCCTGCGCAACCTGAGCAAGGCTACAAACCCGCCAGTCAGTACTGCAAACTCCAGCAGACTCTGTATGTCCATCTGTCGGCGCTCCTGTCAATCAAACAGATCTACCTCGCATAAACCGAAACAGCAGGACAACCAGAGCAACAACCAGCAGGATGTGGATCAGCCCACCGACGGTGTACGACGACACCATCCCAAGGGCCCAAAGAACGAGAAGAATGATTGCAACGGTTTCTAACATTTTATCTGCTCCGCAGTGGCTGATACGACCTTGTGTACAGACACGATAAGCGCGGGAAAGAGGCTAGATCTGTGCGACATCGAACACAGACTGCCAACAACCCGGAAGAATGGAGCAGTCAAAGCGGACGAGGCTTCGAAAGGCTGCTGTCAGCCTATTCACAATGGCATGGAAGGAGACATCCACGATCATCCATGCACGCGTTGAATCAGCGTAAATGCTGACAAACCGGAGATTTTGCACCTGCGAAAGTTGCGATGTAGCTGATCGATTCTACTCAAAGCAAGTCCATCGCTTTTCGCCGCGAATATCGCGCCTCCATCGACCGGATTGATGGCACGCCCAGGTTTTTTCATGACCTGCACCTGCCTGTCGAGTGCGTAGCAACCGGCCGCTCCTGAGCCGGCCTTGCAATCCGGCGATCGGTCTGTCGTGTCTATCGTCCTGTTAGCATCAGTGACGGTGATGATGGCAGGCACGGGTCCGGCCGAAATGGATTGTCAGAAGTGGTCAGCTACCGTGTGGCGTACTTTGGTACTGACGTGTTCCAAATGCACTGGAGCGCGCCAGGATTTCTGCCGGGAACATGGTGTCGCGGCAAGCGCCCTCTCCGGGTGGCGTCGCTGGTTGCAAGAGAACTCCGGTTCGGTTGGCTCTCAGCGCAGGCGACGGCCGGTAGTCCCTGTTCAAACGGTATCCATGATCGAACTGCCTGCGATCGCCATTGCTGTACAAGCTGTACCGCTTCGGCGGGATATCAAACTCCAACTCGGTGAAGGCGCTGTCCGGAGGCTGCGTCGTTCGACACGCTGCGGTTCGAGCCGGGTCTTGGTATCTGGTTGTGCACTTCACCTGCAGTCATGCTCTAG
>Ga0163144_10003275_pt1 | contig 36953 bp, 27 predicted proteins | sample OliLak19BULKMAT1_FD_123175 | JGI IMG/M metagenome (GOLD analysis project Ga0163144, IMG submission 123175) | Freshwater microbial mat bacterial communities from Lake Vanda, McMurdo Dry Valleys, Antarctica - Oligotrophic Lake LV.19.BULKMAT1 | ecosystem: Environmental > Aquatic > Freshwater >...
ATGCGCCGCTGCTGGTTCGTCTGGATTCGGGCTTCGATTCTCAGCGAATTTATCGGGTGCTAGACGAGGCCCGCGTCGCCGGCGAGCTTGACTATCTGGTCAAGTGGAACCCGCGAAAGCGCGATCTGGAGGCGGTCTACGCTGAACGCCTAACTGCTAATTCGTCGTTTATCGAAACTCGCGAAGACCTGTGCTACACGCTATGGCGCGAACCCGGAGCCGGCCAATTTCGCTTGCTCAAACTCAGCGTCCAAACCATTGATCGGAGTGGCCAAAGACCGCTGTTGCCGAAGTTCAAACTGGAAGGCTGGAACACCACGCTCGGCGCACTCGAAGACCAGGCCATCATCGACCTTTACGCTGCCCACGGCACCCAAGAGCAGTTCCATGCGGACATTAAATCCGACCACAACTTCGAGCGCTTACCAAGCGGCAAATTCGACGCCAACGACTGCGTGTGCTCGCTTGAAATGCTGGCCTACAACGCCCTGCAGATCATCGGCCAGCAGGCGCTAAACGGCATGGATAGCCCTGTTAGGCATCCCGCCGACAGACGCCGTATGAAGACGGCGCTGCGCGAATTCATCGACACACCAGGCCGCTGGATTCGCCACGCCCACCAAACAATACTCGCGATTCCGCGACACTGGGCTGGTGCTGCGATGTTCCAGCGTTTCATGCAAAGCCCGTTATTCGCCGCCGCTGCGCCTCAAGCCCCCAGTGAGCAAATCCCAACCACCCGGCGCCAACCCGCCGGGCGGTCGCGGCGTGGCCGAAATCAGAGAAACGAAGGGTATTCAACGACAATTAGCGCCGTTTTTCATGCGGCGACGAATCTATCGGGAGAAATCAGGTGAAATCGACAAGGTAATTGGTGATGCGGGCGCGTGTCACTGATTCAGCTTCAACTCATAGCTCGATACTCCCTTGGAGTTAGCTTAGTTTGTCGCCGAAATACATTGGTGAAATGACTTTGATCGTAGAAACCCACAGTCTGGGCGATCGCCGCTAGAGATAGTTTTTGATTTGTTAAAAGTTTCTTGGCGCGATCAACTCGGCATTGCAGGACATACTGATGGACTGAAATACCCCTACTTTCCTTAAACAATTTGCCAAAGTGATGAGAACTAAGATTTACTAACTGTGCTAACTCCTCTAAACCCATATTCTGACCTAGATGGGTATGAATATAATCCGTCAATTGTCGCAACTTAGTTGGGGATAAGCCTCCAGACATCGGTGCGTTCAGAATCTTGGTTGTGCAATGGTGGCGGAGGAGGTGCACAGCTAACATATTTTGGAGGGTATCTTGGTAAAGGCGATCGCTCACCCCGCTACCGATCGATCCACCTAGGGTGAGGATTAATTGCTCTAATAAGGGGTCTTGGATTGCAAAGCGATCGAGAAGTTCAATCTGATCGGGGATACGATCGCTCCCAGCCCTTGCCACCTGCTCTAATAACCTAGGGGAAAACAAAACTTCTAGAACTTCAACTTCCGATTCCCACCACCATTCTGGCTGTCGCCCTGCGGGAACAAAAGTCATCACCCCCGGAAAAGTAAGGGAACTCAGGAGCCTTTCTCCATCCAATCTTCGTTCTAAAACCCTCGCCAAATTACCCGGATTCGCCCGATGCAACCCAATAAAATGCTCTGAAATTCCGTCATCAATAATGCGAACGAGGGGAGGCGTATACACCACATGACATATTTGGATTTCTCGAGAGGTAACCTCTTGATTGGTAGTTGACATTTTCCATTCCACCTACTGTCAATTAATTGATTAGGAAGCATATCTTCTAAATTTGACACTTCCACGGCTAACGATACCCATCCCCAGACGCATAGCGTATGCGATTTTCAGATTTTCAAACGCCCTTTTCGAACAGACGAGCAAGTAGGCGGTGGTCGCGCAAGCGCTGGTTTGGGCGCGGATTGGACGTTCGTGAGTGGCATTTCGGCATCGCGGGGGCGCGACGCCACGCCGTCCGTGGCGATTTTGCACCGATTCCCGACAGCGGGCCGAGCGCGTCCCTGCGGGATCTTGGCCGCTGCGTGTTGTCTTCCTGATTTTTCCGTCGGCGTGGTGGCCGGCGGGGTGTCACGCGGCCACAGCGGGCGAGGCGCGCGGGGCGGGGCGGTAGTGCGCTTTCTGAAGCGCGCCGTGCTTTTCGAAGTGGGCGAGGATGACGCCGATGGCGGTGGATTGTTCGCGGTGGGTTCTTGGATGCTGGCCACGATGCGTAGCGTGCCGCCGCAGTGGACGCAGGTGCTCAGGTCTATGTTGAAAACGCGCTTGAGGCGTTGCGCTTAAGGTCAACGAGCGGCGCTTTTCCTCTAGGCTGCGCTGGTCTCTGTTGGCCCCAGTCGACTCCTCGTCCGCAGGAGGACGTTTGCCGCGCCGGGATGCTGTGAGCTGCGCCCGCAGCTTACTTAACTAGGTTCGCGTTCGGCGCAAAGACACCGTGGAAGCGGGTGAGGTGGGCCGGGACGCGCGATGTAGCGCGACCAAGTGCGGGTCAACACGTGGCCGCCGACCGGCGGTAGAGCGCAAACGCGGCGAACTCGGTTTTGCACGCTGACCACAGCGATGCGCATCGCTCGCTCCCTGAGTATTGAAATTCCACCAGGCAGGCTCGCTTTCTCCTGGGCGGGAACTTAAGTGAGGTCGGGCTCGTGCATCCAGGCCGGGAGGTCGCGCTGGCCATGCAGCACTTGCCAGACGTCAACGTGGTCTGGGCGCTCGACGTAGAACAGCAGATGGGGATAGCGCGTCAGCGGCCAGGAGCGCAGGCCTGACAGGTTCAACTCGTGCGCGTAGCGCGGCGATCCAGCCGCAGGATGGCGCCCGATGCGGGCATAAGCCCTTTCCAGCGCGTCGATGAAACCGAGCGCGGCCTGCACTGAGCCCTCTTGGAGGTCGCGGGCAATGACCTGGTCAACGTCCCGGCTAGCTTGCTCGCGCGGGACGACGGGCTTGGCCTTCACCGTGCAGCGCCAGTCTTGCCGGCCTGGCGCACGCGATCACGCAGCCCATTGAAGTAAGTCTTGCCCACCGCTGCAGTGGGTTCGGATGCAGCGCCCTTCAGCAGCAGACCGCGCGGCAAAAGCCGATCCTCACCCAAGCGAATCAACTCGCGGACGTACTCACGGCTGGTGCCGCAGCCGCGCTCGCTCACCTGCTGGTCAACAAATGACTTCAGGGTTTCGCGCAGGGAGATATTCATTGTGCTCATGGGTCGAGGCTGGGCGCTTTGGCAAAAATTGGCAAGACGGACCTCCATCTGGATGAAGCGGCCCGGCTCGGCGAGACGCGCCGGACGTCAGGTTCTGGGCGAAATGTTTTCAGCCTATTTGGCTGTCGCGAGCTGGCCGTCGCGAGCTGGCCGTCGCGAGCTGGCCGATCGCCCGGGCAAAAAAAAGCCCGGATATGATCCGAGCCTTTTAATGTGGTGGAGGCGGGGGGAGTTGAACCCCCGTCCGCAAGCCCTACAGCTTGAGATCTACATGCTTAGCGCTCTCTTTTGAGTGCCAATCACGTCCCCGAGGCGCAGGGTCCGTGACTGGTGAGCCTCTACCTTTAGCTTCCGACGCGAGGCGAATCGGTGTGCGATCCTGTGATTATGACCAGATGACTTACGAGCACAAGCACAAGTAAGGTCTGGTTAGCCGATTAAGCGGCTAATGCGTAACTTTCGTCGTTTGCGACTAGGTTATTTTGCCGATGGTTTTACGAGTCAATCGACATGCTCGGCATGCACCCAAGGTTTCGAACCCACGTCGAAGCCAATACGCCCCCTAGGAACCGATGCAGTATAGGGGCGACTGGGCGCGGTCTCAACGCGCGCGCAGTGCGCGTGTGCCTGGGGTTCATCATGCATACCTTGCCAGCCTCCAGAGACCCACGGCGTGGTCCGGTCGCTGGCTTGCGCGGTGCTCGCAATCCTCGTCGCCCCTTTTTTATAGGCCCTTTTTTATCCCTTGCACCTTGCGGCTCCGGCACGCCGCGCGCCTTGCGCTCACACGGCTCGCACCGGTTTCGAGATTTCCCATACCAGCGCAACAGCGCCAAGGTCGGCCAGAATTAAGCGACGCAGTAGGTCAAAACGTGACGTTGATCACCCTACTTGGGGCCATGTGAGAACTGGGTCACAGTTTTGGCCGAGCTGTGCCCAGTTTGGTCGCTCAAAAGCAGCGCGCATCCGGGATGGGCCTGGCGTTCGGAACTCTGGTGCCCTGTGAAGGCGCAGCAGAGCGCGCCTTTGCAATTGCCTTACGCCGTTGATATGAAAGCGAAAACATCGCTTAGGACGGCAATGCTTGCAAGAAAAAGGCCGAAACGGGAGGGACGTTTCGGCCTTTGGTAAACCTGTTGCGGCTGGGAGGGTTAGCGCGCGACAGGTAAGTCGAACAGGTTCTCTGTGCTGCAAGCGACCTCTGACAACTCGGCTGCGTAACGCTGCATACGCTCGCTTGCGGCCCTTGCAACCGTCTGAGTGACTTGGGTTCGCGTCAGAAGTTCAGCCACCAACAAACGGTGATGCTTGCTAAATCCTGGATCCGTCATGGCTTCAGACAGCTGCGTGATCAGGACGGAGAGGTGACCGGCCGACGGTGCGCGAAGTGCAAGCAGGTACTCAGCGTCAGTGATCGAGGACATGAAGCTTCCGAACTAATCAAGTTGGAGACCTTTTATGCATCCACCGTGCCAAGGCAACGAGCTTGACGCTACATGCGCGAGCCCAGCAAAACGATCGTCTTGCCAGACACCGAGATCTTGCCGTCGATTTCTAGCTGCTTCAGGACGCGCCCCACCATTTCGCGCGAGCAGCCCACGATGCGGCTGATTTCCTGTCTGCTGATTCGGATTTGGGTGCCGTCTGGATGCGTCATGGCATCGGGCTCCTGACACAGATCAATCAAGGTTCGAGCCACGCGGCTGGTGACGTCCATGAAGGCTAGGCGCGAGACCTTGCGGCTGGTTTGCAGCAACCGCTTGGTCAACTGGGTCGCAATCATGAACAAAAGACGCGGGCATTCTTCTTTGAGCTGGCCATCAAACAGCTGGAACAAGCGCTCATAGCTGACTTCTGCCAGTTCGCACGGAGTACGCGTGCGAACCAGCACTTCACGCCGCTCAGGCTCCATGAACAAGCCCATTTCACCGATGAAATCGCCAGCATTCACATACGCAAGGATCAGCTCCCTGCCCTCCTCGTCTTCACTCATGACCGCAATCGAGCCATCAATCACGTAATACAAGGTGTTGGCGATGTCGCCCGGCCGAATGATCGGTGACTTGGATGGGTAACGGCGACGATGGCAATGTTCAAGGAAGCGCTCCATTTGCTCCGGCGTCGGAGTCATCGGGCGCAACTCACCCATCTTGCGCAGCGCAGCTTGCAGCGAGTAGCGCAGAACGGGTTTGTTCGGTTTTGCCAGGTTCGAAGCCATGCGTTTTGTCCCGATTTGCCGTTGAGCCGCAGGATGGCGTGCCCTTCGAGCGTGATATTGGTCTGACTGTGTACGACGGATCGCACATTTCTAGCATTCGTTACAAAAATTTCCGTTACAACCCGAAGTGCGCTGCGCACCGATAGCACCGTGCTTGCCAGCCTGATGCACCACCGAACCGCTGCCAATTTGCCCAATCATGCTCATGCCGGAAGCAACAGACCGCCATCGGATTCGCATTCAATCGCCCCAATGAGCGCAGTCTGCACCAAATGTGCAGCAAACAACCAGCGGATCGAACGATTGCGTTGGGGATCGCGCGCAAGCCGTCACAGGGCGCTGTTGTGGCGACCATAGATTCTTTGAAGAGCACGCCATTTTTGACCACGACACCAATATAATCAGCGCTCTGCACATGAAAGTTGAGAAGACACTTGAGCGCTGTACGTCCGGACCCAGGATTTTGGACCGTGGGTGAGCGCGCACGCCGCCTGCTGCGTGAAAGTGCGTTTGTGCTGCTGTTGCCGGTTGCGCTCTATTTACTGGTCTGCCTGATCACGCATTTCCCGGGCGACGACAGCTGGTCGCATGCAGGCACCGGCGAAGTTCGCAATCTTGGCGGCACGGTAGGCGCGTGGGTCTCCGATCTGCTGTTCTACTTGTTTGGCGGGGTGGCCTATCTGTTCCCTTGCGCGCTGGCTGCTTGGTCGGTCACCGTCTTGCGCGGGAACAAAACTGACGTCGGCGAGCATGGCTTGGAACCGCTCGTGCGCAGCATTGGACTGGTGCTGCTGGTGCTGGGCGCATGCGCGCTACTGGCGATGCACAAATCAGCAATCGGCTATCCGGCGGGTGCTGGCGGTATCCTTGGTGCGCTATTGAATCGCATGGAGCTGGCTACCATTGGCTCGCTGGGCGGCAGCCTGTTCATGCTGGCTCTGGTTCTGGTCGGCATCACGCTGCTGACCGGCTTGTCCTGGCTCAGGCTCATGGACACCATTGGCGGCGCAACACTTTGGCTGCTCGAACAAGGCAAGCTGCTATTCCGGCGCGGTCAGGATACTTTGGCCGGGCATCGCGCGCGCACCGAACGCGGCGAAGTGCGTAAGGAAGAAACTCAAAAACGCGCGCGCAAACCCGCCAGCAAGCTTGAGGTGCTGCAGCCGGTGTTCCAGATTGAGGCCAGCGAGCGCGTAACGCGCGAGGTGCAGCTGCCTTTATTTGCAGACACCACCCATGGTGATCTGCCGCCGCTGTCGCTGTTGGACGAACCGCGGCCCACGGGACGCAGGTACAGCGCAGAAGACTTGGAAATACTTTCGCGCCAAGTCGAAATCAAGCTCAAAGAATTCCGTATTGAGGCTCAGGTAGTGAATGCCCTGCCCGGCCCAGTAATCACGCGCTTTGAAATGCAGCCGGCCCCAGGCGTTCGCGGCAGCCAGATTTCATCGCTGGACAAAGACATTGCGCGCGGACTCAGCAAGGTCAGCGTGCGCGTGGTGGACGTCATCCCGGGCAAAAGCGTGGTTGGGCTTGAGATACCCAATGAGTCGCGTGAAACCGTTTGGCTGAGCGAGATTCTGCGCTCGAAGGAGTTCGACAAGGCGGCATCACCGCTCACCCTGGCGCTGGGCAAAGATATTGCCGGACGCCCGGTGGTGGCGGACGTGGCCCGCATGCCGCATCTGCTGGTGGCAGGCACCACAGGATCCGGCAAATCGGTGGCCTTGAACGCGATGATTCTGAGCTTCCTGTACAAGGCCAGCGCGCAGGAAGTGCGCATGATCATGATCGACCCCAAGATGCTGGAGCTGTCGGTTTACGAAGGCATCCCGCACTTGCTGGCGCCGGTGGTTACCGATATGAAAGAGGCTGCCAACGCGCTGCGCTGGTGCGTCGCGGAAATGGAGCGTCGGTACAAGCTGATGGCCGCCATGGGCGTGCGAAACCTAGCCGGCTACAACCGCAAAGTGAAGGAAGCCATCGCCAACGGCCAGCCCATCTCCGATCCTCTGTTCAATCCCAAGCGCGCGGCCGAAGGCCAAACGCCGGAGAATCTTGTGACGCTACCTTATCTGGTGGTGATCATCGACGAATTTGCCGACATGATGATGATCGTCGGCAAAAAAGTGGAAGAACTTATCGCGCGGCTGGCACAAAAAGCGCGCGCCGCTGGCATCCATTTGATTCTCGCCACGCAGCGACCCAGTGTGGATGTGATCACGGGCCTGATCAAAGCCAATATTCCGACCCGAATCGCGTTCCAGGTGTCGAGCAAGATTGACTCCCGCACGATTTTGGATCAAAGCGGCGCGGAAACCCTGCTCGGCCACGGTGACATGCTCTATCTGCCGCCTGGAACCGCGCTGCCAGAGCGCGTGCATGGCGCATTCGTGGACGACCACGAGGTGCATAAGGTGGTGGCTTACCTAAAGCAGCATTCTGGCGGCACGCAGTATCTAGAGTCGGTCCTGAGCGACACGCAGGAACTTGACGATGGCCGCGTGATTGGCGAAACCGGCTTGCCGGAAGCGGCAAGCAGCGGCGATAGTGCGGATCAGCTTTACGATCAGGCGGTGCGCATCGTCACCGAAACCCGCCGCGCTTCCATCTCCTACGTGCAGCGGCGCCTGAAGATTGGCTACAACCGGGCGGCTCGTTTGATTGAAGAAATGCAGGAAGCCGGCGTGGTATCCAGCCCGGAACATAACGGTGACCGACTTGTTCTGGCGCCGCCACCGCCCGAGGACTAGAGGCTCCCGAGCGTGTTGCGCGCGCCGGCTGTTCGACCCATCTGAGCGATGTCGTCCGGTAACAGGCCCGCGCCATAACCGCGACAGAGCAGTGGCAGTTTGAAGCGTTCAACGCGCGGGACAGCAGCATGATTGAAGTCGCAAGTGCAGACAAAACAGTACGCCAACTCAAGCTGCTGTCGCAGGCTCTTGAAAGCGGGCGCTTGGCCAGCGTTCGGCGCATGCTCTATACGCTCACGCCCGGCGAGATCGCCAACGTACTGGAATCCTTGCCTCCGCAGCAGCGCTTGGTTGCCTGGGGCTTGGTTGATCCGGAGGATGACGGCGAAGTTCTGGTGCATGTGGCCGAAGAGGTGCGCGACAGCCTGATCGCGGATATGGACCGCGAGGAAATCCTCGCCGCGGCCGATACGCTTGAGCTGGACGATCTTGCCGATCTGCTGGAAGACCTCCCGGGACAAGTGACCGAGGAAGTCTTGCGCGGCATGGATCGCGAGGATCGCGAGCGCCTGGAGCAGGTGCTGAGCTATCCCGAGGACACCGCTGGCCGCTTGATGAACCCGGACGTAGTGACGGTGCGTGCCGACGTCACGGTTGATGTGGTGCTGCGCTATCTGCGCATGCGCGGCGAGCTGCCGGATCACACAGACCATCTCTATGTGGTGAATCGTCGCAGTCAGTACATCGGCCGCATTGCGCTCAGCGTGTTTCTTACCCGAAATCCGGAAGAATCCATTGCGACGCTGATCGATGATTCGCAGCCGGCGATTCGCGCCGACGTGCCGGTGCGAGAAGTTGCCAAAGAGTTCGAAAATCATCGCTACATTTCCGCGCCTGTGGTGAGCAATGACAACATCCTGATCGGCCGGGTGACGGTCGATGACGTGCTCGATTTGGTGCGCGATGAGGCCGAGCACTCGGTCATGTCGATGGCCGGCATGAACGAAGAAGACGACATGTTTGCGCCCGTGTGGACCGCGTCGCGACGACGCGCGCTATGGCTGGGAATCAATCTGATGACCGCACTGCTGGCCAGTTGGGTGATCGGTCAATTCGAGGCCACATTGCAGCAAGTCGTTGCGCTCGCGGTACTGATGCCGGTGGTGGCAAGCATGGGCGGCATTGCTGGCACGCAGACGCTCACGCTCATCGTGCGCGGCATGGCGCTGGGCCAAGTGTCCTGGGACAACGCGCGGCACTTGCTCGCGCGCGAACTCATGATCAGCCTGCTCAATGCCTTTCTCTGGTCGATCGTGGTCGGCGGCGTGGCGGTGCTTTGGTTTGATGACCTGAAAATTGCCATGGTCATTGCCGCCGCGATTGCCATCAATCTGGTGGTAGCCGCGCTTTCCGGGGTGATGATCCCACTCGCTTTGCGCCGCCTCTCGATCGACCCGGCGCTTGCCGGCGGCGTGGTGCTAACCACGGTGACTGACGTGGTCGGTTTCGTGGCCTTTCTTGGCCTTGGCACCCTGGTCTTGCTGCGCTAACTTAACTTGCTTAACTTAACGCGATCGATACCTGGCAACTGCAATGGTTTGTCATCTCGAGCGCAGGGAGAGATCTCAAATCGCCCAGAACGAGATTTTTCCTTTCGGTCGAAATGACCCAGTCGGTCGAAATGACCCAGTCGGTCGAAATGACCCAGTCGGTCGAAATGACACAGCCGCCAACCGTCACGACACTGGCTGGCGTGGCACGCAGCAGGCGTTCCAATCGATGCGATTCGCAGGCGCACCACATCCTGCGCGCTACCGCAGGCAGAGATCTGGCTCAGTAATCGTCAAACACCGAACCGACCACTTCGGGTTGCGGCCAATAGGTGATCAAGACCCAGATGCCAGCTGCGACCAGCGCAATCAGCAGCCACGATAGCCATGCCGGGCGGCCGCGCATGACGAAACCGATGCCGCGCTTGTAACCGGTGAGCATTGGCGTAAGCAGATTGTCGCGCTTGAGCAGACCGTAAAGCGCAACCGCAAGCACATGCACCGCGATCACCACCAGCAGCCAGCTTTCAATGATCCGGTGCCAGCTGGAAAACCACTGCATGGTTTCGGTATCGATGCGCTCGGAGAGCGGGCCGTACCACTGGATCTCATCACTACTGAACAGGCCCGTGACTGACTGCATGAGGATGAGCAGCAGCATCGCAATCACCGCCAAACCGCCCAGCGGGTTATGACCGGCGTGGGCCTGGTAGCCGGACCCGATCAGCCCTTTGACATGCTGGAAGATGGCGCCGGGACCGCGCACAAAATGCGTGAAGCGCGCAGTTTCAGAACCCAGCACACCCCAAATCAGACGCAACAGCACGGCGCCCAAGGCGAGGTAGCCAAAGTAGAAATGCCAATCCATCGGCAGCCAATGAAAGCGTGCGGTGGCGAAACAGCCCAACACGCCCACCACAAAGGCTAGGTGCGTGAGCCGCACCGGAAGGTCCCAAACGTAATCCTGCCCTTTCACGCGTCCCTCGCTTTCAATCGATCACTCACCAAGTCCGATATTAGCCGCGCGCGCTCAGGTAGCACAGATTGCGCGCACAGCTTGCGTGCACAAATCAGGTCGGCGCATGCAGTGCCGACCAAGGCGCAGGCAATTGCGCCAAGTGCGGCTGAAGATAGTCGCCCTGCAGCGATCGCCTTGGCCAGCGGCGCAGGCGTCCATTGCTGCGCAAACGCGCCAACAGGTCCAAATCGAGCGGAACCCACGGTTTGCGGCGTGCGCCTGCCTGCTGCTCCAAAGCTTTGAGCGCGCGCTCGAAGCGAAATCCGGGCAGGCGACTGCTGACGACAAGCAACGCATTCAGATACTCCGGCGTGCCGGCTATGCACTGCTCTGGCGCGCTGAGGCTGGGCTGGGAATGCCAGCGAAGCTCGCATTCCAGATCAGGCAGACGCGCCAACGTCCAATCCCAGGCTCGCTCGGCGTGCTCGTTTGATCCGAAAGCAAGCAGATACTGCCGACTTTCGCCCGCCCGGCTTTCGCCCACTCGGGCTTCGCCGTCGCCGTGCATGGCAGTCGCAGGCCTAGTCGTTATAGCGATCTTCCGATAGCACATCGATACCCAAGCCGCGCTCCAGATCGCTGCGGTCCATGTGCACGCGCACCGCAACCTCAGCCGGAAGCAGGCCCGGGACAGCTTTCCAGGCCGTGATGTCGAGCCCGCGCAGCGAGTAACGACGCATGAGCTCAAGCCCAAGATCATAGGTAAAGCGCTCCAGTAACTCGGCGCGCCGGGTCTTGCCGAACTGCCGCACCAGGCGCGCAACGTCGTCGTAATCCACCGTGTCACGCAGCTGATCGGTGTGACCACCGACGTTCTGCAGCAAATGCAAATGCAAATCCATCTTCAGCGTTTGCTCGGCGTGCCGCTCATGGTCGTAGACACCAATGACGGTCGCCACTTTGAGATTACGCAGAATGATCGTGGCAAGGCTCATGGGTCAGCACACTCAAAAGGTGAAAGCTCTTGCAGGGGCCAACGGGCCCGCGCCTGAATTGCGCTTGGCGCACGCTCGCCAGCGCGCAAGCGCAGCGCACCCGCGAGCGCCACCATGGCGCCATTGTCGGTACAAAAAGCCAAAGGCGGATAGTGCACGCTGGCCCCCTTTCGCGCTGCCATGGCGTCCAGCTGCTGACGTATGCGCAGGTTGGCGCCGACACCGCCCGCAACCACGAGGCTGCGATATCCCAGGTCAAGCGCGCGTGCACATTTGAATGCAAGCGTGTCCGCGACCGCTTGTTCGAATCCAGAGGCTAGGTCCGCGCGCACCTGTAGCAGGTCCAGGTTCGATTTGCGCGCCGCCAGCATGACCTGAGTCTTCAACCCACTGAAGCTGAAATCCATGCCGGGACGATCCGTCAACGGGCGCGCGAAGCTGTGCCGTTTCGGATCCCCCTGCGCCGCAAGCTGCATCAAATGCGGACCGCCTGGATACGGCAAGCCCAACACCTGCGCGGTCTTGTCAAACGCCTCGCCGGCGGCGTCATCAAGCGTCTCGCCGAGCACTTGGTATGCGCCAAAAGCACGCACGCCTACCAGCATCGTGTGTCCGCCGGAAATCAGCAGTGCAACAAATGGCGGCCGCAGCTGCCGATCAGCCAGCATCGGCGCCAGCAGGTGCGCTTCCATGTGGTGTACCGCAACCGTGGGCAAATCAAGCGCATAGGCCAGACTGCAGGCAAAGCTCGCCCCGGTCAGCACCGCACCCAGCAGGCCAGGCCCTGCGGTATAGGCAATGCCGTCCAGATCCGCAAAGCCGGTTGCAGCCTGTGCAAGCACCGAGCGGGTGAGCGGTATCAGGCGCTGAATGTGATCGCGCGAGGCCAGCTCTGGCACCACGCCGCCGTATTCCTGATGCATGCTGATTTGGCTGTACAGCGCATGCGCAAGCAGACCACGTTCGGTATCGTAGATGGCGATTCCGGTTTCGTCGCAGCTGGTTTCAACGCCGAGCACGCGCATCAGAGTAGCGCCCCAGGGTTCAACACGCCGCGCGGATCCAGAGCCTGCTTCAGCGCGTCAATCAAGCGCAACGAGCTGGCATCCTGATGCGCCCGATAGCGGTAGAACTTGCCCATCTGGAAATGACTGGCTCCCATAGCACGCAGGCAGTCAGCGGCCGCGCGCTTCAGCGCCTGCACCGTGGCATAGCCGCCCGGTGCTGCGGCGTGCTTACTCAGGCGTGCAAGCAGCGCCGGCTCGACCACGCGTTCATGAAATTCGGTGCGCGCATCGGGCCAATAAAACACCGGCTCAAGCAAGAAGCCCTGAGCGCCGACCACGGTGTAGAGATAGCCGATCTCAATCTGATGTTGCGCAATCGCGTCGGCATGCTTGGCGAACAGCGCGCTAAGCGCAGCCTGCGCGGCCGGCGCCAAGGAATGCGGCACGATGCCGTGCACGGGCACCCAGCGCTCGCCGTTCGGGCCAAGGATTGAATTGGGCGCGGTGAACGGCTGCGAGCGCAAAACCTTGGGAATTGCGCTATCAATCTCGCGCCCCAGCTCGCCGAGCGCTCTCCGCCAGAGCGACAGCCGTTCGTTCAATACCAGCTGGCTGTCACCGTCAAAGCAGACGTGCGCGGAATGCCTGCTCAGATCAAGAAAGCGGCGTCCTGCGACGGCGATCTTCAAGCCTTCCAAGACGCCCTGCTTGCGGACCACCTGAGCGAGCGACTTGACATCCGACATCACGCTGGCGCGCTGCATGCGCTTTTGCGCCAGCACAGGATCAAACGCAAACACCTCGGAGGCCTGCCCGCTGCGCGCCAGCTTAGACATGGCATTCGCCAGCGCGGCAAAACTGTCGAATTCAAAGGAGAGAAACGCGCTGTGGCTGGGGCGCGGAATCAATTTCAAACTGGCGCGCACCTTGAACCCGAGGCTGCCCGCGTCACCCAGAAACAGACCGGTAAGATCGGGTCCAAAATGGCGCAGAAACGGAGTTGCGAAGGAGCCGGCTGACCAGCTCCCGGTGCGCATCAAACTGCCATCGGCCAGCACCAGCTCCAGCCCCAGCACGCTGTCCGCAGCGGCGCCAAACTGCGCCGAGCCCAAGAAAGTGCTGCCTTGTGAGAGCGCCCCGCCCACCGTGGCATACAGACCAGAAAGCGGTCCCCAGTAAGGCGTGCGCACGCCCAGCGGCTGCAATGCGGCGTCAAGCTGCGACCAGCTGACACCCGCATCGACGATCACATAGCCATCCTCGGCATGCACGCTGATGCTCTGATTCATGGCCGAGAAATCAACCAGCACGCTGGGCTGGCGCTTGACCAGGTAAGCATCGGTGTACGACAAACCGGCGCCGCGCGCGATCATGGCAATGCCCAAGGGCGCCAGCAGCTGCACGCAGGCGGCCAACTGCTCGCCGGAGGCTGGGCGCAAAACCGCGCTGGGCGGATCGCCCACCGCAAACACGTCCATGCCGTAGAAGCGACAGGCATCGGCAGCGTGCAGCACATTGGCCGAACCCAGGATCTGAACCAGTTGTTCAACAACTCCGGAGCCAAGACCTTCGGACTCAAGAACCTCGGCCGGAGCGCGCAATTGGGCGGTCAATTCGGCGCCCAATTCGGCATTTGAGCCTTGCGCGCCGCCAGGCATCAGATTCACTCAGCCTCGAATCGGTTCGCGGCTCGGTTTTTGCGCACGCTTTGCGGATTCCAGATCCGCCCGTTCATGGCAATCCAGGCTCCAGGCGCAAGTATCTGCACCGCGCCCACGGCGCAGCCAATGTTAAACACCGCATCCGAACCTTGGAAGCGGGCCGGATTGAGGGCGCCGGTAAGCACCATGACTTTCTGGGGAATGGCCTGCAGCACGCGCGCGGTCTGCACCATGGTGTCGGAGCCGTGCGTGATCAGCACATGCTTGATCGGCTGCGCCTCAATGGTCTGACGGATCAGTTCGCGATCGGCATCGGTAATGTGCAGGGAATCCTTACGCAGCAGGGCAATCACCTGGAAACGGAAGGCAACGCCGAGCGCGTTCAGGATGGTGCCGATCTGCGGATCGCCAATCTGAAACTCGGACAGCTCATCGAAATAGATCTTGTCGATAGTGCCGCCCGTGGTGATGATCAGCAGTTCGTGCATGGCATCCGACGTGGATTGGCTCACCGTGATCCTTAGTGTGTGCTTTGAATGCGGCACAGCTCAGCAGCAGCGCGCTGAAACTCCGCCACCGCGCGCCGCGCTTGGTACGGAGCGTCCATCAATTGCCCGGTGCGGCCCACCTGCTCGATATGCTTGGCGATATCAGCCAAATGCAGCGCGCCAAGATTGGCGCTGGTGGACTTCAAGGAATGTGCGGGTGCCACCATCGCCACCATGTCATTGCGGGCCGCGGCATCGACCATCGTTTTTAAGTTGCGCGGCGTGTCGTCCAAATACACCTTAATCAGCGTCTCAAACTCATCGCCCATAACGTCATATAGCTCGTCATAGATGCTGCGATCAATCGCTGGCACCTTGGGCTCAGGAATTTCAGGTTCCGCCTGCGGTGCCGGAGCCCGCGCTGGGAGTGGGGGCTGCGCTACCGAGCGCGCCGCTAGCGGAGCCGGTGCGGGCATGCGCACGGCCGCTAGCGCCGGTGTCGGTGCCGGTCTCGGTGCAAGCGGAGTCATCCGCACCGGTTCGGTATTGAAGATCGGAATGTCTGGCAGCGCATCCGCGCCGCTGACCGGATGCAGCATAGACGTGGACGGCACGCTCGGCGGCTTTTCTTTGCCGGCCTTATTGACCCATTTGCGCAAGGTTTGCTCAAGCAGCAGCCGATTCAGCGGCTTGCTCATGTAGTCATCCATGCCGGAATTCAGGCATTTTTCGCGGTCACCGGCCATCGCGTTCGCGGTCATGGCGATGATCGGCACCCGCGGCAGCTTACGCTCCGCCTCCAGCGCGCGCCGCTCGCGAGTGGCGGTATAGCCATCCATCACCGGCATCTGACAATCCATCAGAACAGCGTCCACCGTGTGTAGGCTCAACTTGTCGAGCGCTTCCTGTCCGTTCTCAGCGTTTTCGATGGTGATGCCAAGCAGCGACAGCAGCCGGTGTGCAACTTGGCGATTGACCGGGTTGTCCTCAACCAGCAGCACATGCGCAGAAATTTGACTGGGCGGCTTATCGGCGGGCGGGGCGCTGAAATCGTCGCCACCCAATTCAGCTGCAGCCTCCAGCAGGCTCATGGTGTGCTGCTCGGGTCGCTCGGACTCAAGCGCCCGATTGAGGGCCACCAAAACTGACGCTTCCGAGAAGATTTTGTTGATCGTGCCAACACGCTTGCTGTCGGCCAGCTCGGTCGGCAGATCCGAATCATCGGCCAGGATATAAATGATTTTGAGATTTTCAAGCGCCGGCTCGCGCGCAAAATTGCGCGCCAGGGCGGGCGCGGTGGCGCGCATGCTGCCGAGATCCACAATGCACACATCATGGCCCCAGTTTGCACCCAGCGTGGCTGCGCTCTTGAGTTTGCTTATGGCATCGGCGCTGGTAGTGGCGGTGGTGTGGTGCAAGCCAGCAGAGCTCAGGAAGGTACCAATGCGCTGCGTAACCCGCGCGTCAGATCCAACCAGCAAAGCGCGCGCGCCGTTGAGCTCTCTGCGGCCCTGGGAAACATCTCCGATTGCCTTGAGCAACGGCAGCGCAAACCAGAATATCGAACCCTTCCCAACCTCGCTCTTGAGCCCGATCTTGCCGCCCATCAGGTCGACCAGCCGCTTGCAGATGGTGAGACCCAAGCCGGTGCCGCCAAATTGCCGGGTGGTTGAGGTGTCGGCCTGAGCAAACGGCTTGAACAGGCGGTCGGACTGATCGGGGGCAATGCCGATTCCGGTGTCGCGCACCGCGAACATGAGCTCGACGTGGGTGCGCGTCTCTGAGCGCTTGCTGAGCTGGATCGTGACGCTTCCCTTCTCAGTAAACTTGATCGCATTGCTGACCAGATTACTCAGCACCTGGCGCAGGCGCACCGGGTCACCGCGCACGGCCAAGCGCACGCCGGGCTCGATCTGCACGCTCATGCGCAGATTTTTCTCGTTCGCCGAGCGCTCCAGCAAACGCACCACCGAGTCCATCAAGTCGCGTACGTTGACGCCAACCTGCTCCAGCTCCAGCTTGCCGGCCTCAATCTTTGAGTAATCCAGGATGTCGTCAATGATGCGCAGCAGGTGCCGCGCGGAGCTGTACGCCGTACCTAGGTACTCACGCTGATCCGGCTGCAGCTTGGTGCCGCGCAGAATCTCAAGCAAAGGAATAATCCCGTTTAGCGGCGTGCGGATTTCATGACTCATAGTGGCGAGAAACTCGCCCTTGCTCATGGCGGCGGCTTCCGCGGCCAGCTTCGCCGACTTCAGCTCACCCTCAATGTTTTTGTGCCGTTCGACTTCTGCGCGCAGCTCCTGGTTGATGCGGTCGGCCTGAAACTTGGCCTCGGCTTCAATACGCTTGACTTCCCGGTCAGGCATGGTGAGGACCGGAGATGAGTTATAGGAACCGCCTAAGCGGCGACTAATTAACACATTCACAATGACCAGCATGGGGATGATCAGCGCGGTGACCTGGGAGCTTACGTCTCCCATCAGCAGACGAAGCAGGGTGGGCAGCAAAAGACATCCCAGCACCCCTGCAAGCAGCAGCAGCTGGGTGTGAAACAACCAAACCGCGGCACAGGCAAGCCCGCTGGCCACAATCATCATCGGCAGCGCGCTGGTGTCTGCGACGTTGCCCCCGAGCAGCGCGGCACCCAAACCCCAGAGCGCAGCACTCAATACCGCCAAACCGTCGGCCGCACGGCGGCGCTCCAATTCCGCGCCCGAGCCACGCCGCACGATGATCGCGGCGGTGGCCGCCAAGATCGCCAGCACGCAATGCGCGATGACCCAGATCATGATCCAGGTTGCAGCCCCGACCTGCGCGGCAGAGACCAGTAATGCGAGGACAACGCCGATTCCGCTCCAAAGCGCAACCGCATCGAACAGACCACCCGCCGACGTACCCTTGCTAACGCCCATGCCCCCTCCGTCCAAACCCATTAAAGCGCCGAAGCACTGAAATCAAACCCCAGCTCGACGCCAGCCTGCTGCACGAAATTACCTTGAATCAGATCCACGCCCACCGACCACAGCGCTGCCGCCGCTTGTGCATTCTCAACCTGCGACGCAATGACCGAGCGCTGCCCTTCGTGCGCGGCCCTGATGATTGCGCGCAGCTCCTCAGACTGTCCGTTGCCAGGGCCACCCGTCAGGTATTTATGGGCCAGCTTGACGTAGTTCACCGGCAGGTAAGAAAGCAATTGCAGGGCCGTCATATTAGATTCGAAAGAATCCAGCACCAGATGCACGCCAAGGGCGCGCGCCTGCTGAAAGAACGGCATGGCCGCTTTTAGATTGGCCATGGCATCGGAAAGATCGAACACCAGCGCAATGGCGTCAGCGGGAATCTTGCGCGTCTCCAGCGACTGCTTGAGCCAAGTGACGCGCTGCACATCCTGCAAAGTGGCGCCGCTTTGCTGCACGAACAGGCGCAAACCGCGTCCCTGCCGGCGCCGCTCATCGATGATGCTGAGTGCGCGCGACAGACACAAACGGTCCACGTCGGCGAGCAAGCCATGCCGCGCTGCGACCGGCACAAACTCGCGCGCGGCAACGACACGGCCATCGTCAAGCCGCAAGCGCAGCAGCACTTCGTACTGCTCCTGACCGGTGGCATTGAGCGCGACGATGGGCTGGAACAGGAGCTGGAAATCCTCTTGTCGAATGGCTCGGCGCAGTGCATCAAGCACGCGATCTTCTTCACTCATCGACTTCGTTTCCGCAGCGTAGATCTTCACCCGCTCACGCGACTGCGGCTGACGCGCCTGCACAAGCGCGCGCTCTGCGGCGGCAATCAGGCTGGCGGGATCCGGGAACTCCACGCAAAAAGCGCATAAACCGGCGCTCAACGCGGCGGGAATGACCTTGCTTGCAACTTCAAACAAAGTGGCTGAGACCGCAATACGCCAGCGATGTGCAAGCTGGAGCACCTTTTCCGGATCTTCCCCGGGCAAGAACACCAGCAGGCTGGCGTCCCCGTAGCGCGCGGCCAGATGGTTGGGTCCCAGCAGCGCGCCCAGCGTGCGCCCAATCTGGATCATCAGCGCGTCCAAGCCGGCAATGCCCAGCTGCTCACGCAGCGACGTGGCGCCGTCCACTTCAACGAAAGCCACCACGCCGGTCGGCGTATCCAGCGTTAGGTGCTCGGCGATTCGGTCGAAGACAAAGGCGCGCTCATACAGGCCACCTTCGCCCTGCGTGCGCTGCAGATTGGCGCGTTGCCGCTGCAATGCGCGCGCGCGCCGCGCGCGGTTGGTCACCGCAGAGATCAAATGCTTGGGCCGGATCGGCTTGGAGAGAAAATCGTCGCCACCGGCTGAGATGGCCTCGAAATGTTTGTCGGAATCCTGCTCGCCGGACAGAAACACAATGGGCGTGGCTACAAAAGCGTCCCGCTCGCGAATGATTGCCGTCAGCTCCATGCCGTCCAGATTGGGCATGTAAAGATCCATCAGAATCAGATCAGGCTTAAAGCGCTCCAGCTCCGAAAGCGTTTCAAGCGGATTGGTGACCGCCAGCGTTTCCATGCCGGCCTTGCGCAGCACGCTCTCCGCGAACATCGCCTGGGAGCGATCATCCTCCACAATCATGATCTTGAAATCGAGCGGATCGCCGTGCCCAACCGCGGTCAGGATCTTGGCTACGATGTCCGGAATAGGCAGCGACGAAGGCACCACCACCTCATAACCGCTGCGCATCGCGCGCACGCGCATCTGCAGGTCGTTGGCTGGCACGACGGCTGCAAGCACGGTACGGTGCCCGGTTTGCTTCTCAATCTCGCGCGCCGCCTCCACAAAACTGTCCAGCAAACCGGCCAAAAGCCCATCGACGACCACCAAATCTGCCTGAAGCGACTGCATCGCATCCTGCAGCTCGTCGCGCTGCTCGAAGCGATCTACCTCCATGCCCTGCCCCATCAACTTGGCACTAAGCTCGCGCGTCAAGGCTCCGGAGGGCGTCAGCATGAATGCGCGGTTGGTTCGCGGCGGTTTCGACTCGGGCGCGCTGTGCGCATCGTGGCCAGCCGCCACTGGGGCGGCTTCAAGCTGCGGGCTATTGGCGCTCGGCGGGTCCGCCAGCGCAGGCGCTTTGACGGAGGTCAGCTGCGGTTGCTGCGCCAAGAGCTCTGCGAACAGATCCGGCTCGGCGGGTCGCGTGGCAAGCGGCGGCGCATTCCGACCTGCGGCAGCACTGATTTCTTTGTCCGCAAATTCGGCCATCGATTGCGCCTGGGTGAGGCGCATCTCCTCAGCCGCGCGCACCGGAGCCACCACCAAATTTGAAGCCGGCGCGTTGCCACAGCCAGGGCTTTCGGAGGTGAGTACGGCAATCTCCCGAACATCAAAGCGCCGCCAGAATCCATCCGGCACAAAGCTTGCGCGCGGAAACTGGGCATCGATCATCGCCAATGGGATGATCAGGCGACTGGCACTGGCGACGCCCATGGGCTCGGGCGCCTGCGCCATGTTCAAGCGGTCGCACAGCACGCTGAGCTCGCCCTTCTGCTCAGCGCTGGGTGCCTGCGGCTCACGCAGCAGCGGCAACAGCGATAGCTCAAGCTGGTACAAGCGCTCGCTGGTTTCCACCAAACCATAGCGCCCTGCGGCTCCGGCCAGCGCCTGAACCTCTTGATTCAACACGCCAAGAACATTGATATCCCATGCGCCACGAATGAGACGTTGTCCGCGGCGCTGGATCAATTCGATCCGGCGCGGCAAAGTCTTCAAGAAAGCTTGACGAAGTTCGGCGTTTTGTTGCGAATCATCCCTGGGCAGCACTAGGGCTCCTTAGCCGGTTCGTTGGGTCGGAAAGCACGCGAACTATAGCCTGTAACGTCGCGATTTCGGCAGCTTTCCGCAAAAATCCTAGCGATCGCTAAAGCTGATTTCGCGCCTCGAAACAGCGCAAACTGAGGTCGTGACTAGGGCATTGCAGCGGCATTGAGGATGCCCGCAGAAACCGAAATGAAGCCCGCGAAAAGCCCCACTGCGGAGCGCTCGGCAAGCACCGCAGCGTGCAGGCCTTGCCAAAACAGGCGCAGCGCGGCATACACCCCAAGCTGCACCAAAGCACTCAAAAGCGCCCATTGAATCGTCGCCATTAACGTGCTGTGCTGCGCGATCGCTTTAGCCAGTGGCAGCAAGAAGCCCAATAGCGCACCTATCAGCAACAGACAAGCCGCCATGTTGCCTTCGCGAATCAGCGCCATCTCGTCCTGAGGGGTAAGGAAGGTGTACAGCGAGGCAAACAGCCAAAGCAGCAGTCCACCCATCAGGACATAGGTGAGGAACTGCGGCATGGCGGCGAGATAGTTCGGGATCACGACAGGCTCCGGTGCAATCTAGGTTTGCCAGTCTCTCAAGAATTAAGGCGCGGTGGCGGACCGCGCAGGGGGTTTCTTGAGGTTCCCTGATGTTTGCGCGCCGCGCAATTGGCCCCAAGCAGATACCCGCAGGTTGCGAATCGCCCCGTTTATGCCGGGATCGATCCACTCGCCATCGATGCATTTGGTAAGGCATCCATGCAGTGCTCCCCAGCAGCGTGACGAAGCCATAGACTAGCCTCCCCATGCGCGCTTGGCGGCTATGAGCACTCTGCATCTGATCGATGGATCCAGCTATTTTTACCGCGCTTACCATGCGCATCCGCGCTGGACCAGCCCAAGCGGCGAACCCACCGGCGCGCTGTTTGGGGTTGTTTTGATGCTCAAGCGCTGGCTGCAGTCCGAGCAACCTGAGCACATTGCCTTCGTCTTCGATGCTTCCGGCGGCAGCTTTCGCAATCAGCTTTACCCAGAATACAAAGCGCATCGGCCGCCGATGCCGGATGAGCTGCGGGCGCAAATCGAGCCTTTGTTGGAACTGGTGCGCGCGCTGGGAGTGCCGGTGCTGCGCGTGTCCGGCGTGGAAGCAGACGATGTCATTGGCACCCTTGCCCGTCAGGGCGAGGCCGCAGGCATGCAGGTATTGATCTCGACCAGCGACAAGGATCTGACGCAACTGGTGTCAGCCTCAATCACGTGGATTAATACAATGTCGGACGAGCGCCTGGATCCGGCTGGCGTGGCCAAGAAATTTGGCGTACGTCCAGATCAGATTCGCGATTTTTTGGCGCTGATGGGCGACAAAGTGGACAATATTCCGGGCGTTCCGAAGTGCGGCGAGGTCACGGCCGCGAAATGGCTGCGCGAGTACCACAGCCTGGAAGGCGTGCTGGCGAATGCCGACGCCATTGCCGGCAAGATCGGCGAGAATCTGCGCGCTGCGCGCGCGCAGCTGCCTTTGGCGCAACGGCTCACCACGGTCAAAACCGACTGCGAGCTGCCGGTGACGCCAAACGATCTGCACCGCGGTCCACCCGACCTGATACCTCTGCGTGCCCTGTACCAGCGCTTTGATTTTCGCCAGTTTTTGCTCGAACTGGATGGCGCCGACGCCAAGCCCTCGGCTAGTCCACGTCTGGTGCGTGCGCAAACGGGCACCGGCTTTGTGCCGCCGGCCGTGCCCGATTGCGTGTCGCAGGCGGAAAAACACTACGAGTGCATCACCACTGAGGCCCAGCTGGAACACTGGCTGGCTCAGCTGCGTAAGGCATCGCTGATTTGCCTGGATACCGAAACCGATGCTCTGGACGCACAGCAGGCAGGCCTGGTAGGACTTAGCTTCGCGATTGAGCCCGGCAGGGCTTGTTACATCCCGCTGGCACATCGGGATTTGGCCGGACTGCTGCCGCAGCTGAACATGCAGTCGGTGCTCGACCGGCTGCGCCCGGTCCTGGAGGACCCTGCGATCGCCAAGCTTGGCCAGCACGGCAAATACGATATGCATGTGCTGCGGCGCCACGGCATTCAGGTGCAGGGCTACCAGCACGACGCGATGCTGGTTTCCTACGTACTCAATGCCACCTTCACTCAGCACAACATGGACGCGATGGCGGCGAAATACCTTGGCCGCAAGACCATCACCTTTGCCGAGGTCGCGGGCAAGGGGGCAAAGCAGCTGTCCTTTGCCGAAGTGCCGATCGTAAGCGCCGCCGAATACGCCGCTGAGGACGCCGACGTCACGCTCAGCCTGTTCCAGACGCTGTACCCCGCGCTGAGCGCAGAACCCACTCTGCTGGCCATTTACCGCGAGATCGAGATCCCGCTGGTGCCGGTGCTGGCGCGTATGGAAGCTGTGGGCATCCGCCTGGACGTCGAAGAGCTGCGCCGGCAAAGCCTGTTTTTGGGCCATGAAATGCAGCGCTTAGTGAGTGAGGCTCACGCGCTGGCCGGGCACAGCTTCAGCCTTGATTCTCCAAAGCAATTGCAGTCCCTGCTGTTCGACACCCTGAAGCTGCCGGTCAAGGTCAAAACGCCGTCTGGACAAGCCTCGACCAATGAAGAAGCCCTTGAAGCGCTGGTGGATCAACACCCGCTACCGCAGCTGATTCTTGACTATCGGGGCGTGGCAAAACTCAAGAGCACCTATACCGACAAGCTTGGCCTGATGGTGGACCAAGCGCAGCGCGTGCACACCAGCTTCCATCAAGCGGTCGCGGCCACGGGACGCCTGTCGTCGTCCGACCCAAACCTGCAAAACATTCCGATCCGCAGCGAATACGGACGCCGAATCCGACGCGCATTCGTAGCACCGCCGGGCTGGGTCTTGGTTGCCGCCGACTATTCGCAGATTGAGCTACGGATCATGGCTCACCTGTCAGGCGACACCGCCATGCTGGACGCCTTCGCGCGCGGCGTGGATATCCACCGCGCAACCGCAGCGGAAGTCATTGGCATTGCCGCCGAGGCGGTGAATCAGGATCAGCGCCGCGCCGCGAAGGCGATCAACTTTGGCCTGATTTACGGCATGGGCGAATTTGGCCTGGCGCGCAATTTGGGCATTGGCCGCATCCAAGCGCGCGACTACATCAAGCGTTATTTCGAGCGCTTTCCAGGCGTTGAGCGCTACATGCAGGACACCCGAAAGCGCGCCCATGAGCAGGGCTATGTAGAAACGCTGTTTGGTCGCCGTCTCTATTTGCCCGATCTTCAGGCGCGCCAGCGCACCACCGTGGCGGCGGCCGAACGCGCCGCGATCAATGCGCCCATGCAGGGCACCGCGGCCGACATCATCAAGCGCGCCATGCTCACGCTCGACCAATGGCTCCTGGGTCGCGAAGCTGAGATCCGCATGCTGCTGCAAGTCCATGATGAACTGGTGTTTGAAGTACGCGCCGACTGCATCGAGTCGTATCGGGAAGGAATCATTGCGCGCATGCGCGGCGCCGCCGAATTGAAGGTCCCGCTGGATGTGGAGCTTGGGGTAGGAAACAACTGGGGCGAAGCGCATTGAGCCCAAATCCGCCACTGAAAGCCGCGCTGGTCCGGCAGTAATTTAATTTGGATTCCTAGGCGATTTCCTAAAAATCAGGGCGATAGCTAGGCAGCTGGCCCATTGCTTTGGCCCATTGCTTTGGTCGATTGCTTTGGTCGCTTGCGGAAGATTGCTTTTGGATTCAAAGGACCAGCCAGAGCGCGGCGGCGAAGGGAAATTGGGGGTTGCAGGCGCGCTGAGATGTACTTGCTTTCCTGCGCCTTCAAGCTGTAACTGCGGCCTGGATTGGCGCAAACTGAGCCCTTAACGCTGCGCGCATGCAGCACGGAATCACCGCCGTGCCGGCTGTGCCGAGATTGATCGAACCGATGATGGTGGTATATGGCAAAGCTTCCCAACGAACATGAGCGCGAATTTGCCTACGAGTGCATGGCTCGATTCGGGCCGCTATTGCCCAAAGGGTGCAGCGAAACCTTGCCCGCATTCGTTCAGCGCATCAGGGGCGAAGCGGGCGATATGAACTCAGACGTTAAGCTGGACCTGCTGCTTCAGCTGCCCGAGGCGCGCATTGAGCGCGCGTTTGATGGCTCACTGGCGCTGAACTTTGTTCCCGCCTCGGCGAGCCCGTCGGCAGCCCCAGAACTAGAGCGTCTGCCGCCGCGTCCGCCACCTCGCCTGCCGAATACCGCTACTTGGTGGCTGGCCGAAAAGCCGGGCGAGACGTCCATGATTGGAAGCGGACGCATGGTCGCGGCGCTGCCGGCCGACACGGTGGTGCATTTTGCGGATAGAAAACGCGTGATATGGAGCACCAAGGCCAAGTTCACCCTGCCAAAACGCTTGCTCGACAGGTGGACAGTTCGCAATGCCTCACCAGAGGACCTTCCGAAACCGCAGTAGCGGACCTATGAAGCCTGACCGCGCGTTGCCATTGCTGCGCTGCTAGGCGCTCGAAATCTTCAAACCGCAGCTGACTTTCATGGCGCTCAGGCACCCCGCAGGATAGAGCGTGTCGACAGGAGCGTTAATCGATGCCTGTCATCGCCAGCGCAGGGGGAGATCGCAAACCCGCCGCGGGACAAGATTTCTCCCAGCACTAGAGCGCGGCCTTAGACTGGCAGCCTGCTAAAAGCTTGGACTGCATGCATGCGTTGGATTGCTTTGTTGGTGGTGGGGATTTTCATGGGAGTGCTCGGTACCACGACAAGCTTGAGCATCGTCGCGCAGCAAAAGCACTATCCACGCGCCCTGATGACCGTCATGGATTACCAGCTGAGGTCACTTGCGCCAAGAAAAGCTGTGGCATGTGATCCAGAGCAGCTCCAGGCGCGCCAAGCGCGATTGACGCTGCTGGCAGGAGACATTGCGCTCGCCACCGATGATTCGGCCCAGATGCGCAGCTTGGCAGGCGATTTTGCCGCCGCGTTGACACCCTTGAGCTGCGCAAGTCTGGACCGCGATCTGGCTCGCATCGCCGAATCCTGCGACGCCTGTCACCAGCAAATGCGCTAGCGCGCCGAACCAGCAAAGCATCCGCCCGCGATGTCACCATCGATGCGTTCGGTTCCTCAACGCATCCTACGCGGGCCTACGGGCGGGTTTTCGCTACGTGCTAAAAAACAACTCAACGGCGCTGATTTGCTGTTCGGGTTGCTCGGCTTGGTTGACGGTGTCGCGGAACGCATCGGCACCGGCGCGCGCCTTGGCGTACCAGCCCAGGTGCTTGCGCGCGATCCGCACGCCGTCGGTATCACCATAGAAGGCATACAGAGCATGTAAATGCTCCAGCAGCCAGGCTTTGATCTGCTCAGCAGTCGGCTCGTCGAGCTTCTGGCCGGTGCGCAAATAGTGCGTGATCTCCTGAAAAATCCATGGCCGACCCTGCGCCGCGCGGCCAATCATCACCGCATCGGCGCCGGTTTGCGCAAGCACCGCGCGCGCTTGCTCCGGAGTACTGATGTCCCCGTTGGCAATCACCGGGATACGCAGCGCCTGCTTGACTTCGGCAATCGTCTCGTACTCGGCTTCGCCCTGATAGAAGTCATTGCGCGCCCGGCCGTGCACGGCAAGCGCTTGAATTCCCGCGTCTTGCGCCATGCGCCCAACGCGCAGCGCATTTTTGGCACTGCGGTCCCAGCCGGTGCGTATCTTCAAGGTCACGGGAACGTCCACCGCGCGCACCACCGCGGCCAAGAGTCTTGCCACCAAATCCTCGTCACGCAGCAGCGCCGAGCCCGCGGCAGCGCCGCATACCTTCTTGGCCGGGCAGCCCATATTGATGTCGATGATGTCGGCGCCTTCGGCCACGTTGTGTCGCGCGGCCTCTGCCAAGCGCTCCGGGATACCGCCGGCAATCTGCACCACAATGGGTTCCGGTTCCCCGGCGTGATCCATGCGCCGCTTGCTCTTGCGCGTATGCCAAAGCCGGGCATCGCTGGTGGTCATTTCAGTGGCCGCAAGTCCCGCACCCAAGCGCTTGCACAGCATGCGAAACGGCCGGTCGGTGACGCCTGCCATCGGCGCCAGCAGCACCGGCACCCGAATGGCGTGCCTGCCAATCCAAAACACCGGGGCAGGTTCTGCGTCTGTCCCCGAATGCGCAGCATCAGGCGCCGGATTGACCTGCGCTTTGGCGCTATCCGGCGTCAACACAGGATCAACTCAGCATCCACATGGGCCGCATCAACGCATTCGGCATCCATCAACCAGCGCGCAGCGCCGTGGTCACAGGCATCCATGCCGCGCGCAATGCCGGCAGCAAGCCACCCAGAAAACCGATCAGCAGGGCCAGCATAAGTCCGCTACCCACCAAGCCCGGAGTGACCTTGAAATTGAACACCAGCTGCGAAAATCCGCCCCCCAGCGTTGAAACGGTCATCCCGTTGAACAACAGATAGGCGAGCAAAGCGCCAATCGCGCCGCCAAGCAAGGCCAGCAGCATCGCCTCAACCATGACCGACACCACAACCGGAAAAGGGGAAAAACCAATCGCCCGCAGCGTGGCGATTTCCCGGGTGCGGGTGGAGACCGAGGCGTACATCGTGTTGAGCGCCGCGAACACCGCGCCCAAAGCCATGATCACAGCCACGACTGTGCCAAGCACCTTCACGCCCTGGCCGGTCTCTTTCGTTTGCGCCGTGAAGTAGTCGCGCTGATTGCGCACTTCCACGTTCAAGCGCGGATCCGCGGTCAATGTTGCCGTAAATGGCTCGAACTGACCCGCATCGGCCAAACCGACCAGGGCAGTTGAGAAGGTATTTGGGCGTCCCCAGGCGGTCTGGGAGGTTGCGATATCGGTAAAAATCTCGCTTTCGAAAGCATCGTTTGAGGTGAAGATACCCACCACATTCCATTCCGAACCGCGCAAGCGCACGCTCTTGCCGACGCTCAGGCCCTCGAATTGTTCTGCCGCACCGCGTCCGACGATGAGCTCCTGCAATCCCGGCGTGAAGGCTCTGCCCTCACTGATGGACAGGTTTTTGCGCAGCGCGAGGCCCTGCTCGCCGATCCCGCGCAAGGTGACATTGGCGCCGAGGGTTTCGCCCTTTCGCGGCAGCTCGGCAATCACGATCAACTCGCCAGAGACCATCGGCTTGCCGTCGCTGGTTTGCCTTACGCCGGGCGCGGTTGAAGCCAGATCAAGCGTCTCGCGACTGACCGTGCTGTTCAGCTCGGCCTGTGAGCCGCCGCGCAAGACCATGGCATTGAGCGGGTCTCCGGTCGCAATCAGGGTCGAATCGATGCCTCTGGCCATCGCGAATAAGGCTGTAAACACGCCCACCACTCCCGCGATTCCTATCACAATTACCAGGGATGCTCCCAGCCGCTGCGGAATGCTGCGCAGGTTCAACAGCACGATCTGAATAGTTTGCTTCAACATGGTTTTGGCTCAATCAGTAGGGACTGGCGACGCAGACTTGCGGGAGTTTTTGACACTGGCGCACGCGCATGGTCTTGTACTCGAATGGGAAACACATTAGCGCCCCGCCAAAGCATCGACGATGCGAATACGGCCCGCCCGCAACGCGGGTGGCAAGCCGACGGCGAGCGCCAAAGCGAGCATCGCCAGCAGGCCCTGTAACCATACTGTCGCATCAGCCCGAACCGCGGCAAAGAATGGCACCTCCTGTGCGAGCCCTGAAATCGCCAGGCTGGCCAGCCCCAGACCAATGAGTGCGCCCAGCGCGCACAGCAGCGTGGCTTCGGCCAGCACCAAGAGCGTCACTTGCGTGTTGTTGAAACCCAAGGTTTTGAGCACTGCGAGTTCTGGAATCCGCTCGCGCACCGCCTGCGCCATGGTATTGCCGGTCAGGATCAGGATGGTGAAAAAGACCGCGACCAGGATCAACGACACGATCAGGCCAATATCGCCAATTTGCGAGAAAAAGCCCTTGTTGAAATCCTTCTCGCTTTGGGTCTTGGTTTCATCGGGCGAATTCAGGAAGCGCGCGTCAATCGCTCGGGCCACTTCATTGGACTTGTTCGGATCATCCAGCAGCACCGCGAATACGCCCGCAGAACCCGCCCCGAACTGGTTGGCTTCCGAAAAATAATCGAAGTTGATGTACATGCCTTGGGTCTGTGCTTGCCACGACGCGTCCTTGCCGTCGTAGATTCCGACAATGTCGAATTCCCAGGCCATACGGCCTGACTTGAGCGGGAAAATGTTCGATTTAAGCGGCAGCTTTTGGCCAACTTTCCAACCGTACTGATCCGCAAGCTTGCGCCCAACGATGGCTCCGGTGCGCGTGCTTTCAAACGCTTGCCACTCGGCGTCGCTCATCACCCATTCGGTATAAACGCGGCGAAGGCGCGCCGGATCGGTGGCAAAGGTGAAGATCTGCGTGTTCTCGCCGTAGACGCCACCGAACCACTGATCGTGACTCACGTCGCGCACGCCTGGCACGCCGGCGATTTCCGGCAGCATGCGGATCGGCAGCGAATCGGTGAACGAGACGCGCGACTGCACTATCAACCGCGACGCGCCGACGAAGTCTGCTCCAGCGGTGAAGAACACGCTGAGCGCCTGAAGCAAACCGAACAGCAAGAATGCGCAGATCAGCGACAGCAAGGTGAGCCAGGCACGCGTTTTCTTGCGCCAAAGGCTGGCCCAGATCAAGGAGAAAAATCCCATCATCGTTTCCTCAAGCCGCCTGATCGATCAGCTGGCCCTTGTCCAGGTGCACGATACGCCGGGCGTAATCAGCCGCCTTCGGGTCATGGGTCACCATCACAATGGTCTTGTTGTACTCGCGATTCAGTCGCTGCAGCAGGGTCAAAATCTCATCTGCGGTCTTGCGATCAAGATCACCGGTCGGCTCATCGCAGACCAACAGCATCGGGTCCGAGACCAGGGCGCGCGCAATGGCCACGCGTTGCTCCTGCCCGCCGGAAAGCTCTTTGGGCTTGTGCCGCGCCCGGTCCTTCAAACCGACAATTTCCAGCGCAATATTGGCGCGCTTCAGGCGCTCGGCGCCGCCCATCTTAGTGAGCAGTAAGGGCAGCTCGACATTGCGTTCGGCAGTGAGTACCGGCAGCAAGTTGTAAAACTGAAACACGAAGCCGACGTTGGCGGCACGCCAGCGCGCCAGTTCCGAGGCCTTCATGCGATCAATGCGCTTGCCATCGATCCGAATCTCGCCCGCGCTGGGCTGGTCCAGCCCACCAATCAGATTCAACAAGGTGGTCTTGCCCGAACCCGACGGACCCATCAGGGCGACGAAATCACCCTTGGGAATGTCCAAAGACAGTGCATCGAGCACCTTGATGCTTTGCTTGCCACGAACGTAAGACTTGGAGAGCTGACGCACTTCAATCAGGTTTGGGATCAAGTCGGACACACGAACTCCAGAACAGATGCTGATGCGAAGAGTTTACGTCACCCGATGCGCAGCGCCAGTGACAGGCGTCATGTCCGTCTCCCCGTGCACACCCGTGAGGGGCCGCACGGAACGGTCCTGGCGGCAGATAAGACCCACGCAGCACAAAGGCCCCGGAAGTGAACCTCCCGGGGCCTTTGTGCTGGCCAATGTGGATCAACCGCTGAGCTTGAACGGCGTTGCCCCTTCGGCGCGAGCGCTCAGGGCGTCAGGCCACCCCTTAGACATAACTCCCAGCCGTCATTGTGCGCGGAGCCGTTAGGTGCAGTCGCAGAATCCAGTCGCAGAATCCACAGGCTGTGGTTTGGCCCAAGTTGAACTGGTTTCACGCAAGCGATCGTCGCTAGCAACAACCACCCCTAAGCATCAGACACGCACCGCCATGAGCCTTAAGGCGCGTCTTCCGAAGCTATTACCCAGACTCAGGCTAAAACGCACTGCACATAAGGGACCGAGTTGGCGTTGTTGCGTATGTTGTAACAAGCCCACTGGTAATAAGCACCAGCCCACCAGGAACCCAGCGTTGAATATTCCGGCTCAGGAAACTCGCCGTTTAGGTAGCCAGACGTGGGCGCCTCCGGCGTATCGGGTGGCTCTGGTGGATCAGCCGGAGCCGGCCCTATGTAAATACAGTTATTTGTTGTCCGGACCCATTTAAATCCACCTGACGGGTCCGCAGGATTTGATAACTCTGGAACATAATGAGCCGTGCGCTTGTAGCTCCGCCCCTCAAATGTACGGATGGCTTCATCAGCATTCCAATCCCCAATTGCCATGATATCGCCGGTGGGTGGGAATAAAAATGGCGCTATCACGTCATCACATTCGGCCGTTCGAACCGCAGACGGCTTCCAGGTCGAGGCCGCTTGGGATTGAGGTGAGGATTCGGGTAGCACAATCCAGACGCGCTCCGTGGGCGTGAGCGAAAAAGACCTGATTTAAAATGCCGCGGTCACCGTTTTGAGCCGGTGGTTTGAGTTGGGGTATCCTGGGGCTCAGAGCCGCAAAGAGCGCCTCAGTGTATTGATTGAGATTTGCCTGTGCCGAAAAATGCTTGTCATTCGCCACTACCACGATAGATAGCCCATCTTTTCGAACCACTCGCGCTACAAGCGGAGATGCTCCTGGCTTTGTGGCAGGCGCCAAACCCTGCGGCTTCGGCGCAATGAATCCAGCAAGTGCATCGCCAATACTGCCCTGTGCGTGCACACCTTGAACAAACAGAGCACACATCGCGGCAGACACTAAAATCGCGCGCTTCATCGATTCATCATGTTTTCTAGATGAGTGACAATACGTCCCCAGGACTTGCATATCGAGCAGTAAGAAGCCTCCAAAGTGATATGAACCGCAAAAAGGGCGGGCAGCTGAAAACCTGAAACTCACGGGCTCAGCTGCTCGGCGCGCGCCATCAGCGCAACCAATTCGGCGCGGTAGCCAAACGGATCGGCGATGCGCACCGAGGCGGCCATGGCCGAGAACTCACCAAAGGGCATGTTCTTGACCGAACCATCACCGCGCAAACGATCCGCAAAACCCGCAACTGCACCGGCAAAGCGGATGCGATCGGCATTGCCCTGATACTGCCGGGCCACCGCCTGAGTCACCAGTTCGCTTTGGGTCTGTCCGGGCAGCTTGAAGCGCAGCTTCAGGAAACCCAGTTCATGTGCGACGGTGCCTAACGGCGCGCTGACCGCAGCCGCCTCGGCCTGGGTGCGACAATCGCGATCGACGAAGCATAGCTCGTAGAGGGCGGTCACCGAGTGTCCTGCGCCGATCTCGCCCGCGTCCTTCTTGTCATCATCGAAATCTTCGCGGTTCAACTGGCGATTCTGATAGCCGATCAAACGATACTCGGCCACCACTGCAGGATTAAACTCAATCTGGATCTTGACGTCGGCGGCGATGGTGAGAAAGGTGCCGGAGCGCTGCGCAATCAGCACTTTGCGCGCTTCCTGCATGCTGTCGATGTAAGCGTGGTTGCCGTTCCCGATATTGGCCAGCTGCTCGGCCATTTCGTCGTTGTAATTGCCTTGCCCGAAACCCAGCGTGGAGAGCGAAATCCCGCTGTCGCGGCGGCTTTCCACCAGGGTTTTGAGCGCATCGACATCACTGACGCCAACATTGAAATCGCCGTCGGTGGCCAAAATCACCCGATTGATCCCACCGCGCACGAACGCCTGCTGCGCAAGATCGTAGGCAAGCTGGATGCCTTCGCCGCCATTGGTGGAGCCGCCTGCACTCAGGGCGTCAAGCGCCTCAAGGATGCGCGCACGCTGATTGCCCGGCGTGGGCGGCAACACCATGCCGGCGGCACCCGCATAGACCACGATCGCCACGCTGTCGTCGGCATCCAGATCATTCACCAACATGCGCAGGGCCTCCTGCACCAAAGGCAGCTTGTTGGGCTCGGCCATGGAGCCGCTCACGTCGAGCAGAAACACCAGGTTGCTGCGCGGCAGCTGCGCGTTCTGCACCTCGTATCCCTGCAATCCCACCAGCAGCAGATCGCGGCGTGCATTCCACGGTGCAGGCGCCAGTTCCGTGGTCAGCGTAAACGGCTGCCCGGCGCTGCGCGGACGCGGATAGCCGTAGTCAAAGTAGTTGATGAATTCTTCCGGTCGCACGGCGTCTCTGGGTGGCAAGTAGCCTTGCTTGAGCATGCGACGGACATTGGTGTAGCTGCCTGTATCGACGTCCACGGAGAAGGTGGAGACCGGCGCCTCAGCAGTTCGAAACACGTCGCTGTTTTCGCTATCGGCATAGTTTTCGCCCAGCGCCGACTCAGGCTTGGGCGCCACCAGGGCGACGCTTGGACTTAGCGTCGCCGGTGGCGCCATCTGTTGCTCTGTGGCTACGGGCGCTGGCGCTGCGGCTTCGGGCTTTCGCTCGTTCTGCGCACGAGGATCGACTGTGCTTGCAGGGAACGAAGTGGCTTGCGCGTCCGACTTAATGCGCGACCCGAATACAACAATTTTATCAAGCTTCTCGCTCTCCGCAGCGCTGCCTGCACCCGCTTGTGAGGCGGCCGCATTGGGTTCGGCCTGGGCCTGCTTTGCACGCAAGCTGTTTTTGGAGCAGGCAGCTAGCAGGGCCAACGTGATCGCGGAGACGAGCAAAGTGGTGTGCAGTCGTTTCATGGGGGCTTCCTCGGGTCAGGTAATCAGGTGCAACGCAAGAGAAAAAAGAACGGGGTTAGAGACCGCTATTGGCGTGGCACTCGCTCAGCTTCGTCGAGGCCGAACGGAACGGTCATTGGGCGCGCAGTCGCGGAATTGATAATGTTCGGCGCGTACGTGTCGCAGCAGCTATTGGCGTAGAACTCGCTCGGCTTCGTCGAGGCCGAAAGCTGTGGATTCTGCGACTGCGCCTAAAGGCTCCGCGCAGAATGACGGCTGGCGGCTGCGTCGTTTCGGCCTTTACGCCTAAAGGCTCCGCGCAGAATGACGGTTGGCGGCTGTGCCGTTTCGACCTCTGCGCCCGACGGCTCCGCGCAGAACGACCCGAGTGAGTCGCCTTGAAGTACTAGGACGGTCATTGGGCGCGCAGTCGCGGAATTGATAATGTTCGGCGCGTGCGTGTCGCAGCAGCTATTGGCGTAGAACTCGCTCGGCTTCGTTGAGGCCGAAAGCTGCGCGCCAGAGCCTCAGGCCAGGGCGGCGTATACCGTTTGCACGTCGTCGTCTTCATCAAGGGATTGCAGGAAGGCTTCAACCTCATCGCGCTCGGGACCGCTAAGAGAAACCGTATTCTTCGGACGGTATCCCAGCACCGCTGTTTGGACCGTAAAGCCATGGTTCGGCAGTGCTTTTTGCAGCGCATCCAAGTCGGTTGGTGCACAGAGAAAGGTCGAAACGCCATCTTCCGGCGGCAGCACATCGCTGGCGCCCGCTTCAATCGCGGCTTCTTCGGGATCCAGTCCGGGAGTGTTGGGGACGGCCTCGACGATGCCGAGATAGTCAAAATCCCAAGATACCGAGCCCGAGGCGCCAAGCTGTCCCTTCCGGAACAGCACGCGCACGTTGGAAACCGTGCGGTTGATGTTGTCGGTCAGGCACTCCACGATCACCGGCACCCGGTGCGGCGTAAAGCCTTCGTAGGTGACCTTTTCATACTGCGCGGCGCCTTCCAGCATTCCGGCGCCTTTTTTGATCGCACGCTCCACGGTATCGCGCGGCATCGAGCCCTTTTTCGCCTGCTCGATCGCAAGCCGCAGCCGCGAGTTCATGGAGGGATCCGAACCCGAACGGGCCGCGACCGAGATTTCCTTCGCCAGCTTGGTGAACATCAAGCCCTTGGCATTGGCACTGAGTTCTTTACCCTTGGTCTTCCATTGCGCACCCATGACTGTCTTGGTCTCGTTCCGTTCTGCAAGGGGGCGGATTATCGCCGCGAATCGGCGCGTTGCATCGGCTCCTGAGCACGATTACGCCCTGCAGTTCTGGAAATTGCGGCAAAACAGCGCTGATTTCGCAGTTAAAACTGAATAGACGGCAAAAATGGGGCGCAGGGAACCGACGAATGTCAACCAATCGACGCAAGCCAATGTGTGATCGGCGTAGACTTTTAACATTCCACGTTTCGGGCTTGCCATCATGTTGAACAAGATCGGCCACTATGAAATTGTCCAAGAGCTTGGGCGCGGCGGCATGGGTGTGGTCTACAAAGGTTTCGAGCCCAGCCTCAATCGCTATGTCGCAATCAAGACGCTCAGCGAGTCGCTGGCGCACGATCCCTCGATCGTTGAACGCTTCATGCGCGAAGCGCGCAGCATGGCGTCACTAAACGATCCGCACATCATCCAGATCTATTTCGTTGGCGAGGAAAAGGGGCAGCCCTTCTTTGCCATGGAGTTTGTGGAAGGCGAATCGCTCAGCCAGCGGCTGAAGCGGCAAGGCCGCTTCCCGAGCATGGAGGCGGCGCAGATTCTGCTGCAAACCGCGCAAGGGCTCACGCTGGCGCACGACCGGGGCGTCATTCACCGCGACATCAAGCCCGCCAATCTCATGATCACCACGCGCGGACTGGTCAAGGTTGCTGATTTCGGGATTGCGCTTGCTTCGCATGATGTGAGCAAAAAACTGACCGGGACCGGTGAGTTTGTCGGCACACCGGGCTATCTTTCGCCTGAAGTGTGTATGGGTAAAGCGGTCGATCATCGCTCCGATATTTTCTCGCTCGGCATCGTTTTCTTCGAAATGCTCTCGGGCCGTATGCCGTTCAATGACGCCTCGCCGCTCGGCATGATGCTGGAAGTTGTGCAGGCGGAGATTCCCGACGTGCGCACGCTCAACGCCGAAGTCGATAGCAACATCTACGCAATTTTGCAGCGCATGGTGGCGAAAGACCCCGATCATCGTTATCCAGACTGTCATGAGCTGATTTCCGATCTGATTGCGATTGGCGTGAATCCAGCTGCAACTGGAAGCACGCCGCGCCCGGGTCAGACACCCGTCCCCGGCAAGGCATCGAATGCGTCCGCATCCAGAACACCGCTTTCTCTTGCACATTCATTGGCACCGAGCCAAGCATCCTTGTCGGCCGCCACGGTGGCGCACGCATCGCTGAGCAGCGCGCGCACCTTGCCCAGCGCAAACCCGGCGGCTGCTGCGCCGCCTGTGATCGCGCAGCAGCCTAGAAGTCGCGCACCGGTTGCCACGCAAAGCACCGGCAGTTCGGCTTGGCCGATCGCAGCCGTAGCAATGCTATTGATCGCTGGCAGCGGATTTGGCGTCTGGCAGTTCCGCGATGAGTTCGGCTTTGGCAGCACCGCCGCTTCGCAGGTGGTCCCGAAAACCGCACTTGCGCCAGACGTGGCAACTGCGCAAACCGCAGCAGCGACGGCAACAACTGCGCCAGTGACAGGAACTTTCGGGGCCAATAGCGCGCCGGCTACAAGCGATTCGACCGGCAACGGCGCCACGACTGAGCTTCCGGCTGAAGCGACATCCACGACTGCCAGCAATGCCGGCGCAGCAGCGAGTCAAGCGGCCGATACCGGCAGCTCCGAAACGGCAGCGACCCTAAAGCAGATGCAAGAGATACAGCAGCAGCTTGTTGCGCAGCAAGCCGAGCTTGATCGCAAGTTGGCGCAGGTGAACTCTACGAACGCACAGGTTGCGAGGAACACGGCGCAAGCCCAGGGCTCAACGCAGGGCTCAACGCAGGGCTCAACTCCGGGCTCAACTCCGGGCTCGGCGCAGGGCCCGGCGCTGCGCGCGGGTCAGTCGCAGATGGCCAAGCTCTCCGAACGCGTCAGCCAGCAACCTGCCAAGCAAGTGGCAAGCAATTCGGCCACGCCGTTCAGTAGCGCACCTAGCGGACGCGTGCTGGTTGTGGCGCTAGGCAATCCTGGCGCCGCGAACGCGGCGCAAGCAGCGCTCAGCAATGCCTTGAGCAATGCCGGCTTCCAGGTCGCCGATGCCGATTTCGTGCCCGGGGTGGGTCGTTTGCTGGGCGACCGCGAACCCGACCTGCCCGCGCTGGCTCGCTTGGCGCAATCTCAGGGCATTGACGTTGTGGTCGCAGCGCGCATCAAGGTGCACGGCCAGCAGGAGCTGCAGTTTTACGGTAATTCCAGCACGCTCTTGCTCTCGACGCTCACGGTAAAAGCCTTTGCGGTGCGCCAAAGCAGTAGCCTCAGCACCTTCAGCGGCGACCTTCAGTTCACCAGTCTTAACGTAGGCGAGAACACACGTGAGCTGATCAACGAGAACGTGGCCGAACTGGTGCGCAAACTGGCGCCGTATCGAGGCAGCAGCAAGGGCTGACGTTCACGGCTCCAAGGATTCCTGACCACATTCTTCGCGCGCCAGCGGTGCGCGGCGCCACCTTGTTCGCGCGCCAGCGGTGCGCGCCGGCTATAGCCCAGGGTGAGCGCAGCGAACCTCGGGTCTGGAGGATCAGAGCAGCCGCGCCCTGTCGGCAGACAATTGAACTGTCAATGAGCGTCACCGGC
>Ga0163144_10003276_pt1 | contig 36951 bp, 26 predicted proteins | sample OliLak19BULKMAT1_FD_123175 | JGI IMG/M metagenome (GOLD analysis project Ga0163144, IMG submission 123175) | Freshwater microbial mat bacterial communities from Lake Vanda, McMurdo Dry Valleys, Antarctica - Oligotrophic Lake LV.19.BULKMAT1 | ecosystem: Environmental > Aquatic > Freshwater >...
GGAAGAAAACCGTGTCGCCCGCGTAAGGACCGCTGACGCGAAACCCACGTGTGTTCGCCTGGGCGATGGCCGGGGCAATGAAACGGATCTCCTCGTCACCGAACAGTCCGCCCTCGCCCGCATGCGGATTCAATCCCGCCACGGCAATGTGGGGATCCGCAATGCCCAACTCCTGCACGCCGGCGTGGGCCAGTCGGATGACATCGAGGATGCGCTCCGGCTTCACCCGTTCGATGGCCTCGCGAAGCGCCACGTGCGTGCTCACATGACAGACCCGCAGTTTGTCCGCCACGAGCATCATCGTCACCGGCGGGTTGCCACACAGTTCCGCCAGCAATTCCGTATGTCCGTCATAGTGGTAACCCGCCGCGTGCAGCGCGGCCTTGTTCAACGCGGACGTCACGATGGCATGCGAGCGGCCTTGCAACGTCAGTTCCACCGCGCGCTTGATGAAGTCGTAGGCCGCGGCGCCCCCGGCCGCACTTTCCTGTCCGCGGACGAAGCGGCTGGAATCGACATTCTTCAAATCGATCACATCCACCGTCCCGGTGCCTTGGGTGTCCTCTGGCGTATCGATGAGTGTGATCTCGGTGCCGCCTCCCACGATGTCCGCCGCCGCACGCAGAATGCCGGCGTCCCCGATGACCACCGGGCGGCAGACCGCGTGCACCTCCGCAGACCGAAAGGCTTTGATGATCAGCTCGGGTCCGGTCCCGCAGGGATCGCCCATGGTCACAGCCAGGATGGGTTTGGATGCGGGATTCATCCGATCAGATTCAGGTGGCGCAACTCACCGCGCAGGAGGTCGATTTCGGCATCGGTCGCCGGAATCAACGGAGAGAACACGTGTCGCCCGCAAAGCCCATAGATTTCCATGATACCCTTGAGCGCACCGAACAGTTGGCTGATGGTCCGGCCCTTCTGGTAGGTCGCGTTGATTGCATCGATGCGCTGCTGGGCGGCGTCAGCCCCCGGCGCATCTCCAGCGATCAGTCGGTCCATCAGCTCGCGCGTGGCCGCCGGCACAAAGTTACCCGCGCCCGGAATCACTCCGTCGGCCCCGGCTCGCATCGCCAGACTGGTGAACGCGACGGAGCCGCAGAAGACCGCAAAGTCCTCGCGAGCGGAAAACATCCGGCAAAGCTTCTCCTGACGCACGGCATCCGGCTCGGAATCCTTGACGCCCACGATCCGGGGGTGGTGACTGAGCCGCTCAATGACCTCGAGCGGGATGCTCTGGCGGGTCGTTTGCGGGATGTTGTAAAGGTAAACCGGACCTTCGATTCCATCGGCGAGCGACGAAAAATAGCGCTCCATCATCTCCGCGGTGAGTGGAAAATAAGACGGCAAATTTGCCACGACCGCATCCGCTCCCGAGGCGAAGAATCCGCGCGCAAGGGTCAAGGAATGTTCCGGGCAGGTATCACCGATTCCTCCAAAGATGACCGCCTTGCCCTTGGCCGCATGCACCGCAAGCTCGACGAGGCGCAGTCGCTTTTCAATCGACATCGAGGCGAACTCGCCGGTGGTGCCACACACCATCAGGCCTTGGCACCCACCTGCAATCACATGGTCGACCATGCGGCCGACCGCGGGCTCGTCGAGCCGCCCCTCCCCCGTGATCGGCGTCAGCAGCGGCACAATGGAGAATCCACGCAACTGGGCACGGGTGTGCCCCTTCAAGGTAAGTGATCTCATGGTCAAAAGGCCTCGCGATAGATCCGCTCCGCATCGGCCGCGGTGACTTCGCGGGGGTTGTTTTTCAACAGTCGGGTGACCTTCATTGCTTCCTGCGAGAGCCGCGGCAGGTCCGCCTCCGGCACCCCGACGTCGCGCAGCCGCTGCGGGATTCCGCAGGTCCGCGACATCTCGGTCAGGCGGATCAGCCCTGCTTCTGCGGTCGCCGCCGCGGAGCCCTTGGAGGCACAACCGAGCGCCAGGGCGATGTCAGCGTAGCGCTCCGGCATTGCCGGCAGATTAAATCGGAAAACCGCGGGCATCAGCAGGGAATTCGCCACGCCGTGGGGGATCCGGTACTCGCCTCCCAGCGGGTAGGAAAGGGCATGCACGGCCGCGGTATTGACCGGCCCGAGACAAAGTCCGCCGTACAAGGCTCCGAGCATGACATCCGCGCGCGCGGCCCGATCTGCGCCATCGCGCACCGACGCCTCAATGCTGCGCCCGATGCGCCGCACCCCCTCCAGGGCGTAGACGTCCACGATGGGATGAGCGTGTTTGTTCGCGTACGCCTCCATGCAGTGCACCAAGGCGTCAATTCCCGTCGCCGCGGTCACCGCCGGCGGCATCGAGCAGGTCAGTTCCGGATCGCAAATCGCCAGATCGGGCACGAGATGGGGACTGACCACCCCTTTTTTGAGCCGCTCGGCCTCATCGAGAAGAATCGCGTTGGGCGACACATCCGCGCCCGTGCCGGCGGTGGTCGCCACGCAAACCAACGGCAAGGCGCGACCGGCGAGCAAACCAATGCCAAAGACCTCTCGGATACGCTGCCCGGGCCCGTAAAGCGCCGCGACGAGTTTGGATACGTCGAGCGGACTGCCTCCACCGACACCGAGAACCGCGTCGGGACGAAAAGCGCGGGCCGCATCCAGCACCTGCTCAAACAACGCGATTTCCGGCTCACGATCAACCGCACTGCAGACCTCAACCACCAAACTACTCGCGCGCCAGCCGTCGAAAAGTGCAGCCTGCATCCCGGCAACCTGGGGACTGGTGATGACGAAGAGCCGCTTCCACCCTTGACGGATGAACTCGGCCGGGGCTTCCCGGCTGGAGCCGTTTCCGAAAATGAGACGCTTGGGCTGCTGCAGAATAACCGTGTTCATTCGCCAAAGGGGTTGCCTGCGTCGCCGGGAGGCGGCGGTGCGGTGCGGGCGGATTCGTGGGAATCGTAAGCCGGATTTCGGATCATTTCCTGCGCCCCGATCCGCCCGCGCCACGCACGAAGCCGGCTCAACAGGTCGGCCGCGATTTCGGGGTGGGCTGACGCGAGGTCGCAGTGTTCGAAGGGATCGGTCTCCAGATCGAAGAGTTCCACCGCGGGCCCCGGCGCGATTCCACCGATCGTGCCTTCATACCATTCGATGACCTTCCATCTGCCGGCGCGGATCGCACCGCAGGGAGCCAGGCCCAGGTGATGATAGTGCGGAAAATGCCAGGAGAGTTCATCGCGGCACGGCGCAACCCGCGTGGGCCGAGCCAAGGTCTCGTATAGGCTCACGCCATCCAAGCCCGAAGGCACCGACAGGGAACAACACTCCAGCAGCGTCGGCACGAGGTCGGTTCCGAACACGGGACCGGCACACACCTTCGGCTGGAAACGGCTCGGCCAATGGAAGATCCAGGGTACCCGAATCCCCGCCTCGTAAAGATCAGCCTTTGCTCCCCGGTACGGTTTCCGCACCTGACTGCGACCAAATGCCCCGTGATCCGAGACAAACACCACCAGGGTGTCCTGATTGCGGCCAGTGGCCGAAAGACACGCCATCAGGCGTCCCACACTTCGATCCACCTGCTCGGTCATGGCCGCAATCACCGGACGGTTCGCATCCTCGTCCGCACCTGCTTTGCGGGCGTACTTCCGCACGAGAGCTTCCGGAGCCATCTCCGGTCGATGCAGCGCATTATGAGCCACGACACAAAAGAACGATTCAGTCCGCGGCGTGTCGATGAATCGAATCGCCGCATCGGTCAGCCGTTCGATGTGATGGGGATCCGCCTCCGGATCCGCCGAGATCAGCGGCTTCCGGGTGAACACCACGGTGTCAAATCCCTGCGACTCCGGATCCATCAGACGCCCGGGTTCGTAGTGGTAATCAGGCGCCAGGTGCCACTTCCCGAAGTGTCCGGTGGCATAGCCGGCGGCCTTGAGCCACTTGGCGATGGAAGGAGTCTCGACCGGAAGCCCCTTGCTCCAGGAAGGGGTCAGCAGGACCGGATTTGTCGGTTCGGTCCCTGGGATATAGTTGGTCAGGTGCAACCGGGCCGGATGTTGTCCGGTATAAAGTGCCGCGCGAGCGGGCGAACAGACCGGACTCGCGCAATAGGCATCCGTCAGGCGGACACCCGCAGCGGCAAGCCGGTCGATCGCGGGCGTCTCATAGAACGCATTTCCATAACAGCCGACCTGATGGACGCCCATGTCGTCCACCAGGATCAGCAGAATGTTGGGGAAACGTGCCATGGTCACTCAGCCACGGGCAGCCTCTTCGGCGCGAATGCGTTTCACGCTCCAATAGGTCAGACGCTCGACGTCGTCCGGCACATGTCCCCCAATCAGCCGGCTCGCCACCCATCCCGTGGTGAAGAGAACCAGATGCCCGATCACGCCAATGAGGAGCGGGTTGAGGGGAAAATTAAGCCCCAGATCGATGATTCGTCCGCCCGGCTGAGTGAGAATCGCCCAGGCGGTGTAGATCGCCGCACACGCGATGCCGACATAGCAGCCTTGGCGGGTCGCCTTACGGGTTAAGAAACCCAGACAAAAGAGTCCCAGCGTCCCTCCCGAGAGAATCGAGGCAATGATGATGACGCGTTCCATCAACGGCGCGGCACCTTCTTCCGGGAGCAGCAACCAAGCGGCAACGATCGTGAGAATGCCGCCGACAATCACCATCAGGCGTCCGCAAAGCAACTGGGCCCGGTCGCCCGCCTTCGGAAAAAAGTGCGAGAAATAGTCCGTGGTCAGGACCGTCGCGACACTGCTCAGATCCGCGCTGACCGTGGACATCGCCGCGGCCAGCACCGCAGCAATGACCAGCCCGAGCAGTCCGACCGGCATGTAGTGCGCCAGGAAATAAGGCATCGCGCTGTCGGCCACGGGAGGCGGCGGCAGATTCCCCAAGGTAAAGAAGCCGTTCAGACACGCGCCGGCGAACATGAACATCGCGAACACGGGGAGGCAAAGCACCGCGCTGACAAAGGCCGCACGACTCGCCGAGCGATCGTCCTTGGCGACCAGATAGCGCTGAACAATGTGCTGATCCGTCGCGTAACGGCGGGTCCACTGCACCGCGTAGGCGAGGATGAACAGGTAAGTCGTGTTGTTTTCGGTCGAAACGAACGTGCTCCAGGTGAATCCCTCCAGTCCGAGAGTCAATTTGCCTGCTCGATACGTCTCTCCGACAACCGCAAACGCCTCGCCCGCCTCGGGAGCGAACATCAGGCGCAACACAATGAAGAGTCCTCCCCCCATCAGTACTACCCCCTGGACCACATCGGTCCAAACCACGGCGGTGACGCCGCCAATCATGGTGTAGAGGATCGTGAAGATGCCCACCCCGAGGATCACCGTCCGCAGGTCCCAACCGGTGAGCACATTGACCGCCAGCGCGGTCGTCAAAAGGGTCACCCCAAGGTCAAAGATTCGGTCCGCGAGGAAACCGAACGAGGTGTAAAAGCGTCCGGCCAGGCCGAAGCGAAGCCCAATGTACTCATACGCACTCATGCGCACGACCCGACGGTAGAAAGGCACCACAACCCGCGCCACAACCAGGAGCACAATGGGCACGGTCATATGCGGAATGAGCAGAATCAGACCCTTCTGATAGGCCGTGCCGGGATGGCCAACAAAGGTCCCGGTGCCGATGATCGTCGCCATGATCGTGAACGAAACCGCCCACATGGGGATGTTGCGCCCGGCCACGAAGTACTTTTCCGCGGTCTTCTGACCACGCGAAACATAGACACCGATCCCGCCGATGACGGCAAAATAGATGGCGATGATGACCAGATCGATCGTCGAAATGTTCACTGGGGATGGGTTTTAAGGGGGTCAGTCGTCCGCGTCTTACCAAGGCATCGTGCGACCGGTGTGTTTGCGGCCGATTTCGGCCACTTCCGGAACACCGCCGGCAATGATCTTCATCCCCGCCGCCAACTGCTCAAGGATGTCTTCCTTTTGCGCGTTATCGAGCACGTGCAAGCCTGCCTCCTGGGAGGCCCGAATTACCCGGTTCGCGGCCGCAACCAACGCCGGCGGCTGCACCACCCCGGGCTTCCGTCCGTAGTCGAACGCGACATCCAAGTGACCGGACGCATAGCTCGTATCACGGGGCCCCCATTCGGCAAAGCTCAGCCCGGGGACGCGCACAATGCTCTCCGTGTTGGCCAGGCCCGGCCGGTCCTCGATCTTCACCCCCATCATCAGTTCGCCTTTTGGATTGAGGGGCCACGTGTCGGCCAGCCCATAGTACTGTTTGGCTGTTACACCCCAGATTTTCGACGCAAACTCGTGCGCGCCAAACGCCCGCACACCCTCTTCCAGACCGTCGCCGACCGCCTGGCGGTGAATTTCGTAACGCGCCGCGCGGACGAACGCACGCACGGCATTGGCGTCGCGGGCATGGCAGATGTGCAGTCCGTGGATGCCACAGGCAAGCGCCTGCTGGATCATCCAGTGATTCGCCCGGACGACGTCTTCGTCGAGACCGTACAGCGGCAGAGTCACGAAGACCGCGGGTGTGCGATGCCCGCTGGCCGTCGGGCCCCCGTCGGCCAGCCCGCGCATGAACTCCCGCAACTGCGTGAAGTCCATCGCCGCCCCCTCCATGTCATACATCAGCACGTCCGCCCAGGTCTTCGCGGCCGTCTTGCCCTCCTCGTAACCACCCCGTCCGTATCCGTAATAGACGGGTTGTCCCGATTCGAGCAGTTCGATCGCCTTGTTGATTCGCTTCGGACCGGAATAGGTCGTCGCCTTTCCAGCGCTGCGCGCCAGCGGAGCGGCCATCAAGAGGGTCCCCAGGAGTAGAAGGAGAAATTTTTTCATGGTGGTGGAGATGGGCTTGGCAGGTCGAGGCCGGACGGGGTTAGCGGGACCGCTGCGCGCCGATGCCGGCCGGTGAGCCTGGTTTCGGGGTGAACGTGCGGAGAATCTCAAAGTACTTCGGGGCCTTGGTGACCGCATCGAGCCGGCCCCAAAGCACGATCTCGCGCCCGCTGGCACGCGCGATCACCCGCCATTGGCCGCCTTTGGCGCCATCGCCCATTCGGACCGGCCGTCCAGCAAGGTTCGCCCCGGATGGAAGCGGGGCCTTCGTGGTCACGGTGGTGGTCAGAGTCATCGGATCAAAACGCAGGTCGGTCAACTCGCCCTTGACGCCGTCGCCCTGAAACACGTCCAAGACCGCGAGGTGTGGACCGTCTGGCACGGATGCCTGCGCCATGTTTCCCGCAAACGTCGCGCGCGCCTCGATCGGCCCGGCCGGACCCTTCAGAATGTTGCCGACAAAACGGCTGGGGCCGAGACTCGGCTTGTCCTCAACGAACTGCCACTCCTGCCAGACCGTGTTGCGCTCCGCGAGAATTTCGGAGCGCTGGAGGTAGAAGCCTCCGGCATTCTCGGTGATCAGATTGTGCGCGAAGTGGGCTCGTGTCTCCATCGTCACGCGCATCGCTCCGGAGTTGCGCGACGAGTTCGAGTTGCCGACGAAGACATTGCCTTCAACCCGAATGTTGAATTTGTCCGCCGCTGGATACGCATCGAGCGGCGCGTCGTAGCGATGCTCCTGACCGCCGAGAAAGAGGCCGCCGGCGTCGTCGCCCGCTTCATTCGCGACAAAGACATTGCGGGCAATGCGAGGCGCGGACCAGAGGGCGACAAAGACGCCGCCGGCATCGTTTCGCGTGAGCGCTTCGTTCGCGACGACCACGTTGTCCTCAAAGACGCCCGCGGATCCATCAAAGTAGGAGACGCCTCCACCGTCGGAACTGCGCATCGGGTCCTCAAGTCCGGCGCGGTTGTTGGCAAAGACATTGAAACGAACAAGCGGCGCCGCCGCGCGATCAGAAGCGAGCGCGGCGCCCCGGCCGCATTCCGTGGAATTTCCGTAAAAAAGATTATGCTCAATTCGCGGCGCGGCACCGTTCAGGCACATGATCGCGCCGCCGTCATGGGCAGTCTCGTGCAACAGGGGCGGATCCCAAGGCAACGGCACCAGCGTACGATTTTGAGTGAACACGCAATTGGCGATCGTTGGCGACGTCCCGTCACACAACAGCGCCGCGCCCTTGCCGCGCACCCGGCCATTGACCAAGCGGAAACCATCGAGGCGGGCGTTGTCCGCGCCAATTGCGATGCGCTGACGCTCCGCTCCGTCAAGAATGGAGGGAAAACGATAGGTGTCGCGCTCCCCTCCGGGTGCGGCGAACCCGCCGTAAAGATCCACACCCGACTTGAGAACAAAGGTGGGCTCGGCGTAGTGTCCCTGGGAGACGAGAATAGCGACCCGGGTGGACGCGTCAGGCTTTCCGGCGGCTTCGAGCGCCTGCATCACCGAGGCAAGCGGTTTGGCCTTCGTACCATCGCCTTTAATATCGTCCCCCAGGGCCCGATCCACGTGGAGGACCCGACGATAACCCGACAGATCGACCGCAGCCGTCGCATCCGGCCCAGGCGAGGAGGTCGCCGCAACGGACGCAGCGGACGGCCGGGAAATCGAGAAAAGGCCGAGAACGAGGGCGATCGCTGCGACAGGCCCGCGGAAGGGATGGAAGGAAGACGTCATGGGGTTGCCACGGTTCAGCCAGCGGGGGAAATCACGGCAACGGATCCACCCTCAATCAAACGGGGTTCAACCAGAATCTTGGTGGCAACGGTATCCGTCTTGTTGCGGATTCGCCAAAAGAGCTGGTGGACCGCGCGCCGGCCGATGGCTTCAGCGCGAACGTCGATGGTCGTCAGGGAAGGGTTCAACCCCATGACAAGCGGCTTTTCGTGGTTGAAGGAGAGCACGCTGACGTCTTTTCCGACCTTGAGCCCAAGTTGCCGAAGCGCCGCGTACAGTTGCACGGCGATGCTGTCCGCACTGACAATGATCGCCGTAGGGCGTTCGGCTGCCGGCAGTGCCTTCCACCGCTCCAGCAGCGGAAGCACCTCGGCCGGGCTGGTGACCGCGGGAAGCGGCCAGCGGACCGGCTCCTCTTGGGTCTTTTCGAAATACTGCAGCGACATCGTCAATCGCTGCGCATGCGCGGACAGCCCGCGTTTAAGACCTTCGGACCGGGTCTGACCCAAACGGGGATGCAAATAGCCGATCCGCCGGTGCCCGCGCGCATGCAGGTAATCCATGCTGATGCGGGCGCCGATATCAGAGTCCGAACCGCACATGTCGCCCTGTCCCGAATCGGGTTTGCCCAGCAGCCAGACATGCGGAATGCGATTGATGGCATCGACCAATGCGGAGCTCGCGCAGAGACTCAGATCGCCCAACAGCGGACTTTTGACGATCAAACCATCGACCTGGCCCTTGGCGAGGAACGCCGGCACGCGGTCCGCCTGGGGCACATTCGCCAGCATCAGCGTGATCCCCTCCGCGGCCATCGCCAGCTCGACACCGTGCAAAGCCTCGCTGATGACCGGCAGGTGCGTCAGCGAATCGTCCATCCCCAAAAGCAGCACACCGAAATTGCCGCGACGGCGATGGCCACCCTCATCGGCCGCCACCCCACCCTTGCGACGCTTCCGCAACGGTTTGTAACCCATGCGGGCCACCGCATCGAGAACCCGTTGCCGGATTTCTGCTCCCACCGCGTTGGGCGTGTTCAGCACCCTCGAAACCGTGCCAACCGACACGTCGGCCTCGGAGGCAACATCCAAAACCGTGGGTTTTTCGGGGAGGGCTGGGCCGGCGCGACTCATACTGCGCGTTACTGCCGCGGCCACGCAGTGGCGCAAGAAAAAAGTGAAATAGACGGCTGAAATTATTCTTTCATGCAACTCCTCCAAAAGTACTACAGACCCGTGGACCGGACCCTCCGCCCATGCCCTTCATGCCTGTCGTACCCAGCAGCGGAGCGGGCGGCGTAAGCGACATCGGTCCTCAGCAGCAACCCTCCCATTCCGCGGGCCGCGGACGCGAAATCGAACGCGGCGGTCGCTATTTTCCGATATTTCAGGCTCGTTTTTCAGGACGGAGGCCCTGTTAGTGCCCTCCTTAACCTCCATGAATCATCCCCCTGTCTGGTTGGCGCTGGTGCTCACGTGCCCGTTTCTGGAAGCTGCTGAACCGTTTGTGAACTCTCTGGGTATGCGCATGCTCCCCTTGAATCCCGGCCGCTTCCAACAAGGTGAGGCCAATCCGACACCGTCCAAAGTCTTTAGCGTGGCCGCCTACCTGCGGCAGGGCGATTGGGACGAGCAGCCGGTTCGCTCGGTCGTGCTGACTGATAGGATACACCTGGCCGAGGTCGAGGTGACAACGGAGCAGATCCGTCTCTTCCGCGCCGACTTTGCCGGCAACGCGGACACCGCCCCCTACGCCGCCGGCGTCAGTTGGAACGAAGCCACGGCATTTTGCGAGTGGCTTTCGAAGAAGGAGGGACGCCCCTACCGCCTCCCCACGGAGGCGGAATGGGAATACGCGGCAAGAGCGGGGACCCAGTCGCTCTTTTCCTCAGGCGACACGCCCCCTCCTCGGGAAACCCCGAATGCCTGGGGATTCAAGAATATGCACACGGGGGTGTCCGAGTGGTGCGCCGACTGGCACGGCGAGTACCCTCCTGGTGCAGCGACCAACCCCGTGGGGCCCGACGCGGGTTGGGCCAAAGTGGTCCGCGGCGGGGGCCTGGACAAACTCACCCCGTTTTATTCCCGCTCCGCCAACCGGGCCGGGATGCCACCGAATTTCCCTCCCGTATCTCTCGAGGAAATCCGCCGGCTGAGCCAGGGCGACGTTCCCACCGCCCATGATCCCGAGGGCGTCGGACAGGAGCGCAAAGGCGACTACAAGAGCGAATTCCTCTACAAGGCCTTCACTCGCTCGGTCCTCAACAACCAGGGCAATCATCACATCGGATTCCGCGTCGCCTGCGGACCCACTCCGGCAACTGCGAAAACCCCGGCAAGGGTGAGTTTCGCGCAGACCGGTGTACGTCAGGCGGGCCCGTCTGCCTCCATCGGCCCCGATCTGTCGCGTCCCTGGTTCCGGAAACGTTACCTGCTCCCCACTCCCCCGGAGAACACCAAGCCGGACCAACTGCAGACCTTTCGCACCCTTGGCTGGCCGCGCGGATTCCTCAGTCACATGCACAGTCCGGGGCTTGAGGTGGCGGCCAATGGGGACGTCGTCTTCATCTCCTTCACCGCCGTCTCCGAGACGGATCCGGATGTCGCCCTGCTGACCACGCGCCTGCGCTTTGGATCGGATGCCTGGGACCAGCCCGACCTGTTCCTCGACCTGCCCGATGTCGACGATCACGCGCCGATGCTGTCAAACGATGCCGGACGCCTCTGGCTTTTCTTCGGATCCAACAAACTCGACTCCGGCTTCCCGTTCCAGTGGATCACCTCCGACGACCATGGAGCGACGTGGAGTTCGATTCAGTTCCCCCTCTTCACCACCCCCGTCGGCGGTCACTCGGCACAACCGATCACCAACGCCTTCCGGGACCCGAGCGGAAGGATCTACATGGCGAGCGACGCCATCGGCCCGGAATCGGTCCTCTGGCAAAGCGATGATGACGGCCGCACCTGGCGCGATCCCGGCGGTCGCAGCGGGGGCCGTCACACCGCCTTCGTCCTGCTGCGGGACGGCAGCATCCTCGGCATGGGCGGCAAGAGCTCCAACATCGAGGGCTACATGCCACGCTCCCTCTCCCGCGACGGGGGAGTAACCTATCAGGTTACCAAGACGCCTTTCGCCCATCTGGGGAGCAACCAGCGTCCGACGCTGATTCGACTGGCCAGTGGACGGCTGTTTCTCGCGGGCGATCTGCAGAGCGAAAAAGGCGTGCAGCCTGCGGGAATCAAGGAGCACGGCAGTTACGTGGCGTTATCTGATGACGAGGGCGAAACCTGGACGATCCGGACATTGTCCGGGACGCAACGCCACGAGAGACCGGACCGCGCCGAACAGATGGGTGGGGACACTCTCGGTTATGCCGTCGCCCGGCAGGCACCCAATGGCGTGATTCACCTGATCGCCACCATGACCAGCCCATGTCTCCACTTTGAACTGAACGAGGCGTGGATCTTTCACGGTACGAATCCTCCCGGCGACGACCTTGCCCTGCGGGCGAACAATGCAAAATCGGTCAGGAACGTGCGCGACTACGTCGAGCACGATGCGCAGGGTCGATTGACCCAGCGTTACGCCGGGGGCGTTGGCGACGATGGCCGGTTTCTCCTGCACGGGACCAGTACCTGGTACCACCCGAACGCGCGTGTCCAGCGCACCGCGACCTACACGCTCGGTCGACTCACGGGAATGGAACGTTTCCAAGATTCCGAAGGAGAGCTGCGCTGGACTCGTGAACACCGCAACGACGACTCGATGATTTGGACCACGTATGGCTCCGGTGGGAAAGTCCGCACCCAATCCACCTGGATCGACTCGTATGCGGAGGGCACCGCCGTCCTCAACGATGCCACCGGAAAAGAGATCTACCGAGTCCAGTTCAAACGTGGACTTCCGATCAGCGAGGCCGGGGACCCGGGTGAAAACTGAAGCCGCGCCGATGGATTCCATTCACGAGTCGACCCGAATCCACCCGAATCTCCGAATGCTCGAATCATGATTTGTTTCACCTTCATTGGCATCGGCTTCATGTTCCGGTGCTCGGCTGCCATCAGCGCACTTGCAGTCAGTGGCGCGGCCCTCTTTTCCGCCGTACCCGTCCCCTCTCCTCGCCCGCCCAACATCGTGCTCATCCTCGCCGATGACATGGGATGGAATCAGGTCGGATACCATGGGTCGACGTGGTACGAGACGCCTAATATCGACCAGCTGGCGCGCACCGGGATGCAGTTCCGCCACGCCTACAGCGCGGCTCCGATCTGCTCGCCGACCCGGGCCGCGCTCATGACCGGCAAGAGTCCAGCCCGGCTTCGCCTGACTGATTACATTCCGGGTCGAACCTGGGAGGACAAACCCCTCGTCACCCCCACGATGCAACAGGGACTGCCCTTGGAAGAGACCACGCTGGCCGAAATGCTTCACACCCGGGGTTACACGTCGGGCATCTTCGGAAAGTGGCATCTCGCCAAAACCTACGACTACGAGCCGTGGCGCCCGATGGATCCCGAGTCCCAAGGCTTCGATGAGGTTTACCACACGCGAAAACCCGACGACGAAAACCTGACCCTCAAAGACGCCCACAATGCCGTCGCCATCACCGATCGCGCGGTGAATTTCATCCAACGCCACCGCTCGACTCCGTTCTTCTGCTACATCGCCCACAACGTCGTCCATCGTCCCCTCACCGAAGAGGCGGAGCTGGTGGCCAAGTACCGGGAAAAACACGGCGCGGATCTGCCCGAAAACAGCGCGGTCATGGGCGCGATGATCGAACGGATGGATCGCGGCATCGGTCGACTGCTCGACACGCTGCGCACCTTGAAACTCGACGAGAACACCCTGGTCATCTTCACGTCCGACAATGGCAACGTACTCGCCGATCAAAGCCAGAAACCCTTCCGCGGCGGCAAGGCCACACTCTGGGAAGGCGGACTGCGGGTGCCCCTAGCTTTCCGCTGGACCGGAAAGATCGCGCCGGGATCTCGCAGCGATGAACCCGTCATCACCCACGACCTCTTCAACACCTTGATGGAGGTGAGTGGGACAGCGTACGAATCCCGCTATCACGACGGCACCAGTCTGCTGCCGCTGCTGACAGGACGGCGGTCCTCACTGGAACGCGACGCGATCTTCTGGCATTATCCCCACTATCACCACCTCGGCGACATGAGGCCCGCAGGAGCCGTTCGCCAAGGTCGCTACAAGCTGATCGAGTGGTACGAAGGCGCTCTGTTCGGGAAGGGACCGATAGTCAGCCTTTACGACCTCGAAAGCGATCCGGGCGAATCGCTCGATCTGACGTCCAGCCAACCGGAGCGCTCCCTCGCCATGCTCGAACGCCTCCGCGCCTGGCGGCGCGAAGTCGAAGCACAGGAAATGATCGTGAGAGGCCGTTAGGATCAATCAGCGATCCGTGATGGATCCGTCGGGAAATCGCAGGGATTTGAAGTCCTTCTCCTGATACGGAAATTTTGCCGCGACCTTTTCGTCGAGATCGATGCCAAGACCGGGCTTTTCCGGCAGCTCGGCGTACCCCTTTTCATAACGAAAGAGCCCGCCGTGAAAGAGGTCCTTCCAGAAGGGATCCTGCCCGCTGCCGATCTCCAGCAGGTTGGCGTTGGTCGTGCACGCACTGACATGCAAGGATGCAAGCGTGCTGACCTCGCTTTGCGGGTTGTGCGGGGAGACGTCGACGCGGAAAGACTCCGCGAGCGCGGCGATTTTCCTCATCTCGGAAATTCCGCCCACGTGCACGACATCGGGCATGATCACGTCCACCAGCCGCTCACTGCAGAGTGGCGCGAAATCGTAACGCGAGCAAAGACGCTCTCCGGTGGCCAGGGGCACGCGCGTTTGCGCACGAAGATGGCGGGCCTCCTGCAGGACTTCACTTTCGAGCTGCGTCACCTCCTCCACCCACAGCGGCCGGAACTCCTCGACGCGATTGCAGAACTCGACGGCTGCCGAGGGGTTGGCTTTGCCGTGAACCTCGACGATGATGTCAAAATCCGGGCCGACGGCTTCACGCACTTTCGCCAGATGCTCGACGCCTTCCCGGATCGCCTTGCGGAAATCCACCGCTTGGTTGCTCACCGGGAAGAAGCCGCCTTTGATGCAGGTCCAGCCTTCCTGCTTCTTCTGCACCCAGAGGGCGATCTCCTCTTCGTCCCCTTTCGGGCGACGCTTCTTGCGGTGGCTCTCGCGCTCTAGATATCCCTCGTGACAATAGATCCGCACCCGATCCCGCGCTTTCCCGCCAAGCAAACGCCAGATCGGCAGCCCCACGGCCTGACCGAGGATGTCCCACAACGCGATTTCGATCGCACTCAGCGCGGACATCAGCACCGGGCCGCCACGGTAGCGCGGACCTCGGAAAATATCCTGCCAGTGACGCTCAATCTCCGTGGGGTCCTTCCCCACCAAGTGTCGCTTGAGTTCACCGATCGCGGTGGCCACGGTCAGGCACTTGCCCGAAAGCGTGCCTTCACCAAGGCCAGTGATGCCCTGGTTGGTGAAGATTTTGACGTAGACGTAATTCTCATCGTTGCCGGCATCGACGAGGAAGGTCTTCAGATCGGTGATCTTCAGATTCCGGACATCATGTTTCTCCTGGGTGGAGGCGAAGGCGGGAGCAGACGCGAGCGCCACGCCTGCCGTGGCAAAGGAGGCGCTGGAGAGGAATGAACGACGGTTCATAGGTTGTTTGGGGACGGGTACAGGGCGTTACGCGGAGTGCGGTGGGTCCGGCTCATTCTCCGGGCACAAATTGCAGGGCGTAGAGCGATGTTCCCCTCATCTTGATGACAAGCCGCAGCTGCCGGCCAGCCAGTTCCGAGAGATCCTTGCCGCGCCCAAGCCACTCGACGGTGTATTGCACAAAGTTGCCGTTGATGAACACGCACTCGTCGAGCGAGAACCCCGGAATCGGCCGGCCCTGCTCGTCTTCGAAACCAACCTGAGCGTATCCGAGCCCGCCAGTATTGATGTTCAAAACCAGTCGGCTGCCGGCAAAGACAAAGGGCCGCGTCACAATTGTTCCCAGCCGGTCATAAGGCGCGTCCGCCGAAACGAATCCGTCGAGCCGCTGCACGGTTCGGTAGACCCCGTTGCCAGCCGGCTTTCGGCGCACAGGAGAATGGTAATCCTCCTGCCCATAGAAGTACTGCCAGATCTCGTCTCCGCGTCGCACCATGCCTTCGCCAATATAGATCTGGTGCAGCGGGGTGCCGTCAAACGCACCCACCTGCAGGTACGCCGGCGACGGAAAGCGACGCCAGTCGACGCCATTGCGGCTCACCGCGACCTGCGTTTCGACCAGACCGGAACCGAGCCCACGGGAGCGGTCTTGGTAGAGCACCCGACGGGTGGCGGGTTGCTTCGGCTCTTCGTAGTCAAAGTACATCACGGGAAACGCAAAATAGGCATCGGGCGCCCACGCATACTTGTCAGCCTTGGGCACATACACGCCACTCCCGGGCGGATCGATTGCTGGATCGGGCTGAAAAACCGTCGGCAGCTCAACCCCAAAGTCGCCGGGAGTGAGCGGCCCGTTGTCCAGCCACCACGGCTGCGGTGAGCGCAGGGGCCGCACTTTCGCGATCTCGTACACTTCTTGGGGTGTTTGCAGTCGAACCGGCCAGGGCCGAAAGACGTCCGTCGTTTCGGCAAGAACAAATTCTCGTCTCGTTCCGCCTCCTTCGCTCAGAGGAAAGCCCGTGCGATGATAACCAACATAGACACCCCGCTGATCGTCGTAGAAGAGACTCGATTGGGAGCCGGACCGGAATGACAGCACGGCCTGACGATGCCGCGTCCATTTCCAACCATCCGGCGAAGTGTAGAGGTACACGCCGCGTCCCTCGAGGCCACTGATGTATTTCCATCGGTGCTCCGGGGGGCCGTTGGGCTCAATGATCGGACGGCCCAGCGGTGCCGGTTCGGCAATGACAATGTTTTTCCGGTTCTTGTGATGCAGCCCGGTGTCGGGCGCTGAAAAGTTTCGCCCATCTCGCGAAACATGAACCATCAGGTAGTCGTCCGGGCCGCCGTTGAAGAGACGAATCACTCCGTCATCGTCCTCAACAACGGTGAGGTGCTTGCGAAATTGTCCCTCAATCCCGTCCATCACGCGTTCAATCCGGCGGGGCGGGTGGACCGAAAAGGCGATGTGTTCGCTGCGTTCAAACAGTGCGTCGTCGATCAGGAGGTGCTTGCGCCCACCCAATGCCACCACTCCGGTCCGCGGTGAATCGGGCGAAAACAGCAGCGGTTGCGTCCTCTGCGGAGCGTCTGCGGGCGCAGGAGGTGCAAAACTGCCAGGGGGCGTGAAGTCCGCCGTGTAGACTGCTCCGCGCGAGAAGCGCAGTTCATCGATCGCTCCGGGCAACGGGCGTTCCCACCGACCATCACGGCCAACGGAAAGGTAGTCTTCCTCCCCCGCCGGCAGACGCTTCAAATCGAGGCTGAGAGCCACTCCCTGACTGCGTCCATCGACAAAATGGAGGAGGTGTCGCGTTGAAGACCGGTAAACGAAGGCGTAGTGATGCCAGTCCTTCGTGTCACGCAGTCCCGGGCCGCTCGTTGGAATTTTCATCCGGACGCCCCCGGGCTGATTTTCCAGCCAGAACCCATTCGCAGCAGCGTCGAGTGACAATCGCGTGACGACGTCGTTTTCTGCCCGCGGACCCGTCCCTATTTCGAAAACCACTCCGGAGCCGGCGCGCTCGCGGGCAAGAAACCAGAACTCCACCGTCCAGTCAAAAACCCCTAGATTCAGGTCCGAGTCCGTCGCCCGGGCGAAGCTGACTTCCTTGCGAATGTGCCGCTCGCCACCGGTCATCAACGCCGCAAAGTGCGCGTTGTGCCAACTCAGCGGCTCCTGGGTTCGCCCCGGCGGAACGGGAAAACGGTGCAACGCGGCAGTCTCTTCACCAAACGTCGGGATTGCCACCGGCGGATGGGGCTCGGTGGAAAGCGCCTGGCCGAACTTTCCCGGAACTACGCTTCCTCCGAGACCAAGCACCAAGGGAGCGTCGGCGCCCGCGGCAGACTCAAGCGGCGTGCTGGGATAAAGTCCGCGTGGCTCGTCAAACAGCCAAAGAGCCACCGTCTCGGCTGCGGTAGCCACGGAGGCGGAGAACAGTGTGGAAAAAAGCAAACGGGGCAGCGTCATGAAAAACGAAGCGATTCACGAGTTAAGCAATCCGAACACCCTACACGGGGCGCGGCTTCGAGAGGGTCCGCGTCAACCATGGGTTCATCTGCAGCACCGCATCCATGATCATGGCAACGGCACTCCTACCTCCCGACCCGGTGTCCAGGCGACCACCGAGGAGTCTACGCTCCCTGAAACGACAAAATCCAAAACGGCCAAGCGTTGCATGCCAGAAGCCGGACAAAAATCAACCGGACCCGTATCCATGGCTGAAAGTGGGGTAAGACAGGGGAGGACTTTCGGAGCAAAACAAGTCACGAAGTGTTCTGAGCTCCTTCGCTGACATCCGGCAAGTCAAATTCTGAAATATTTATCTCATAACTATTTCACTGCGTTGATTCACGGCGATGAGGCTCGATGCCGGTGCTGAGCTCGCTTGCCGTCCACGTGACGTTTCAGTTCGTTCTCTTTTACGCCCGCCGGGCAGTCAGCGTCGAGACGAACAACGACGAGGATCGTTAAGGGTGCGGGGTTTCCGCCCACAATTGTGCGGTCCCGCGTTGGAGTGCCTTGGGCACACCGAGGCACCTCCAAGACGGTGAGTCGAGCCCCGAAACTCGACGTCAATGGTCACTGCCGGCAATTTGCTGGGCGATCGCGGTATCTGCCGCCACCAAGTTTGAAACAGGGCCCTGATTAGGCCCCCCCGTTCAGTCGGTGGACCCGGCCACCGACTTCACCATGGAATTCAGGCAAGGCTGAAGGTGTTCACGCGCCATCTGCGCCGCCAGTTCCGGATTGCCGGAACGGATCGCCTTCAACAATCCGAGGTTCCGCTCGTGCGCCCGTTGCCGATCTTCAACCTTGCGCGCGTAACCCATGATAAACGATCGAATATGAGGTCCCAGCGCCTCATGCATCAGCAACAGAAAACTGTTGCCCGCGATCGTCGCCATCTGGTGATGAAACGAATAGTCGAGATCCGCGAACTCCTCTCCATCTTTCACGGTGTCGGCGTTTTCGGTCAACAGTCGCTCCAAGTCATCCAATTCTTCGGGCGTCGCCTTCCGCGAAGCCAGTGAAGAAATTTCGCTTTCCAGCAATCCGCGCGCGTCGACCAAGTCCCTCAGCCGGTCCAGGTTCTGACTGGGAAACAAGGCAATGAGCACGTCCCGGAGCGCATTCGGACTCACATTGTTTTCAACAAATGCACCCTTGCCATGGCGAATGCGAATCAAGCCAAGTGCCTGCAGCCGCGCGAGCGCCTCACGCAGGGGCAGCCGGCTGACGCCAAGTTCCGCCTGCAACTCGCGCTCGCTCGGCATCTGCTCGCCCGGCTTCAAGGCCCCGCTGGCGATAAGCTCCTTGATGTGGCGCTCTACCGCATCAACGACAGTCACTGATTCGATCAACGCCCCCATACACCGCTCCCTTGCCTGCAACTGATTGGACGAGTATTCATAGTAAACTTGTGCGATTGTTGTTTCCCCTCAACCGACAGGCAAGACTCATTCATTCCCGAAGTTGAGCGGTCGGTGGACGCTGCCTCTGCCCATGAGGATGATCCGATCGGATTACCGGCGGAAAGAGCGCTGCGGCTTTACTCAGAGTCATAAAATTTCGTATTATATTTCTATCAATCAGACGCTTAGAAAACCACCTACCCAACACTCGGAGAACAGCATGCAGGGTTGGTCCGCCTCGGTTGCACCTGTTTAGTCCCGAGAACGCGACACAATCAACTCATATAATGAGTTGACATTGATTCGAGAACAGAAAAACCCTCCGTCTAGGATGGCTCGCGCCATCTGACCGACTCTCCTCCCCCCATGGACACCCCGTCACTGGCCAATCCGCCGGTCCCCGAAACACTTCGCGATTACCTTAGGTCCATGGGACCGGGGTTCCTGGCGGTTCTGACCTGGCTGGGAGCCGGTGACATTGTCGCCGCCGGCGTCGCGGGTGGAAACTACGGTTACGCCCTGATGTGGGCGATGGCGGCGGCCCTGATGGTTCGCTACCCGTTCGTTTCGCTGATCGCGCGCTACCAACTTTGCAATCCCCGGGGTGAAGGTGTGCTCGACGGGTTGTGCCGGCTCCATCGTTTCTACGGTCCTTTCCTGTTCCTCGCCGTCCTTATTTGGGGGCACCTGAGCACCGCCTACATGCTCGCGGGCATTGCCGAGACATCGCACAACATCACCGGATTCGGCACGAAGTTCATCTGGGAGATCGTCTGGGTTTCCGTATCCGTTTCTTTGATCTTTCGTCCGAGCTACGCCCTTGCCGAGGCAATGTTCAAGGTGCTCGTGGCCCTGCTCGCCGCATCCCTCCTCGGATGCGCGCTTTGGGTGGGCGTGGAGCCGGTCGCGCTGGTGAAGGGTGTGTTTGCGTTCGAACTGCCTCCGCAGCACGGACCGTTCGGCGCCATGCTCGTCGCCATCGGAATGGTCGGTGCCGTCGGCGGCTCGCTCGTGAACCTCGTCTACCCTTACTTCATCGACCAGAAAGGCTGGCGGGGTCCGCGCTACCTGAAGGTGCAACGCTTCGACTTCCTCCTGGCCGTGGTCGTGATGATCATTTTCAACCTCGCGGTCTGGACCCTCGGCGCGGAGCTGGTTCACGGAACCGACCGCACCATCTCCTCCATCGACGACCTCGCCTTCCTGCTGCAAAAGGTGCTCGGTCCGAGCGGACGCCTGCTCTTCCTGGCGGGCGTTCTCGCCGCGATTTTCACCTCGATCGTCGGCGCTGGCATGGGTCTCTCCTGCCTCGGTACGCACGCCTGGCTGCGCTGGCGCCGAGGCAACGAGGTCAAGCTCTCCACGGACTTTCCCGCTCAGCCCGCCTACCGTGTCATTGTCCTCTGGATCCTGGTCTCACCCCTCATTTGGTTCGGGCGCGCCGAGTTCGTCTCCCTCACCCTCATCGCCAACAGTTTCACCGTGGTGCTCATCCCGGCCCTGGCCGGCGGGCTTTGGTGCATCACCGCCAGCTCCAAACACATTGGTGCCGCCCACCGCAACCGTTGGTGGGAAAATGTCCTGATGGCCCTGCTCTTGGTTCTGGCCTTCTACGGCGCCTACGAAGCGGTCCTCTCCATTCTCCGACGAATCAACCTGGCCTGATTTTTTATGTCTGCCGCACCCTCCCGTCCCACCATCTACATCGTCCACACGAGTTTCGTGTCCGTGAAGCACCTCACCGGGCTCTTCAAGCGGTTCTGCCCGGAGGCGACGCTCCGCCACATTGTTGATGACAGCCTTCTTGCCGAGGTGCTCGCCAACAAGGGCGTGACTCCCGGGGTGCGGCGCCGGATGCGCAGCTACTATCAGGCGGCCGACGCCGCGGGTGCTGACATGATCTTCAATCAATGCTCGTCGGTCGGCGAGGCCGCGGACGCAGCCGCCCGCTCGGTGAAGACCCCCGTCGTGAAGGTGGACAGCGCAATGGCCGAGGAGGCCTGCAAGATCGGCCAACGCATCGGCGTGATTGCCACCCTGCAAACCACGCTCGGACCCACCTGCCGGCTGATTGAACGCACCGCCCGCCGCCTGAAACGGAAAGTCAGAGTCGTCCCCCACTTGGTCGATGGTGCGTTTGAACGACTCATCAGCGGCAATCGAGCCCAACACAACCAAATGGTCATCGCTGGAATCCGTGAACTGGCTCGCACCACCGACGTGGTGGTCTGCGCCCAAGGCAGCATGGTCGCCATCCTCCCCGCTCTCGGTCGCACCCCGGTTCCGGTCCTCACCAGCCCCAAGCTCGGTGTTGCCCAGGCCTGCGCTTTGCTCCGCCAAAATCTCGGCTCGGCGAGAACGCGGCCCTCCGGGAGAGCCGCTGCCTGACTCTTCCCCCAAACCCAACCACTAGAACGTCATGAAAACCCAATGCCACCAGCGGCTGGCCCGCTACGTCGCAGCGCTCAGTCTCGGAGCACTCGTGCTGCCGCTCCACGCCGGCGATATTGTCGGAACCGTCGCTGACACGACCAACCGCGGCTTTCTTCCCGGAGCCACGGTCACCCTCGTCCAATCAGGCCGCACCGAGGCCACCGACAGCGCCGGTCGTTTCCAATTCAGCGACCTGCCCGCAGGCCAATACTCCCTGAAGGTTTCGTATCTAGGTTACGAAGACAAAATGCTCGATGTGTCTGTCACCGCCAGCGGCGCAGTCCCCGTGGCGATCCAGATGGGCCAGGCAGTCGTCGAACTCGACAAATACGTCGTTGAAGGTTACCGCGAGGGCCGTTCCCGCGCATTGCAGCAAAAGCGGAACCAGACCAACATCTCCGATATCATCGCATCTGACGCGATCGGCAACCTGCCCGACAGAAATGTCGCCGAAGCCGTGTCCCGCCTGCCCGGCGTGAGTTTGTCGCTCCAACAGGGCGAAGGCCGCTATGTGTCCATCCGCGGCGTCGAGCCGAATCTCAACCAGGTGACACTTGATGGTGCCACCATGGCCTCTCCTGGCGGCACCCGCCTTGGCCGCGCCACGCCGCTCGACACCCTCGGTGCCTCGCAGATCTCGCAGATCGAGGTCATCAAAAGCACCACACCCGACATGGACGCAAATTCCCTCGGTGGAACGCTCAACATCAAGACCGCCAGCGCCTTCGACCGGAAGGGGCGTTTCATCGCGGGCGGAGTCACTGGCAACTACAACGAGACCTCCGAGAAATACAACCTGGAGGCCCAGCTAACCTTTTCGGACATCTATGGCAAGGACGGCAGCTGGGGACTGACGGCCAATGTCAACTACGACAAGCGCTACTTCGAAAATCACCTCGTCCAGGCCAGCTGGAACCTGCGCAATGTCGGTGGCATCGATCGATACTTGCCGAATGACTTTCAGCTCAAGCCTGAGGTCGGCAATACCAAGCGCTATGGCACCAGCTTTAATCTCGAGTTCCGCCCGGACAAAACCCTCCGTCTTTACCTTCGGCCGAACTACTCGTTCTCCAGCAACTACGAGAACACCTTCGAAACCAACGTCAGCGTCGATAACAGTCTTCAATACGTGACGTTCACCACGCCGACCAGCGGGACCTACGCTGGCTCGCGCGCCCGCACTGAACGGCGGGAGCTGCGCCGGCTCTACGAACAGGATCTGTTCACGCTCGCCGGCAGTTTCGAAAAGACTCTTGGCGATTTCAAGATTGAGGGCATGCTGACCCATTCCGACGCCAAGGAAACCCGCGTTTACGACAAGTCCCGCGAATTCCGCAACGCCACGGGTGACACCGGTCCGGTTCAATTCGACTTCAGCAACTTCGACTTTACCCGCTGGAGCGTGGATCCCACCATCGACACGCCGGCGAAATACCCCTTCGCCGCACGCGCGACGACTACGGGATCGTCGACGAGGGCACCAGCACTGCCAAAATCGATGTAAGCTGGGATGCGAAGAGCCTGCTCGGTGACAACTCCGGCTACTTCAAGTCGGGATTCAAGTACCTCCAGCGATCCCGCATCACTGACCTCGAGTCGCGCCGCGTCGAGCCCACCAGCAGTTGGCGCCTCAACACCATTGGCACCCTGCCCGGCGTGCCGACTTATGACGGTCGGTTCGACAGCGGCTTCCTGCTCGACTGGGCGAAGATCGATGCATTCATCGCCGCCAATCCCACCTTGGTCCGTCCGATTCTTGTGGAAGAGGCGCAAAACTCCATCGAGGACGACTACGATATCGACGAATACATCTAGCCGGCTATGGCATGGGCAGCATCACGGTGAAAAAACTCACCGTGATGGGTGGCGCGCGATGGGAGAAGACAGACGCGACCATTCGTGCCGTCGAAGTCCGTACCTTTGGCAACACCCTGCTTGGCCGCTTCCCGACCTCGGGCTCGACCAGCTATGACAAGTTCTTCCCGAACCTGCAGGGCGTCTATAGCTTTACTGACCGTCTGATGGCCCGTGCGGCCGTCACTCAGACCATCGGCCGGCCTGCCTACGAGGACGCCCGCCCGCTTTCGAACTTCCGCTACAGCTCCCTCGGCAACGCCGCTCTCGATCCCGTCCGGTACGGTTTCAGCGGCACGCTCGCTATCGGCAACCCCGATCTCGGACCCTATCAGGCCGTCAATTATGACCTCTCATTGGAGTGGTACCTCAAAGGTTCGGGCATCCTCTCCATTGCCGGTTTCCGCAAGGATATCGACGACCCGATTTATCTCTACTCGGAAACGCTGCGCAACGTCGAACACAGCGGTATCGGACTGGAGTCCCTCAGCTTCAGCAGCCGCCGGAACGCGGAAGCCGGCGAAATCACCGGAATCGAGGTGAGTCTATACCTCCCCTTCCGGTTCCTGCCCTCGCCTTTCGACGGCTTTGGCATCGATGCAAATCTCACGCGTATCAGCTCCAGCGTGACGATCCCGACCCGCGTCGGCGCGGACTTCCCGTTCTTCCGCCAGCCAGGCGAACTGGCCAACGCAACCCTGTTCTACGAGCGGAACGCCTTCTCGGGTCGCATCGCCTACAGCTACGCCGACGGTCAGCTCTATTCGATCGGCGCCAGCACCTACAACGACATCTACCGCATGCCGCGCAAGCAACTGGACCTCCAGCTGCGCTATCGCCTCACCGAGCATTACTCGATCTCCGCTTCTATTCGCAACCTCACCCGCGAACCCGAGCAATTCCGCTACGGTTTTGAGGGTCTGCTCCGCTCGAGCCGCTTGCTTGACCGCGATTACAAGATCGGCATCAACTTCAACTACTAATCCGCGACTCCACCGTTGACGTCGTTCCCAACCCGGCCCGGTTTCGACCTCGCCGGGTTTTTCGATCATGCTTCATCGACCTCTCTTTCTCCGCCTCGCCACCCTCCTTTTGCTCGCAATCTCGCCGATTGCGCGTGCCGAAGAAGCCCGTCTGCTGATCCTTCATACCAACGACTTTCACGATCACCTGCGCCCGGGCACCGGTGGTATCGGCGGTCTTCCCTATGTGGCCGGTTATGTCGCCTCCGTCCGGGCGGAACGTGCGGATGTCCTCCTGGTCAACGCCGGCGACACGGCAGAAAAGGGCGACATGGTCGCTTTTCGCACCCAAAGCGAGTTGACCTATGAACTCATGCGCACCATGCGCTTCGACGCGGTGACCCTCGGCAATCACGATCACGACCAGGGTTTGCCACAGATGCGCCGGTTCGAGGCCGCCTTGGGCCAGGGTTTTCTTTGCCTGAATGCCGTCGATCCCGACGGCACGCCACGGTTCGCGGTTGCCCGCACCGTGACAGTCGGCGCGCTTAAGGTCGGTCTGATCGGTCTGCTGGTGCCCCAGGACGAGGGCACCCTCGACTTCGCGGAGTCCGGTCGTCGTCTCGCCCAAGAGTCCGCAAAACTCAAACAGGAGTGCCATGTGGTGATCGCGGTCTGCCATCACGCCGTGCTGGCCTGCGCCGCCTGGTCCAAAATGGCCCCCGACGTGGATATCTTTGTGAGCGGACACTCCCACGAGTGGGTGGAGAAGCCCTTCATCTCACCCTTCACGGGTGTACCCATTGTCCAAGCTGGCTCCTACGCCAGGGCCGTGGGTCGGCTCGAGCTCGGCATTGACCTGACCAGCAAAAGAGTCCGTGTGCTGGAGGGCCGCCTCGTTCGCATGGATCACCCCACCATCGCGCCGGACGCTGTCGCCCTGGCGAGAGTCTTGACCGAAGAGGCTCGCCTCTGTCCGGAGGCCGCCACCTGGTTATGCGACAATCCGGCACCCATCGGCAGCGAACTTGCTTGGTTGGCAGCCGAGGGCCTGCGCCGTCAGGGCAAGGCTGACATTGGCTTTTGTCATCCCGGCCACATTCTACGCGACAAACTGTCCGCCGGTCCGGTGGACGTGAATGCGCTCTTCCTCACCGGGGGCCAGCGCGGTCACTCCGTGCTTCGCACAACGCTCTCGGGCGAAGAGATCCTCGCCTACGTGGAGGCACTGGCCGCCTCCAGCGACCCCACAACCTGGGCTGGGTTTGGGCTCAAAGCGGCGGGCGGGCAGCACGCACCCGTCCTTGATCCGACTCGCTCCTATACCGTCGTGATGCCCGAACTGGAATGGTCAAAACGTTTCCTGCGAGCCGCCGGCCGCGCCAAAAAGCGCGGACCGCTCGGAGCCCGTGAATTCACCGCCGAATCGACCGACGCGCACTACACCGAAGCCTTGGCCGCGTTGCTCACTGCCCTGCCTGCAGTCCAACGCGACCTCGCAGCGCTGATCGCCGCCTGCCGCACTCGGGCAGGCAGCGGCTGAACCCAGCCCACCCACGCCAAGTGCAAGCAGGCCGGTCGCCGGCCAAAGGTTCGCGGCCCTACTCGAACGAAAGTGACACACGATCCAAGTAGGGCGTGGCACCGGCGTTCGGGGTGTCCAGTCGCGCCCCACGTTGAGCGTCGTTTGCCGCCACACCACGCCGGTCCCTGCGCGAGGACCGTGGCTGGCGGAGCTCGTTGTCTCAGGATGAACTCACCGGCCGGTAGTCCGGCAGAATTTCCAGACCCTTCCCAAAGTCCTGCGCCGAACAATCGCCCCAAACCCACAGGCCATCGGCGTCGGCTCGCAAAACAACGGACCAGTGTTGACCCACGCGGACGGCACGACCGAGATAGGAGGAGAAGTCGCCCAAAGCGACGGTCGGCTTTAGCAGAGTCCAGCCCCGTTTGGCGTCAAACACCGCCGTCTTCACGGCCACCGTTTGCGCGCCCACCGCAAAGACGCCCTTCGTCTGGAGGGTATTGTTTTCGTCCACCGGCTTTGCTCCGACATTTTCCATCCACATGATCGGATCCGTTTCGTTGCCAGCGAAGGTATTTCCCGTGATCCGTGAGGGTTGGTAGTGGGAAAAATTCTGCACAAAACGCAGCCCCGGGCCAGCGCGGTTGTCCGCCACGAGATTGTTGGCGATCTCCACCCAGCCATCCGCCATGTAGATGCCCCCGCCGGTACCGTTGCGGGCGATCACGTTGCCAATTATCCGGGCACGGCCTTCCTTCGAAATCCGCAGACCACCCACTCCCCCCATGGTCGTCCAATTGCCAGCAAAGAGATTGCCACGGAGCACCGGTTCCCCGTCACGCATGGTGTAGAAGCCGCCACCATCATCATCGCCTTCATTCCCGACGACCCAGTTGCGGGAAATCTCAGGGCTCGCGAAATACTCGCAGTAAATGCCACCCGCATCGCTGCGTCCCATCGCCCGATTGTGCGCCACGACGTTGTTGCGGATGATCGGCGAGGCTTCAAAGTGGCAGGAAATCGCCCCGCCACTGCTGCTGCGTGTCCGGGCCAGGTCCTTCGTGCCTGCGACGTTGCCGACAAAGACGTTGTTCTCGACCACCGCGCGCGGTGCACCCGCCAGTCGCGACCAGCCATAGAGCGCCACGGCGCCGCCTTCGCCAATCTCCGTCCAATTGCCTCGGAACACGTTGTTCACAATCCGGGGGACGGAATTGTAAAGGCAGGCGACGGCGCCGCCGAGATTGCCGCGCTGGTGGATCAGGTCCGTACGAATGTCCGCCGGTTGCACCGTGAAGCACGTTTCAAAACGGTTGTTCGAAAGCGTGGGCGAGGTGTTGTCGCAAAGAACGCCTCCGCCATAGCCAAACGCCCGACCGCGACGAATCACAAAACCGTCCAGGGTCGCGTGGTCGGAGCCGAGCGCCACCCGGTGCGCATGGCGTCCGTCGAGAACCGTCTCGTTGGCGAAGATATCCCGCGTCCAGGCACCCGCTTCAAAGCCTCCCCACACGTCCACGTGCTCGCGCAGCACCAACGGTCCCTGCTCGTAAACACCGGCCGCCACGAGAATGGCGACCCGGCGATCGGCCGCCGCCGTACCCACCGCCTGAAGGGCGTCCGCGACACTCTTCCAGGGCTGTTCACGCGTGCCCTGACCGCCGCCCTTGCCGGGCGCTGCAGCATTGACGTGATGCACGTGGGCATATGTTTTCACGTCCACGGGCAGGGTTCTCGGACCCACCGCGGAGGCGTCACCGGGCGTCCAGGGAGTTACCGCAGAGGCAGAGCTGTTCAAAGCGGCAGCCCAAAGGAAGGCGGCCGAAAGAAGCGAACGGAACAAGGGTCTCTTCATGGGGAATCAGTTGAAGTCAATCTGCACAGCCTCGATCACCGGAGATGCGGCACCATTGAAGGTGTCGAGCTCAATTCGGTATTGTATCCACCCGTCCTGGTTGATCACGCCGAGGTCAGCACCCGAGGTCGTGAAGAATGTCCCGGAACCACCCGGGCCCTGCCAGGTCGCTTGCGCCAACGCCCGGGAACTCGGCGCCGTGCGAACCTGAAAACGCACCGCGGTGCGACCGGGCGTATGCGCCGTCCAAGTCAATTGTCGCCAGGTCCGACCCGCCGCTTCCTTGGGTGCGGAAACATAATCCCAGACAAAGCGGCGGCTGCGGATGTCACCCAGGTCCACGCCGACATCATAGTGGGCGCCCACCGTCGGAATCGCCAGGTACCGTTCAGCCTTGAATCCGTCCGCCCCACCCCAATAGAGCCTCGAGTTCGTGGCGTGATCACCAAATTCTCCAGACCGCTCCGGGCTGCCGTCACGGCGATGACAAAAGAAGAAAATATCAGGCCAGCCGTCCGCGTTGAAATCACTCACAATGCTTCCCGTGCCACCATCCGTGGGCAGACTGAGTCTTCGGTCCTCACGAAATCCGTCCGCAGCACCCAGCAACACAACCGACTCGAGCGAGCGATTGCCACCGATCTTGTAGAGCGGACACACCAAATCGAGCCATCCATCCGCGTTGACATCGGCGATGGTCATGGTCTTCGCATCGACCGCGAACGTGGCCCGACGCTGCGGCGTATAACTGTGGTCGGCACCCCCGAAATAAACCATCACCTTGGGACCGGCAAAAACGATGTCGAGATAACCGTCCTTGTTGACATCCGCCACCTCCGTCTGGTGGTTCAATCGCCCGACCGTGCCGGAAATTCGCTGGCGGCGCGCGTCTCCATACGCGCGCGTGCCGTCACCCCAGAAGACCGACGCACCCTCACCCGCGAAGACCAGGTCCAGGTGTCCATCGCCGTTGAGGTCGGCAATGCTGGGCGAACGGGCCTGATAAATATTGAGGGAGCTGCGCTCTGTCACCACCCAGCCCTGCGGGCCTCCCCAATAAATGAACGAACCAGGCCACGCCGGCTTGCCGTCCTTTCCGGGCGTGCTTCGGTTGTTGGCGATGATCACGTCAATGTACCCGTCCCGGTCGAGGTCGGCGACCTCCACTCCAACGCCGGCGTAGGCCGGCAAACCGGTGATTCGGCAGGGGGTGAGTTCGTTGCTTTCGTTCCAGAAAATCCACGCCTCATTCTCATAACGCGTGACTTCACCCTGGTTGAGCAAGACCACATCGACCTGGCCATCGTCGTTCAGATCCGCCATCGCCTGCTCGTACGGTTCGCGACCGGGTAACTCAACGCGGTCCTTGACGCTGTAGTCACCGTTCGCATTGCCTCGATAGAGATAAGACGGATCGATGTCCCCGCGCGAACGGCCCATCATCGCTGTCATCACGATGTCGAGGTGACCGTCACCATTGAGATCCGCGATCTCACACCCCTGCGCACCGTGTCCGTAGAGGGGGGTGCGCCGCGTCACGTCGAATCCATCGGATCCATTCCAGTAGACGAACGAGGGCACCTCGTAGGAATAGTGTTCCTGAAAATTGCAGACGAAGAGATCCACCCAACCGTCAGCATTGAGATCCGCCGCCCGCGCCCCCCAGGCCCCAATGGTCTGGATCGACTGCCGGCGCTCCGGGCTGAATCCCGCTGGGCCACCCCAGTACAGATAGGACGGCATCATCCGGTTTCCAAAACGCTCCTCGCCGTTCGGCGACTGCATGTGATTGCTGAAGAAAACGTCCGCATGACCATCACGGTTGAAGTCGGCCACCACCACGTCCTTCGCAAACTGGGTGGGAAACTCCACGCGTCGGTCCGGCGCAAAACCGTGTGCGCCGTTCAGGTAAGCAAAAGAAATGTCACCCCCTTCGTTTGCAAAGATCACCTCAGGGCGGCCGTCCGCATTCAAATCCGCAATGCGCACGGCGTGGGCCCGACGCGTCGGCAACTCGACGCGCTGCCGCACCGAAAACCCATTTGGACCGCCGAAATAGACCAAGGAGTGCTCTGCTTCGCCAATTGCAAAAGCCAGGTCAATCCATCCGTCGCCATCGAGGTCACCGGTATCCACTGCCGTCGCGCCATCGGTCGGCACCTCGGTAAAGTCGTCGCGGGCGAAGACCCCGCTTCGGTTCCAGTAGATCCGCGAGGGAATCGGCTTGGTGGTCCCCCGGTACTCCCAAAAGCCCGCCGAATAGGCAAAGATCAGTTCGGGCCAACCGTCTCGGTCAAGGTCCGCGATCACCACTTGCTGGGCGTTCTGGGAGGGCAGCTGGGTCTTTCCGAGGAACGGCCCGGCTTGCCACGCGGAAGGTGCCACCGCCGTCGCTTTGCCCTCGGTGCCACGGCCCCAATAGATCGCCGAATCCATGCTGGTCCAAGTACCGTTGGAAAAATTCGCCACCGCGAGATCGGCCGCGCCGTCTTTGTTCAAATCACCCGTCGCAATCCACATCGGCCCGTCCGCCGGAATCGACTCATGGCGTTCAACACTGAAGTCCTTCCCATTCCCCCAATACACCGACAAATCGAGCATCTCGATCAAGGGGTGAGAGTTCGCACTCAGGATGTCGACATGCCCATCGCCATTATAGTCCCACCGATTGATCGTCTGGATTCGTCCCTTTCGTGAAACATAGGCATTTGCGCCTGCGTCACTGAAGGTACCCTGGGAAAATTCGGCGAACGAGTCCTGCCGCCAACGGCGATCATCCACTGCCTTTGAGGGCGATATTGCCATCATCGACGTGACTTCACCCAAGGCCAAACCAAGAGCAATGAATCGACCAAATCGCACAGATCTCATTTTATTGCAGGTAGTTCTGGTACATTTCCGGTAGCACAAACCCGAATTCGACGGCCTTTCGATTTGACATGTAATATCAGTACACTAACAGTCAAGCGCGATCCCCATCACCCTGTTCATCGGCTGGATTTCAGCCGATAACACGTGGTGAAAACCATAAAATACCGGGGATAGGATCGGTTACTTTCTCAGAAAACCCACTGCCTCTTTTTTCGTCGTTGTGCAAAGCTCCGCCGCCACTTCCCGTCAAATCAACGGAATCGTCACCGCATTGGTGACCCCATTAACCGAGGAGGGAACGCTCGATAAAGCCGGTCTTGAGCACCTGATTGAACGACAGATCGCTGCCGGCGTGGATGCCTTGTTCGTGCTCGGTTCCGTCGGCGAAGGACCTTTGGTGCGGGATGAGGTCTTCCGCGCAACCGCTGAGCACGCCGCCTATTGTACGCGCGGTCGTGTACCCATTCTGGGAGGCGCGAGCGGGAACTCCCTCGATCGTTGTGTCTCGAAGATGCAGGTGTTCGCCGAGCATGGTTACACAGCGGTCGTCGCCACCCTGCCATATTATGGCTGGCCCGGGCGGCATGACGACAGCCTGCGCTTTTTCACGCTGCTCGCTGGACGTTCGCCCCTGCCTTTGGTAGCCTACAATCTGCCGAAGGCCGTCGGCTGGCAGATGCCTCCGGAGACCCTTGAGGCGCTCTTCACGGTGAACAACCTCATCTGCATCAAGGACACGCATGGCGATGAGGCCCGCATGCGCGCCATCGCCGGCTCACCGCGGCGTCCCGCTCACTTTTCGTATCTGCCCGGCAACTCCGCGCTAACCTGGCGCCTTCTGGAGGCTGGCGCCGATGGCGTGGTCAGCACGCCCGCGAATCTCTTTCCAGAACCTTTCGTGGATCTGTTGCGGTTTCACCGCGAAGGCCGCACCGACCTCGCGCAGGCGCTGGACCGGGAAGTCATGCCCCAAGTCATCGCCCTGCTCGATCTGATGCCCACCGGGGCCTCGGCGTTGAAGGGACTCCTTGCACTCGAGGGCGTTTGTTGCTCCAGCACCGTTGCCCCCTGGCCCGCCATGGACGCTGCGGCCCAGGACGCCGCCCGGCCCAAACTCGAAGCGGCCCGGGCCGCCATCACCGCGTTTCGCCTCTCCCACTCCTAAGCCCCCACCTTGGCCATCCCTTCAATTCCATGCACTCCCGCCGCTCCTTTCTTTCGTCCCTCGGCATAGGTTCGGTGGCCGCACTCGCTGGCACGCCGGCCCTGACTCGCGCCGCGCCATCAACCCCGCCGGGCCCCCGCGGCACCAAGATCAAGGATATCCGGACCGCAGCGATCGACATCGGATACAAGACACATCTGGTAAGGGTCATCACTGAGGATGGCCGCTACGGTATCGGCGAGGCCTACCCCAAGGCTGAGATCGCCGACGACATCGCTGTGATAAAACGCACACTCATCGGCGAGGATCCGTTGCAAGTCGAGGTGCTCACCCATGCCCTGGTCGACCAATACCAGTCCCGCGGCTCCCGGGCCGGGGCCCTCAGCGGGGCCATCGCCGGTATCGAGACCGCCCTCTGGGACCTTGCCGGCAAGATCTTGGGTGTGCCGGTCTACACGCTGCTCGGCGGCGCCTACCGCGATCGTTTGCTCGTCTATAGCGATCTTGACAAACCCAAGCAGAACACCGACCCGAAAGCTTGGGCGGACATCGCGCTTCGCACCAAGGAAATGGGGTACCGGGCCGTCAAACACAGCGTGCCGCGTTTTGGCAGTCCCAAGGGAGGAAGCATCACCGCCTCCACCTTGCGCATGTGGACCGCGATTCTCCGCGAAACCCGTCTCGCCGTCGGCCCCGACATTCCCATCGGGATCGATCTCCACTGGCGCTACAATGTCGTCGATATCATCCGCTTCACCGAAATGATCGCCGACCTCGACATCTGGTTCGTCGAAGATCCCATCCAGCCTGAAAACGTCGACAACTATGTGTTCCTGCGCAGCAAGAGTCGCGTGCCCATCCTCACCGGAGAAAATCTCTTCAATCGCGAGGGCTTCTTGCCGTTCATCGAGCGCGAGGCATGCGACATGATTCATTTCGACGCCCAAAAGAGCGGCGGTCTGCTGGAAATGAAGCGTACGGCCGACATGGCCGACCTGCATTCGATGCCGCTTTTCTGTCACAATGGCTGCACCCCCGTTGGCACGGTCGCCTCCGCCCACGCCTGCATGGCCATCAAGTCCTTCATCGCGATCGAGTCGGACACGGTCGAAACCAATCGCTCTCCCTACTGGCTCGACCTCATCCAGCACAACGAGCCGCTCTATCAGGATGGCCACCTTCGTGTATCAAGTCGACCCGGCCTCGGTATTGAGCTCAATGAGGAGGTTTGCCGCGCCCACCTCGCCGACCATCGAGGTTTCTTCCAATAATCTCTGAGTTTCCCGACCGTGCTCACCCGCAAGGACTTCGTCCGTCAGACTGGTTTGTTCGCCACCGCAGGTCTCACCGGCGGGGCGATCGCCGCGGCCCCGGCCCAGGGCTCCGCCACCGATCCCTCCGCCGTCGTCGCGGTTTACTTCGCGAGCGGTTGCCGCGTGGGGGAAGTGTCGTCGACCTCCACCATCATTTGGACCCGACTCACGGCCGAGTCCGAACGTCGCTGGGACGGCATCGTCCCTTCGCCACTGATGAGTCCGACGCGCGTGATTTCACCCTCACCGGACATCCCGGTCAGCGCTTGGGAAGGGGCCGTTCCCGGCGCGGCCGGCGAAGTGCGCATCCGGCTTTCAACCTCACCGCTGGTGAGCGATGAAGCCAACTCCACCGCCTGGACCCGGGTAGAAGCCACCACGGATTTCTCCACACAGTTTACGTTCGACCGCCTCACCCCCGGCACTCGTTACTACTATGCAGCCGAGGGACGAACCCGCGAGGGGGGCCCGGTCACCCGCAGCCTCGTCGGCACCTTTCAGACGGCTCCGCAAGCCGAAGCGTGGGAAGAGGTGTGGTTTTCGGTCATGACATGCCAGCTCTACTATCAGCGCGATGAGCGCGACGGCTTCCGGATCTACCGGTCGATCGCAAATCTCAGCCCGCTCTTCCTCGACTATCCGGCGTTCATCGTTCGGACCGGGGACAATGTCTACTACGACCGCGACAATCCCCGCGGCACCACCCTCGATCTCTGCCGTCTCCACTGGCAGCGGATGTTTTCCCTTCCCCTGCTGTGTGACTTCTTCCGCCAGGTGCCAAGTTACTGGCAACAGGATGACCACGACGTCTTCTTCGACGACGCCCATCCGCAGCTCAAAGCGCCCTGGATCAGCCCGCTCACCTTTGAACAAGGCGCCCAAATCTTTCGCGAGCAAGCGCCCGTGGGAAAGGACCTGTTTCGTACCTTTCGCTGGGGAAAAGGGCTGCAGATTTGGCTCACCGAAAGCCGCGACTTCCGTTCTCCCGACGAAATGCCCGACGGTCCCAACAAGACCATCTGGGGCGTCGAGCAAAAGGCCTGGTTGAAGCAGTCGTTGCTGTCCAGCGACGCAACCTTCAAGATTGTTGTCAGCCCCACACCCTTGGTCGGTCCCGACAACCACGATCAGGCCGACAATCACGCCAACAAGGCCTACCAACACGAAGGGGATGAGTTTCGTCAATGGATACGTGACCAGGGATTCAGCAACCTGTACGTGATCGTCGGCGACCGCCACTGGCAGTACGCCTCCACCGACCCACGCACCGGGGTGCGTGAGTTCGCCTGCGGTCCCGCTTCCGACGCCATGGTTCTGAAGGGGCCGGGCTACGACCCGAACTACCACTCCTTTTACCGACCCGGCGGAGGCTTCGTCACGGTTTCCTTCCGCAAGGGGTCCAAGAAGGTTCTCGCCAACCCTCAACGCGTGGTCGTCGAAGACGGAGTGCCGTTACTCACCATTCGCATTCACGACGTCGACGGACGCGTGGTTCACGAGTACCGGGACATTGCGCACCGATCCGCGTGAACACCGCGGATGATGTCTGGGACCAGCGCCGAGCCGCGGGTGGCTGCAAGTCCAACCGCACGGTAAGTCAGTCATTCATGGTCGACCGAATTTGCGCAGTTTGGACCGGCGTCATTTCGATCGTGTGTGTGGCGGTGTGAACCTGATCCACGAACCCGACGAGTTCAGCTCAGGGAGATCGAACCGCATGCGATAGAGCCGTACGATCGATCGGGGCCATGAGGTCGACCTAAACTTAAACTTCTCATCTCACACGACTATGAAAAGTAATCATTCGCCACGGTCAGGGGGGATCCGATCAGGAAACACTACATAGCCGTCGGAAGTGTGAACACTCGCGGACCGAAATGGAAGGGTACGCGAAGGATCCCGCATCAAACCGTGAGCAAGGATCTGTTGAACTGGGAGCCCATGTGGCCGATCATTTGGCCGAAGGTCAGCGCACCCATCGAAATGGGCGAAACTCAGTTCTATTCGATGAACGGCATGATCGCCCGCGGAGACCTCCTGATTGGACTCGTCAAAGTCTTGCGAGACGACCTCAATGCCACCGCTGGGAAAACGGCGGCCGAAATGGGGGATCTCAATCGTAAAGCCGCCGGGGTCGGCTACACCGTGCTGGCTTGGTCGCGAGACGGACGTCAGTGGCATCGGGATGATCAACCGTTCGTGCCCAATGACCCAACCCCCGGCAGGTGGGATCATGCGATGGCCTGGGGCGACGAACAAGCCGTCGTCAGAGACGAAGTCTACATTTACTACGGAGGCTACTCTCACGGACACAAAGCTGACCGCTATGACACCCGGCAGATTGGATTGGCCCGCCTTCCGCGGGATCGTTACGTCGCACGGGAGGCTGATCTCAATCCAGGCCGCCTGCTCACTCGGCCCATGCTGCTGAAAGGCGGAACCCTGACCGTGAATGCCAACGTCGTCGGCTCCCTGAAAGTACGCGTTTTGGACGAGAAGGGAAATGCGCTGGAAGGTTAGGGCTGGATAGACCTGAAAGGCGATTCCGTGCAGCACCCGCTTCCCTGGAAAGGCGGCGTGGGAGCACTGCGAAACCGACCCGTTCGCCTGCAGTTCGAACTCACCGACACTCAGCTGTTTGGATTTGACCTTCAGTAAGAGCTCAAGGCCGGAACCGCCTCGACTATCCTTGATCGCAGGGTGGCAAAGCTTCACCAAAACTCCGACAAGAGGCAATGGCTCAGACCGGTGCGTGTCTGTATTCAAAATACTTCAATCGAGTGATTGCGGACAGAGTCGCCAAATGGGATCTTGCCTTGGCGCGAATCAAGCGCACCACATCATCCAAGACTCTGAATTTAAGTGTCTTACCACCACTCCAATTCGCAGACCGCTCTTTTCCGTTCAACGGTTAGCGAAAGCTTAGGCCGACCGAATCAACTGCACCCTCATTTCATCCACGCTCGCCGAGCGCTCTCGGTCCCTCCGACCGAAGCCTCTCCTGTCGATCGAAACTGCGTGCCAACCTCAAATTCAGAATCATGAAACTGCCCATCGAAGCTGTCCTCCTGCGAATTTTCATCGGCGAGTCCGACCGCCATGGCGGGCTCCCGCTTTACGAGGCGATCGTGCTCAAGGCTCGCGAGGCCGGGCTCGCCGGTGCCACCGTGCTCCGCAGCCCAATGGGTTTCGGCGCAGCGAGTCATCTTCACACGGCGAAGATTCTGCGTCTCTCCAATGATCTTCCGATGATCGTGGAAATCGTGGATGACGAGGCCAAGATCAATGGCTTCCTGCCCTTGCTCGACGAAATGATCAGCGGCGGGTTAGTCACACTCGAAAAGGTCCGGGTGATTCACTACCACCATGAAAATCGCGTGATCTCATCGCACGCGCCGAATGTTTAGTTCTGCTTCCCACCCACCGGAAGGGCCGCTCCGGCAGCGGGTTGAACAGCGGTCCCATTTCCTCAGTGCGGGTCCGACGCCGGCGGTGACGTCAGTTCGACGCCCAGCTCCCGCCATTTAGCGAGGATGTCCTTCTTCGCCATGAATCCCTCGTGCCGAAAACGCTCCTTCCCCGAGGCATCGTAAAAGATCTGAGTCGGGATGATGCGAACCTCATGGCGCTTGCCTTCCTCGGAGTTCTTCCAGACGTCGATGAAGACAACCTCGAGCTGCCCGGCATAGCTCTTCTTCAAATCCGCCAGAATGGGCGCCATCATCTTGCACGGAATGCACTTGTCGGCCCCCAAATCGACCAGTCTCGGCAGGGACCTCCTGGAATCCATTCCTTCTTTCGCATCGCCCGCCTGAATAC
>Ga0163144_10003278_pt1 | contig 36945 bp, 31 predicted proteins | sample OliLak19BULKMAT1_FD_123175 | JGI IMG/M metagenome (GOLD analysis project Ga0163144, IMG submission 123175) | Freshwater microbial mat bacterial communities from Lake Vanda, McMurdo Dry Valleys, Antarctica - Oligotrophic Lake LV.19.BULKMAT1 | ecosystem: Environmental > Aquatic > Freshwater >...
ATTTCTTATTTTCCTTCGCGCTGGGCGCAAATAAGAAATGTCCCCTCCTCTGTTGGCATTCCTGCCTTCGGAGACGTCGCGTCGGTCACCGTGAACCCGCCGCCGGCGGCACGTCCTGCGACGCAATGTACGCATTGATCATCTTGTCGGTCTCCCTAAGCGCACACGTATCCCCGCGAAAGTCGTCATCACCGTGGTCATGCGACAACGACTCACGATCCTCAATTTCCTCGTCGGGGAGAACGACCATGGCCAAATGAGATCACTTTGCAAATCGCTTTAACTTCCAGCTCAGCCGCTTGCCCGCGATTTTTGGCGCCCAGAGATGCCACCTTGTCGGCACCGAGGATGACGGATATCTACAGATACGGAACGAGCTGAGCAGGCCGCAAGCTCCCACGCAATCAACAGAATGGGTTAAAATACACGCTCACTCACCGGCCGCGTTTTCAACCCTTTGGTTTGGTACGAAGCGCATCCCGCATACCCCGCCTGGTCTTGAAACAATTCCGCGTGACGCGTGCCGTCGATCTTGTAGCAGTCGACGGCTACATAATGCAATTGCACGGCGCGGCGTCCCACCGCCGACTGGTTCGCGGGCGTGCCGTGGTGAAGCAGGCCACTAAAAAGTAACGTCCCCCCCGGCTTCAACGGCACGACCCAGTCGTTGTCGATGTCAATCTCTTCGTCCGGCAACTGACAGTCGCGGTCGTGGTAGTGCGCCTTGGGTCCCTTCAAATGCGACCCTGGAATTACGTGCATGCAGCCGTTCTCAGGCGTCGCTTCGTCCAGCGCCGTCCACGTGCCGATCACCCCGCCCAGCGGTTCGTATAGAAAATACGCCGTGTCCTGATGCCACGGCTTTTCCCGCCCGATGTGCGGCGGCTTGAGCAACGCCATGTCCTGCACCATGTTCAACTCGCGTCCGAGCAACCGCTGCATGATCCGGTGCAATAGCACGTGGTTGGCCATCGCGCCAAGACGCTGATCGAAGTCGCAAAATTTCATCAGCTTGCGAACGTACGGTTCACGCTGCCGGCCGTCGAGGCTTGAGACGTCGACGCCCGCTTCGAACTCGACGCCCGTAAATGCCGGATTCCCCCCGCCGATCAGATGCGACAATCCCGCCTTCGCGTCTTCCAACTCGGCGGGCGTGAAGAGGTTGTCGACTGCTAAAAATCCCTGCTCGTGATAATGACGCACATCCGCGTCGGTGACCTGGTCCGGGTGCGCGACCGCAACATGTACGCGGTCGCTGCAATACAGACGCTTGGCAATTTCGACGGAACCGAGTGCGGTAAGGCTCATTTTATTTCTCTCAGGTTGAAATCCAACACCGGCGGTCGGGGCGTCGTCTGGTAACTCCAACGACCGTCCGACTACCCTCACACAATAGACACCACAAACGCCGGATCGGCCATGCGGGAATGCTGGAAAATTTTGTGTTTTTCCGCTTTAATGTGCGACGATGAACATCTCATTATCAGCCGTCCGAATCGGCCCTTGCGGCACCGTACTTTGTGAACCGCAATGGAGTTGGGCCCCCACGTTGCAGAACTTTGTCGATTTTGACCTCTGGTTCATCTGGGCGGGTCGCGGGACGATGCGGACGGTCGATGAAACGATCGATCTTTTTCCCGGCCGCATATTTTGTCTTCGACCGCGCACGTTCTACTCGGCCACGCACGACCCGGCGCGCCGGCTGGGCGTCTGTTACCTGCATTTTGATTTTCTAACACCTGACCGGAGCGTGACGACTCCACCAGTCAAAAACCTCCCGCCGCATCACTGTGTGCTGGGCGACGTGGCGATGAACGAGGGGTTGTTGCGACTGGCGGTGGACGACGTGCACAGTGGGGTTGCCGCACGAGTGGCGCGGGCTTCGCAGGTGTTGTCGATGGTGCTGACGTCGATGACGATCGAAGCGAGCGCCGCTCACGCCCCACCGCGCGAGCGCGCGTACCGAGAGGCTGTAGCGTCGGTCATGCGCCGCGTTCGTGAAAACCCAGGCCAGATGGCCAGCGTCGACGAACTGGCCGACCACGCCGGGTACGGCGTCGACCACTTCGGCCGCATCTTTCGCCAGATTGCCGGCGTCACGCCAAAGGAATTTGCCATCCGCGTCCGACTCGACCGCGCCCGCCACCTGCTCCGTGACAGCGCGATGAGCGTCGAAGCCATCTCCCGCTCCCTCGGCTACGCGGACGTCTTCTTCTTCTCAAGACAATTCAAACAACGCGCCGGCCTCTCACCGACGCAGTGGCGCAAACGGGGACAGGAACCTGCCCGTGGGGTCCAGCATCTCGTCAGTTTTTGATCCTGCGGCGTGAAGTTATGAGCTAAACGAATGGCGCTCTCTCTGGTAGCCTTTACTGGTATGTGGGATGTTCCACGAGGTTGGCGCTCGCGCCACCATCGCGTAGCGGTCGAGGGATAACTAGTTGGTCGGAAGGCGGCCGCGGCACGTTAGGGCGTGCCCGTCAATCGCGTGAGTTTTGTCGACGCCCTCCGCGGGCTGGCCTGCCGGTTGCTGAGAGTCGACCGGGCCAGCGACCTGATCGTCAACCCCAACCGCCACAGCCATTGCCAACCCCGCGTCATCCGCGCCCGACTGAAAGCCTACGACCTGCTGGCACGCCCGAGACACGAGGTCTCTCAGGCTTTTGCCATCTTTTTAGTCATCGCACGGCACTCGGCTGCGCACTTCCTGCAAGCGGCCGCACACTCTTTGCAATGTTCATTGTCGTGCTTGCCGCACTCGGCCGCGCAGGCGTCGCAGGCGTCGGCACAGAGGCCGCAAAGCTTGATGTGTAACGGTGAGCCGCGGCTCATAAACGCGACGCACATCGCGCAGAGATCGGCGCAATCGATGCACAGCCGGGCGCACTCGGGCATCTTCCCCAAGCACGCGTTGGCACAATACTCGCAGCTTTGCGTGCATTCGGAACAGGCCGCGATGCAGGCCTGATGTTTCGGATCATGATGCATAACGGACTCCATGTCTGTCGCGTTCGGGCGACGGTAAATGCGACCGCCGACGGAGCGAACGCGGTGGAAGGCGAGAACAAGGGCCGTCCCCTACGCGGCTCGCGCGAACCGCCAGTGCATTCTGCACATTGGTTTAAGGGCGATGGAATGTGACGGTCTTGCCTTCTTTGTATCGAATGACCAACTTGTCACCTTCGAACCAGTAGGTGACCGACGTGCCACCACGGATCGCTTCGGACGAAATCACGTCGCCGTTCACTTCGTACGGCGCGGTTTTGTCCCGCACTTGGCCGGCGAAGGGAATGTCGGACCAGGCAGCCAGCTTCATCTGGCCGTCCTTGCGGAAGGTCAGCTTGACCTTCACCTGGCCGATCTTGGCGTCGACATCCTTGGCGATCCAGCTGCCCATCAGCTTGTCCTCCATCGCCTGATGCTGCGCCGCGGTTTGCGTCGTGGCGGGCGTTGACGTGGCACCGCGCCCTCTCGCCGGGCTTGGCGTGGTTGCACTAGTGAACGGGGGGTCTGATCCACCGCGATCGCAACTCAACTGCGGGAGGACGAGCATCAAGGTCCAAATCACTTTGCCGACACGCATGAAGTTGCCTCCTCGACAACCGGATCGGAGCGCGCACGTGTTGCACGCCCCGATCGTTTGAACCAAGCCGACCGAGGTCAGTTCTTCTCGCCACCGTTGGCGCGGGGCACGTCCACACCGTACACGGCCATCAGCACGTGATGCGTCGCGGCGCGGTAGGCGTCGTTGACGTCCGCGGGCCACTTGTCCATGTTCTCGCCCATGTAGGTCAGATGTTTCAGCACGTTCGCATGGAGCTGTTCTGCGGAAAGGTTGTTGGGGACGTTGATCTTCCAGCCGAACGCTTCGTCGATGAACGATGCGCGCAGTTCGGGCAGTCCGAACTCTGCGGGCATGCGCACGACCGCGATCTCGCGTCCGTTCTCGATATTCCCCTGGTCCTGGATCTGATCAGTCAAGACCTTGCCACCGGCAGGCTGGGCACCTTCACCCTCCTTCATTGGGGTGGGATCCACTGGCCATTGGTTTGCGAATGTGGCGGCGTCGGTGATTTCACCTTGAGCAAAGCCCAGGTTCGTATAGACCCTGGCCTCTTTGATATCAAACTCCTGTCCGTACTTGTCCTTCCAGGCTTTCTGGAGTTGTGCGATGCGGCCGTCAAGCGTTTCGTCCTTCATCTGACCGGCCTTTTCCAGACGGTTGCGATCCCTGTCCACGAATCGTTCGACAATGTCGTTAAGCCCTCCCTTGGTGAACGCGGCTTCGGTCGCTTCTGCCAGCGTCTCGCGAATGTCGTCCGCGGCGGAAACGTCTGTGTCGAACTTCGCGCCGCGCGGTAGTGCCGCGTCGCTGGCAGCCAGCGGAATGACGGCGATAACGCCGACGAGCTTGCGCTGGTTCTTGGCGTCCTGTCGCGTCTTGTCCGTCGACTGTTCCTGCGACGCATCGGACCGCGCCACCGCAGGCTGGGCTTCGTTGGGCTGGCCTTCTACTGTCGTCGTTCCGGCGTCGCCGGCCCTGGGCATCGGTTGGAACATGAGCTTGGTGAGATATTCACCCTTTTCGCCTTTCATCGCCTTCATGGCCATCTGTCCGTAAGCCTTGCGGGCTTCTTCGACGCTCTTTTTATTATTGATAATGTCCCAGGCCAGATTCAGCGCGAGCAGGTTGTGCGCCTCACTGTCGCAGCGGGCGGACAGTGTGCCGCGGGTGCGATCGACGATGATGCTGCCGTCGAACTCCGCCAGGTCGCCGACCTTGTCGGTGGGCACCTTGAAATTGACGACGTGTTCCAGACAATCCTTGTGCGGCATGGGGAAGTCATGCTGGATTTCCTCATTGATGAGGATGATTTCCGTGAACGGGGCTTTGTCGGTCCAGATCAGGCGATGGGGTGTGACGCCTCTGGGCTGGCCGTACTTGTCCATCATGGCTTTGGCGGCCTTCTTCGGTTCCGGCTTCCAATCCGAGATCGTTTGCTCTGCGGAGAGCGTCTTCGTTTTATCGTTTGCCTGCATGTTGGCCGCGGGGGGCGTCATCGTCTGGTTGTCTTGCGCGACACTGAGCCCGGCGGGAAATAACGCGAGAATGGCCGAGCACGCGGCGATACGAATTTTCGTCATGGCAGTGGTCCTTTCAGGGAGCAAAATAGGCCCGTGAAGTATTTCAGGCGGTCAACATGACCGCCTGCACGGAAGCTTAATTAACGGACGCAGTTTTCGTGCCGCGAGGGAAGACGTGATCGGCGCAAGAGAAAAAATGGGAGGACTAAATAAGGGTTAGACTTACGTGGGACCGTTCCAGGTCCGGCTCGTTGGTTGATTGACCCGGGCGAGCCGGCTCGGCGACGCTCGTTATCCGTCAGTTTCGCTATTCGGGAGATCGCGCGTCCGCGCGGTTTTCCGGGTCGTCCCGCACCACCCGTTCGTCTAACTTCTGGCGTTCCATGAGGATGCCGACCATCTGCGCGAGCGTGGTGATCTTGCGGTCCTGCTGGCTGACGATGGTCAGCAGTTCGAAGACGGCTAAGAAGAGAAACACGGAGACGCAGATGAGCGCGAGCGTGTTGTATTGCATCTGGAGATGGCCGGCCATCCACGCGACGCCGTCTTGCCAGAAAGCCAGGCCGATGAAGGGCAGGGCGATCAGCATGAACAGCAGCGCGTAGCGTTCGCGCAGCTTAAACTGGCGTAGGCGTCTGACGGCTAGGAACAGCAGGCTGCCGCCCATCAGGATCAGGAACAGGCTGCGGATCCACATGCCTTGCTGGGTCTGGGTGTCCACCACCGGGCTGGACTGGCTGAGCAGAGTTAGCGATTGACCGATTACCGACATGCGTCACCTTCCGTCGCTGCCACGGGTCGCGGGCCAAATCGAGCAGCACGCAGACGACCACCTTTAACACGTAGAACACACCCTGCAACAGGCCGATGCTACTGGCGCCCGTCCGCCGTTGCCGCATGCGGACCGGGACTTCTGTGATCTTAAAGCCAGCCCGCTCGAGCAACAGAATCACTTCGGGCTCGGGATAGTCTTCCGGATACCAGTGGGCAAACGCCTTGATCACATCACGATTGGCGGCCCGGAAACCGCTGGTGCAGTCGGTGACCCGCATGCCGGTGAGCAGGCGGATGAGATAGCCCAAGACGAAACTGCCGGTCATCCGCATGATCGACTGGCGGTACTTCACGTTTTCGAGAAACCGACTGCCGACGACCATATCCGAGCCGGTCGCGGTCATATGCTGAACGAGTCGCAACACCTCGACCGGTCGATGCTGACCGTCGCCGTCACACTGGATGGCAACGTCGTACTTATGCAACGCGGCGTAGCGATAGCCGGCCTGCATCGCCCCACCGATGCCGAGGTTAAACGGCATGGCGAGCACGATCGCAGCGTCGCGCGGCACTTGGGCGGCGGTGTCGTCGGTGGAACCGTCGTCAATCACGAGGATGTCATACGACGGCAGAGATCGGTGCAAGCGCTGGACGAGTTTACCGACCGACCGAGACTCATTAAACGCCGGCACGATGATCAAGCATCGCGGGCCGACAGGGTTCGTAGCGGGCATTGGGACGGCTGGTGCACTCATCGCGGCGTTGCAGACAGTTTACCCCACCCGGCACAGTTAGGCGACCCCGCGCGGTGGCAGCGTCGTGCCGCTAAGCAATCCGCCCCACACGTCGTCATAGTCGTACCCGCGCCCGGGAAGGCACCCGGGCAGTTGTTTCTTTGCCAGCGCGAACTTGTGCCCGTTGCGGATGACACTGTAGTAAAACCGTCCGCTGCGCAACAGGTCCCAGCGCTTGGAGGTCAGCCCGTACCGGTGCCACACGCTGCGGATCTCCTCGGCCCCGACGGTCTGCATCAGCGTCGACGTTTTGCTGACGTCGTGTTCCCGGAAGATACCGAGGAATCGGTTGGCGCGGACCATCTTTCCGTCGCGCATAATGCGGATGAACAAATCGTAATCCATCGCGAACCGGAAGCTCGGGTCGATGTTGCCGACCTTCTCGAAAATGCTTCGCCGCCAGAAGCAGGTCTCCTGGGGGATCAGATCCCAGCGGCTCATCATGTAATCGTTGTGTTTCGGCAGCATCCAGTACCAGAGGACCTTGTTGTCACTATCGACCGTGCAGCGATGGCTGTAGACCGCGTCGACATCCGGGTTGTCCTGGAAGAATTGCGCGACGTAATGCAGGCACCCGGGCGCGAGCATGTCGTCGCTGTTGAGGTAGGCCATGATGTCGCCGGTCGTTTTTTGAAAGCCACGGTAGATCGCATCGGCCTGGCCCTTGTCGCGCTCGGAGACGATGTAGGCGAACCGGTCGGCGTAGGGCGCCAGGACCTCCATCGTGTTGTCCTTGCTGCCGCCGTCCATCATGACGTATTCGAGGTTCGGGTAACGCTGCAGAAAGACGCTGCGCGCGGTCCAACCGACGTACGGCCCCTGATTGTAGCTCGGCGTGACGATGGAGATTTTAGGCAAGGCCATGGGGTCCTATTCTCCGATCACCGCATGAATGACGTCGCCTTGCCCGAAATAGTTTGCGACTCGACTGGCTGGCCCGTCGTACGTTCGCGTCACATATTTCGCGACGCGCAAGTTGGCTGCTTTGGCCAATCGCCTTAGCCCTTCGGGTGAGAATATGACGCGGCTCGCGTCGCGCGTCCAACCCGCCCAATGATGACCCTGCGCAACCAGCGCCCGCGAGCGAAGATTGTCGGCCGTCACTGCGATGACACCGTTTGGGTTGAGAAGGTTGCGCGTGCGACGGAGTAACATCAGCGGGTCGGCAGACCGCTGCAGCGCGCGACCGAGGACGATGATGTCGAACGTCTTTCCATCGGGCACGATGAACGCCGCGTCCATCGGGGCACCTTCGATGACCGTGCAACGCGACTGCTCGCGCAACGCTGCGGCGCGTGCGGGGTCGGTGAGGATGGCAGCGCACTGACGGTCGGCAGCGCCTCGCGTGAAGGCATCCATCACGACGCCGTTCGTGTCGGACAGGTCCAGCAGGGACCGCGACGCCCGTCCCGTGGTTGCCCATTGCAATGTTTCGAGAACGTTGTTCGACAAACCGTGCGCGATCGCGGCGCCGTCCTCGCGACGGATGAGCGCCGACGCGCAGGCGTTCGAATAGTAAGCCTGCAGCGGGCTGACATTGTTGTACGGTGCAAACAGGAACGAATCGGCCGGCCGGCCGCTAAGCGGACACGGCGGGGGATCGAGTTCGGCTGCGCCACTCGATGCGTCAAAGGTCGGGCGAGCGAGGCCAAGGCGATGCTCGATTATGGCGTTCAGACGGTTCAGTCGACGAATTACGTCACAGCGAACACGCCCTAGCGTGCCGAAGCCGGCCAGGAATTTTTCACGGGCATCGGTAAGCATCGTCGCGCGGGCGGTTGGGTCCCAATACTGGTTGATCACCGCGCCGGCACTACCCGCGCGCCATATACCGAACATGCGGCTGGTGCGGATGGCCAGGTCCCAATCCGCCGCGTCACCGCGCCCGGGATAAAGCTGACCGACCATCGCGTAAGCGGTTCGACGCCAGAAAATGCTCTCGTAGACGAGGGGTTCATCAGCAAGGAAATCGAGTGTGTCGATCTGCCTGGTCGGACCGATATTCACCAGTGCGCCACCCGCGCGCGAGATTGTCTCGAAGTACGCAGCCTTCACGAATCGCTTGTCTCGGAACAGTTCACCGACGCGCTGGAGAAGGCCGGGTGTGTACGTCACCCCGGGCCTGGCGAACGCGAGGACCTGCCCATATGCTTTTTCGAATCCGTCGGCGATGAGGTCGAACGTCTCGCCATCCTTGCGGTTGATGATGCGCACCGACTTGCCGAGTGACGCGAGGGACTCTGTCACCGGTTCAGACCGCAAATCGTCGACGACGAGAACCTCGAAGTTCTCATAATCCTGCGAGCAGATCGACTCAACCGTTGCCCGCAGTGCCGCCGGTTCCGCTTCGCGCAATGGGATGACGACCGTGATCGGCGGTAACGGCGTCGGGGCGCGTTCCATGACGTGCGGCCGACCCACCACCAGGTCCACCGCCACCTGCCGCCAGGACCGCGGTGCCGTTGAGGGCAGTGGTGGAGGCGATGGTGCCGGTGGAGGCAGCTGCACTGCCTTTTCGACGATCGGTAAGCGCGTGGACACCTCGTGGTGCAGCGCGGCCAAGTCCTTCTGCAAATCGACTAACTGCTGGCGAATCGGTACGTACATCTGCTCGATCAACTGCGCGGCGGTCGGTTCGGGCGCTGTGGGCTCGGCGGTCGGTGGCTCGATCTTCACTTCGTTCACAACCGTCGACACGACCGGCTCGACCGTTACATCGGAATCGCCGACCAATGCGGTGGTGGTGGCGACGGTCGCGAACTGCTTGCGCGCTTCAACTGCCTCCCGCAGCCTGTCCTCGGCGGCCTGGGCCGACTCGCGGACGAACCGCGCCATCAATGCCGGTGAGGGTTCGATGACGCGCGACTCGCGACCGATGACACGCCCGGCTTCCAGGTCGTCGATCGCGCGGATCACGTCGTCCGTCGGCACGGACTTGATGCAGTACGACTCGGAAAACGTGCAGATCCAACCGCATCCGGCACAGGGCGCACCGACCGTGATCGCGACGCTCGGCGTCACCGCGGGCAGGAACCGCAACCACGTCCCACCCCCAAACACGGCCAGCACCGGTCGCCCGACTGCCGCAGCGACGTGCATCGGTCCGGTGTCGTGACCGGTGTAGCCTTGCGACAGCGCAATCAGCGCCTCCATTGTCGCCAGTGACATGTCGTCGCGCATGAGGACGGCCGTGCTACCGGTGGCGCTTTCCCCCATCGCCGCCAGCACGTCGTCGACCGCCGCTCGTTCAGCAGGAAGCCCGATGAATAGGAATTTCCGCCCGTACTTCCACGACCAGTGCGACAGCGCCGCGGCCCACCGGTCGGCGGGCCAGGTTTTGAGCGCAACGTGTGCCGTCCCACCCACGCAAGCAGCCCAATACCCACCGGGAGCAAACCCCACCTCGTCGAGCAGGCGATGCGCCTCGGTCATGGCGTCGTCGGGTGGCGTGAGGATCGGGTCAGCCAACCGCACGCGCCGGCCGAGCACGAGGCTCGCCAGCGCCGCGTTCTTCGTAATCTCAAGGTCGTCCTCTTTCACCTGCGCGACCTGATCGAGCACCAACGACGACACCGGCGCCGCACCGGCGTAAGGGTCGCCACGATACAGGTTCCCGCTCATGCCGACGCGCGGCACTGACGGTAATCGCTCGGCGAGTTTCTCCTCGGCTAAGGTCCATCGGTACGGCGCGATCATCAGCACTGCCGGGCCAAACTGCGCCGCAGCCGCGAATACGGGCTCGAACGGTTCCCACGGGCCATCAACCGACAGCGCGTACGGCTCGGCGGGATACTCGACCACCTGTGCCGTCGGCGCGATCTGCCTTGCAAGAGATGCCACCGACTGCCGGACGATGAGCATCAATTCGTGACCCGCGTCCGTCAGGGCCGCAATCAGCGGTTGCCGGAGGACCAGGTCACCGATCGTGTCAGGATTTGCGATGAGGATGCGCATCAGTGGATCGAGGCCAACCGGTTTGGCGAATCGCATGAGGGAGGCTTTGTCTGCCCGGTCCGATCACGTACTATGATCGACTGTGACGACCGCGTCTCATTCGTCCGCTGCAGCATTCGCGCAAGCCCCTACCATGTCAAGCACTTCGGTGACGGCCGACGGTCAGACTATCGTCGCGGCCGGTGGGTTGGGCAAGCGGTTCAAGTTATACACCAATCCTTGGCATCGCGCATTCGAATGGTTGACGTTTGGCAAGGTAGCCCGTCACACCGATTTCTGGGCCATTCGGGACGTCAGTTTCAGCGTGAAACGAGGGGAGTGCGTCGGCATCCTGGGTCCCAATGGTTCGGGCAAAAGCACGCTATTAAAGATCCTGTCCGGCGCTTTGCACGCCACGAATGGCACCTATGAAACTACCGGGCGGGTTCTGAGCCTGCTGGAACTGGGCACGGGGCTAAACCACGAACTCACTGGCCGGCAAAACGTCCTTCAGGGCGCAGAGCTTCTTGGCTTCCCACCCGGTTACGCCGAGCGAAAAATCATTGAAATTGAAGCCTTCGCCGAGCTTGGCGACTTCTTCGATCGGCCAGTGAAAGTCTATAGCAGCGGCATGTTCGTGCGGTTGGTCTTCAGCATGTTTGCCTGCTTTGAGCCCGATGTGTTCATCGTCGATGAAGCCCTGTCAGTCGGTGACGTCTTCTTCCAGCAAAAGTGCATGCGCCGCGCCCGTGAAATGCTCGAACGGGGTGTGACGATGCTGTTCGTGTCGCACGACACCGCTGCGGTGGAGATGCTCTGCAATCGCGTGATCGTGCTGAACAAAGGTCAGGTCCTGTTCAGTGGTGACACACGACAGGGACTGGCGGCCTACTACTCGCTGGTCGGCAAAGCCGTCGCGGCCGAGCGGGCGGCGGTTGCACCTGTGGTGGCTGCGGAAACGGGTGAAGCCCCCGTCGATCCGGCAGTCACTGCCGAGATTGAACGACTGAAACAGTTGCCATGGCAAACGCCCGACTCCACCGACATCGCAGGTGATGGCTCGGTCGAGATCACCGGCATCTGTTACCAGCGCGACGATGGTTCGATCTCGCAGATCGTCGAGCGTGGCGGATGGATCGAAATTTCCGTCCGCGCGTACGCCCATCGTGACACCGGTCCGGTCAACAACGGGGTCGCGATGTACGACCGCATCGGCACGCTGATCTTCGCGGTAAACGTGCTGAACGCAGAGATCGAACCGATGCGTGCCAAAGCAGGTGAAGAATGGGTCACGCGGTTCCGCATCAAGGCGGACATGGAACCAGGCGAGTACACGCTGACAATTGGCGCATCCGAAGCACTCCCCGACGCGCAAAGCATGACCGGCTGGAACCAGCACCTCGGCGGGGTCCATTTTGCGCGCCTCTCCCGAGGAGGGAAGATTGCCATCATCCCCCGGCCAGACAATCGCCGGCGCAGCTTCGGGCCGGCGAATCTGGACTATCGCCTGACGCGCGTACCGCTGGGGACGACGTCGTGATGACCAGCTCACCCCTGCGCAAACTAAATGGCCGCCCCCTGCGGGTCGCGCTGATCACCACCGTCGCCCGAAACATTGGTGACGAGTTCATTCGTGAGGGCGTGCGCTCGTTTCTTGACGATCTGTTGGGTGACTATGACGCGCTGTATATCGACAAGCACGACCTCGCGACCGCGCACCGTCCCCTGCTCGACGAGTTGGACCCACCGGCAGACAAGATCGAGTCCGCGGACCTCATCGTGCAATGCGGCGCGCCGCAGTTCTGGCATCTGGGGGAATCAAGTTGCTTCAACGACCCGTGGGTGATCGCGCTGTGGGATCGACTAGACAAGTTGAACGGTCGTACACCAATCCTCAATCTCGGCATCGGCACCTGCCAACCGCGCCAGAACGACATCGGCACACTCACTGACACCCCCGAACTCGCTGCATTTGCCAAGCGAGTAGTAGATGCCTGTGCGCTCACCACGACGCGTGACGCACTCACCGCACAACTTCTGAACGCATTTGACCTCGGTCACACCCACTTGCCCTGCCCCGCGTACTCCGCTGCCCGGCGAGTGATGCGCGGGCGAACCGAAAGGGTCGAATCACGCGACGTCCTGGCGATCAATTTTATGGAGTTGGCCGGTCATTGGTTGCTGAAGGCGGAGAACGACCCCAAGCGATGGAGCGATGTCGTCCTCAAAACGCTGGCCGTCCTTCGCGGGCAGTATCGGTTGTTGTTTGTCGCGCACAATGAATCGGAACGTAAGTTCCTGGGTTACTGCAACGCGCCGACGGAACAGATCTTCTTCAGCCCCGACTATCGCGACTACCTATCGCTGTACAGCCGGGTCGGTGGCATCGTCGCCAACCGGGTTCATGCCGCGGTCTGCGTCGCAGGCTTCGGCAGGCCCGCAGTGCTCGTTGGCACCGACTCGCGGATTGCGACCGCAGCCGAACTGGGCATTCCGACGATGGACCAGGCCGACGTTTCCGCCGAGTGGATCATCGATTCGTTCAACAATCAGATGAAGAACCGCCAGCGAGTCTTCGACGAGCGGATCGCGCTTCGCGAGCGCGGGGCACAGGATCACATTCGGTTGATTAAAGCGAGCCTGAAACCACTCGTCGGAGTGTAGCCGCTAGGACATGCCGACCGTTAGATCACGTCGCGAATCTCACTGCGCAATTTTCGGAACACAACCCACCCCGCACCCAGCGACGCGAGAGCCCACCCCACCATCGCTGCCCACAGACCTACATCCGGCACCCGCCCATAGAGAAACAGTTCGCGCGTGCCATGCAGCGCCGGGTATAGCGGATGAAACACGAAGGCATGGTGGTTGGCGACGTAGACGATCGGCAACGTCCACATCACGACCTGCAGCGAGATCGTCAGCAACTGACCGATGTCGCGCAGGAACACGTTGAGCGTGCCGATGATCAGCCCGACTCCAAAACCCAATAACTGCAACGTGATCAGCGGCAGTGGCAACAGCAGCCAGGTCCAGGCAGGCTTCAGTCCCAAGGCCAGGGAGATGATCAGCAATAGAGAAAAACTGATGAGTAACCCGAGCGTCGCTGAAGCGGCGGTCTGGGCGACAAACACCTGTTCGGGGACGGGAAGCTTCTTGAGGTACGTGGCATTCTCGAGGAACGCCCCACTGCCACGGGTCACGCACTCAGCAAACGCCAGCCAGGGCAGGAAGCCACTGCAAAGGTAAAGCGTGTAAGCGAACTTACTTTCCAGCCCCGGCAACGGTGGCGTCTTCATGAGGCTGGTGAAAATGACCGAGTACAGCCCAATCAACGCCAGTGGGTGGACGACATTCCAGACGATGCCCAACCCCGTGCCGGCATAACGGTGCCGCAGGTCGGTCATCGCCCGCGTCCAGATGAACCGCTGATATTGCCACAACCCGACGAGCATGCCCGGCGATGATACGAGAAGGGATGTGGAAGACGAAGTGGGCAGTGGGCAGTGGGCAGTAGGCAGTAGGCAGTAGAAGGTTGCTCATGTTTTGGCGGACCGCAAATTTGATCTCTGTCTTTCTGCCTACCGCCTACTGCCTACTGCCTACTTCCCCCTCCCCCCATTGGCATTTTTCCGCCCCGGCCCTTACCTTCGACGCGTTGACGACTCTGCGTTTGCGCGGTTGAGGAGATTTCGAACTTGCTCGCCTTTCTACTTTGCCTTGGCTTGTTCGTCTTGTGGACCGCTTCTGGTTACGCGTTGCTGCGATTGTTGGACCCGACCCGCAACCGGTTGCAGCGGTTGTTCCTTGCGCCACCGTTTGGTGTCGTGCTGACGGTCATCCCGGTCTTCGTCTTCAACCGCTTTGGCATTCCCTGCTCGAAACTGGGCATCCCGATCGCGATCGGTCTGACGTTGATGGCGATCTTCGGCATCATCTGGGACCACCGCAGACCACCGGTCGGGGTGCTACCGATGTCGTCGCGCGGGCGGGTCTGGCTGCGCTATCTGCCGTTTGCGGTCATCCTGTTGGGAGCATTGGTGCTGTCGGGTCGCCCGATGTTTTCGTACGGGTTCGACTGGCTCAGTTACTGCAACGACGACATGATGAATTACACGCTGGCGGCCCAGCGGTTCCTTCATCACGGGTTCTTTGAGCTGCCCACCGCCGACAGCCTCGCCAAGGGGTTGGACATCAGTCAGAACTTCTGGTTCATGCACGCGCGCGACGGTCAACGGCCGGGCATGGAACTGATCGTTGCCTGGGCTGCGGGACTGACCAACCGCAGCGTGCATGACGTGTTCATGCCCGTCATCGTCGCGATGCATGTCGGTCTGGTCAGCGTTGCCACCGGCGCGATCTACCGCAGTCGCCGTCGCTACGGGATGGCGATCGCCACGGCGATTCTCATGGCAACGTCGGCGTTGTCGACGTTCGGCGCGATGTACCAACTGATCGCACAGGTCGGTGGGCTTGGCATCCTGTGCGTCTCTACCGTTCTGGTCTTGCGGCCCTTCCATACGATGACCCGTAAGGTCGCCTGGCGGTACGGTGTGCTGCTGGGCATCCTCGCGACGGGCTTTCTCATTATCTACCCCGAGGCATCACCATTCCTTGGGCTTTCGTTCTTCATCTACCAGGGCGTCCTTCTCGTCCGCCACGGGCGCATTGCCTGGAAGCCGCTGAGCATTCTCGTTGGCCTGACGATCGCTGCGACGCTGGCGATCATGGGGATGCAGATCTTCAACACGATCGGTTTTCTGTTCTCGCAGATGCAGGTCGGCAACTCGGGCATCGAGATTCAGGTCAAACTCTTCCCGTTCTATGTCCTGCCCAGCGGCTTCGGAAACCTGTGGAACCTGCAGCGGGTCGCGTCACTTCCCGAAGAGCCATGGATGTCGTTGACGATCGGAATGGGTATAGCGCTGTCACTATTCGTGATCGTCGTCTCGGCTGTCTGGACGTTGAAACGTGAGCCGATCGCGGTGATGACGCTGTTCATGTTCATCATGGCGGTGCAGTTGTTCTCGGGTTGGCGGGCATTCGGCTTGTACAAGCTGGCGATGTTTCTTCAACCGTTCATGCTGGGCACGTTCGTGATCGGCATCTGGTGGCTCGTGCGATGGAAGGAAGCCCGGTGGGTCCCGATTCTCGCGCTGGCTGGGGCGAGCCTCTGGGTGCAGGGTTCGTACGTCAAGGAATCGCGTGGCGCTGGAACGTTCGCCGAAATTCGAAATGCGTCTGAACTCGGGTTGACCTCGCGCTTTCGCGAAGTCCTCCGAGAGGCCAAACCGTCATCGCTGGTGATCGATTCATCGAACATCTCGCTGGCCAAGCTGCAAAGCGTTTACACGGCAGGCATCGAGACCGCTTTCCCGTCATCGATGTACATGCGCGACATGCGCCGCGTCGACCTGAAAGAACGGCTGCGCGAGCCCGAGCTGGTCGCCAAGTCGAAAGAGATCCTGAAAATCGTTCGCAAACGCGAAAAGGAAGGCGTCTTCGACTTCCACCAGGGCAATCGCAGAGCGGTCGTGCCTTACAACACCCTCGGCATGGAAGGTGGCGACCCGGCCAGTTCTCAGTACCTGCTGGCAGCGGGTGGGAACCTTACGATCCTGAACCGGTTCCACTATCCACCGTCGTCTAGCACGCCGTTCATCATCAAGCCGATGAGCAACGTGCAGAACCACATCATCTTCACGTACACCGAGTTTGGTCGACCGTATTACGGTGGCATGGACTTGAACGACGACAACATGTCCTTCTTCCAGGTCGAAAACGACCCCATGATCGCAGGCGGGCTCTTCGTTGGTGTCGGTCGGTACTTGATGTTCGAGATCATCAAACCGACGCCCGGGGCGCGTGTGCTCGTCGATATGACGGCGACCCTCAAGTCCGACTCTCGCAACGCCCTGCCACCGGCGGAGATCGTCGGGGAGTCGCGCGTTCGGCTGCCCTTGCTGGGTGGTGGTGGCGCGCGAGTGGTCAGCGAACCGATCACAACGCAGGTGATCGACGGTCGTCACTTCGTCATGCTCGACATGGGTGTATGGGGCACCCTGTTCCCGTTCAACCGAACCGGCCTGATGAAATGGTGGGGAGACAAGGTGTTGTACGACCGCCGCAAACTGGTGGCGTTTGCGCGGGACATCTCCGTGATCAGCGACGAGGAGTACCGTGCGCTGCAGGCACCGCAGTCGTTGACTGAGTTCCCACGGGACTTGGCCAACACGCAGTTGGAATATTCCGGCCTCTATGAAAAGGACGGTTGGATCTCCGCAGCCTGCTACGCCATGCTCGACCCCAAGGCCGCCAACACGGTGACGGTTAAAGGTGAAGTGCCGTATGTGGGAGATCAGGCGTTCGCAGCGAATGTCACGCTGCTGCTCGACGGCAAAGTGGTTGCCGAAAAGCTTGTCCCATGGGGTCCACTGGAACTGACTGCGCCCGTTCCACCTGGCGTTGGCCGGCGCAAGGTAGAGCTGCGCATTGACCGTTCTCAGCACCTGCCCGCGCCCGACAACCGGCCGGTTGGGGCGCGCTTAACGTTTATCGGGTTTGAAACGAAGTGACGAGCCTCCCGCCCCTCTACTGATATCCCGGGAGAGGCTGGGTGAGGGTGATTTTCGATCAGCGAACACCAATCGTTCACTTCGCTCGACCGCCTTCCGAGCGACTCCACTTCCCATCCATTTTTATAACCGCAGGTAACGCCATCCGTACAGATTTTCGCAAGTGGTCGTGACCGGGCTATTTGCGCTTCACGTTGCGCTTGCAACGGTACCCCATTGAATTCCGATAATCCAATCTGATACATTCTGCCCTCGTCGCGGGCTATGTTTCGCGACTTTACTGCTCCTACAACTGGCCCACTCGTTCGGCAGGGCGAGCCGCGGCCTAAAGACAGAATAGACCCTACACACAGCACGACTTTGACCCGTTTGGGCTTGGGATTCTCCCATATTTTCCCGGCGGGCGTTGGATTGCATTGTAGATTTCGTTCAAGCAACCAATGCGGCAAACGTGAACAGGGATGGGTGTCCCGATGAAGCACGACAGCCGCGTGTTACTCCCTCGTAAGACAGGGAAGAGGATTTGTATTATGAGTCGGATTCGTACCATCATCACTGCCGCTGCCATTGCCACCGTGTCCACCATCCTTGGCGCCAACAGCGCTCAGGCGGGCTACACGACTATCCAAAACACACCGTACGCCGGTGAACGCGACATTCACGAGATCCTGGATCACGTGTACGGTGGCACGTTCAGCCTCGCTGGCAACGACTTCAGCAACGGCGCGCTGACCGCGACCCGCGTTGACGATGCCGACGACCAGGGTTGGACCGGTGTCGTGACCTCGATCAAGGCACTCGCCCGCTTTGCGGGTTACGGTCAGAACTTCGGCACCGTCAGTGGTGGCGTCTTCAGCTCGCTGCTCAACACGAGCGGCACTGGCTTTAGCATCACCGGGCAGTTGACGACCCCGGTCGACTTGTCGGACAAGTCCTACTCGTTCGCCCGCACCGGTGGTGGTTCGACCGTGTCGTCGACCGTCGCCGACAACAGCGATGGCATCGACCACATGGTGACGTACAAGCTGACCGGGTCGGGCATCACCGAACCGACGTACCTGCTGTTCTTCGAAGACCTCATCGGTGGTGGTGACCGTGACTACAACGACCTTGCCATCCAACTGACGATGGCCGGCGCGCCGAACATTCCCGCCGTCCCCCTGCCCGCCGCTGCCCTCATGGGTATCGTGACGCTCGCCGGTGGCACGGTGTTCCGCAAGCGGATCGTGAAGGCGATCTCGTAACTGTATCTCCCTGTGACGTGAGTGGGTGGCCGGCCTGGTCGACATTGACCAGGCCGGCTGCATTTGTTGATTCCGTCGGGTGGGCACCGCCCACCTTTAGATGCAAGGTGGGCAGGGCCCACCCTCTTTCCGTTCAGTTCTTCGTCAGCTTCCGATAGCTGATCCGGTGCGGCTGGTCGGCACTGGCGCCGAGCCGCTTGTGACGGTCCAGCTCGTATTCCGTGAAATTCCCTTCGAAGAACTTTACCTGGCTGTCCCCTTCAAACGCCAGGATGTGCGTCGCTACGCGGTCGAGAAACCAGCGGTCGTGGCTGATGATGACGGCGCAACCTGCGAAGTTCTCCAACGCCTCCTCGACGGATCGAATGGTGTTGACGTCCAGGTCGTTCGTCGGTTCGTCCAGCAGGATGACGTTCGCGCCACTCTTGAGCATGCGCGCCAGGTGAATCCTGCCGCGCTCACCACCCGATAGCACACCCACCGATCGCGATTGGTCCGTCCCCGTAAAGCCGAACCGCGTCACGTAGCTGCGGCTGTTCATCCGCACGGCACCGAGTTGGATGAACTCGAGCCCTTCACTGATCGCCTGCCACACGTTCTGGTCGTCACCAAGCGTTTCGCGGGTCTGTTCGACGTAGGTCAGCTTCACGCTTTCACCCAGGCGAATGGTGCCACTATCGGGCGTGTCGGTGCCGGTGATCATGCGGAAGAGCGTCGTCTTGCCCGCGCCGTTGGGGCCGATGATCCCGACGATCGCGTTGGGTGGCAGCGTGAAGTTGACGTTGTCGAGCAGGATCTTGTCGCCGTACGCTTTGCTCAGGTTCTCGGCTTGGATCACCAACTGCCCCAGCTTCGGGCCAGGGGGAATGTAGATGTCGATGTCGGCGGCCTTCTTCTGGGCCTCCTGTGACGCCATCTGCTCATACGCCTTCAGACGCGCTTTGCTCTTGGCCTGGCGGGCTTTCGGTGACGATCGCACCCATTCCAGTTCCTTGGCCAGCGCCTTTTGACGATTCGATTCCTGCTTCTCTTCGACCTGCAGGCGCGAACCCTTTTGCTCGAGCCAGCTCGAGTAGTTTCCCTTGAACGGGAACCCCTTGCCAAACTCCAGTTCCAGAATCCAACCGGCGACGTTGTCGAGGAAGTACCGATCGTGGGTGACCGCGATGATCGTGCCGGCGTAGCGCTTCAGGTGCTCTTCCAACCACGCAACACTCTCGGCGTCCAGATGGTTCGTCGGCTCGTCCAGCAGCAGGATGTCCGGCTTCTGCAGCAGCAACCGGCACAACGCCACACGGCGTTTCTCACCACCACTCAGCACACCGACTTTGGCGTCGGGTGGTGGGCAACGCAGCGCGTCCATCGCCATGTCGAGTTGCGCATCGAGGTTCCATGCGTCGGCGGCATCGAGTTTTTCCTGCAGCTTCCCGAGTTTGTCGAGCTGCTTTTCCATGTCCTCGGGAGTCAGATCCGGGTCGCCGAGCTTCTCGTTGACCTTGTCGTACTGAGCCAGCAGGTCGACGGTGCCCTGCATCCCCTGGCGCACGACCTCGATGACGGTCGCATCCGGATCGAGCTGCGGCTCCTGTTCCAGGAACCCGATGGTGTAGTTGGGCTGACGGGTAATCGTCCCGTCATAGTTCTTGTCGATACCCGCCAGGATGCGCAACAGTGAGCTCTTGCCACTGCCGTTGACGCCCAGCACACCGATCTTCGCGCCGTAGAAGTACGAGAGGTAGATGTCCTTGAGAATGACCTTCTTCTCGTGGATCTTCGAGACGCCGGTCATGGAGTAGATGATCTTGTTCGAAGCTTCAGCCATAAGTTTGGAGACTGTAACGCAAGGACTCGGAATGATGTAGCGATCCGAGCGGTCATCCCACCGGTGAAGCGGAGTCAAGTGAAATGGGCTGGCTTGACACGGCTTGTCCAACCGGATGCACTGCTCGCCGCCATGTCGCGCCGCGTCTTCATTTCCGTCGCCGAGGTCAGTGGTGACCAGCATGCCGCTCAACTTGTGGCAAGCCTGTTGCAGCTGGACCCTACGCTCGTCATCGAGGGCATCGGTGGCCCACTGATGGCGGCTGCGGGGTGCACGATCCTGCACGAAACGGTCAGCAAAGCCGCGATGGCGCTGGGGGGGGTGACGCGCTACTTCGAGTTGAAGAAGGTCTTCAAGCAGATCGAGGCGCACGTCGCGATGCCCGAACATCGGCCGAGCATCATGATCGGGGTCGACTCGCCGAGCTTGAACATCCATTTCGCCCGGCTGGCGAGGCGCATCGGCGCGCCCTTCCTGCAATACGTGGCGCCCCAGACGTGGGCGTGGCGCGAAGGGCGCGTGAAGATGATCGCCAGGACCATCGATGCGATCGCGTGCATCCTTCCGTTCGAGCAAGCCTACTTCCGAGCCAAGGGGGTGAACGCGACGTTTGTCGGTCACCCTCTGTTCGACGAGCTGCCCACCGACCGTGGTGAACCCTTTGAGCACAAGTATCCCAACCGCCCACCAGTCGTCGGCCTGCTGCCCGGCTCGCGCAAGGGGGAGGCGATCAACCACTACGGTGCGATGCTGAAGATGGCAGATCGGATCAAGGAGCACTTCCCGGCCGCACGGTTCGTCACACCGACGGTCGCCGCGACGCACCCGATCGTCACCGACCTGGCGAACGGTCGATCCGACGTGACGATCGAGCAGGACGCGTTCGACCGCCTCGTCCCACGATGCGACCTCTGCATCGTCGCCAGTGGCACTGCCACGCTGCACGTTGCCGGGTTCGGTGTGCCGATGATCATCATGTATCGCGGGGGTAACCGGCTGGTCTACGGCCTGGCCCGCTGGTTGATCATCACCGAGAAGTTCTCCCTCGTGAACCTGCTGGCCGATCGCGACGAGTGGATCGCGCCCGAATTCATCCCCTGGTTCAGCGACCCCGAACCGGTCGCGAGCAAGGCCATCGAGTTCCTTCGCGACCCCGCGATTCTCAAGGCGCAGCACGAGCGCCTGCTGCGGTTGATCAAGGACCTGGATCGACCCGGGGTTTCGATGAACGTGGCAAAGATGGCAATGGGGATGATGAAGACCTAGACCAGCCATCCGATGACGCACCTCAGTTACACCGTTGCCGACACCGAGCGTATCGCCGCTGAACTGGCAGCGACCTTGCGCGGTGGGGAGTGCATCGCGATGCATGGCGACATGGGTGCCGGCAAGACGCAGTTCGTCCGTGGGCTCGTCGGTGGCTTGGCTGGTGACACGCGGTCGGTCAACAGTCCGACGTACGTCCTGCTCAACGTCTACAACACCGGCCGGCTGACGGTCTACCACCTCGACGCCTATCGCGTTCAGGGGCCCGAGGATTTCGACGCCATCGGCTTCACCGAACTGCTCGAGCAAGGCGGTGTTGTCGTCGTTGAATGGCCCAGCCGGGTCGATGCGCTGCTGCCGACGAACCGCATCAACGTCACCATCACCCCCGTCGGCCCGCACGATCGGCGGATCGAGATTGGTTGAACGCCAGTTGCATTTGGCGTCATCCTGCACACAATCACTTCCCACCCTTTCCCGGAGACGCAACCAACTATGCCCAACCTGCTTGGCATCGACATCGGCACCAGTGGAACCAAGACCCTCATCTGCGACGAGGACGGTAAGGTCCTCGCGACCGCGACCGCGGAGCATCCGATCGCGTCGCCGAAACCGGGATGGAGCGAACAGAACCCCGAGGACTGGTGGACGTCCTCCTGCACCGCGACGAAGGCGGTCCTGAAGAAAGCCAAGCTCAAGCCCGCGGACATCGGCGCGATCGGCCTCAGTGGTCAGATGCATGGCAGCGTCTTTCTCGGGGATGGTGACAAAGCCCTGCGCCCCGCGCTGCTTTGGAACGACCAGCGCACCGCCAAGCAGTGCGCCGAGATCGAGACCAAGGCCGGTGGGCGCGAAGCTTTGATCGGCCTGGTCGCCAACCCGGCGCTCACGGGGTTCACGGCTCCCAAGATCCTCTGGGTCCGCGAGAACGAGCCGAAGGTGTACGCCAAGACCAAGCATATCCTGCTCCCCAAGGACTACATCCGCTATCGCATGACCGGCCAGTACGCGACGGAAGTGTCTGACGCTTCCGGCATGCTGCTGCTGGACGTGGTGAACCGAACGTGGTCGGACAAGCTTCTATCGCTGCTGGAGATCGACAAGTCGCTTTTGGCGCGATTGTACGAATCACAGGAAGTCACCGGCACCCTGACATCCAAGGCCGCTGCGGCGCTGGGCCTGCGCGAGGGCATTCCGGTCGTCGGTGGCGCCGGTGACCAGGCCGCCGGCGCTGTCGGCAACGGCATCGTCAAGCCCGGTATCGTCAGCGCCGTGCTGGGGACCAGTGGTGTCATCTTTGCCCATAGTGAGAAGCCGACGCTCGACCCCAAGGGCCGTGTGCACACGATGTGTCACGCGGTGCCGGGCAAGTGGAGCGTCTTTGGTTGCATGCTGTCGGCTGGTGGCAGTTTCCAGTGGTTCCGCAACCAACTGGCTGCATCGGAAGTCGCCACCGCGAAGAAGCAGAAGGTCGACCCGTACCAACTGCTGATCGCCGAGGCCGAGGCCGCGCCACCGGGCTGCGAGGGGCTGTTCTTCCTCCCCTACCTCACCGGTGAGCGCTGCCCTCATCCCGACCCCAACGCGCGGGGTGGCTGGATCGGTCTGACCGCGCGGTCGACCCGTCAGCACATGGTCCGATCCCTCCTTGAAGGCGTGACCTTCGGTATGCGCGACTGCCTGGAGATCATGCGTTCCATGAACATCGAGGTCACGCAGGCCCGTGGCGCCGGGGGTGGCTCGCGCAGCCCATTCTGGCGTCAACTGCAGGCCGACATCTACAAGACCCCCTACGTCCTCACCAACGCCGAGGAAGGCCCCGCGTACGGTGTCGCGCTGTTGGCCGGTGTTGGTACCGGCGTGTGGTCCAGCGTCGAGGAAGCCTGCAGCGCGACGATCAAGCAGAAGACCCGGATCGCCCCCAAGGCCAAGAGCAGTGCCTTCTACGATCGTTACTACGCAACGTACACAAAGCTCTACTTCGACCTGAAGGAACGGTTTGGGGAGATCGCAGGGCTGTAGGTCGCGGGCCTGTCGATCATGAACGCACGGGCCGTCTATCCAGGATCGACAGCACCTCCGGGTCGGCGTCGCGATACGGGTCCATAACGCGTGGCCGGGCCTGCTCGTCCCGTTTGGCTTCCATCTGCTCTTTTCGCATGGCATGTTGCGTCGCAAAGCGTTGCCAGACGTGGGTAAGGCGCAGGATGTTGGTCAAAGCCGTCACGTGCTTGGATTGGGCCTCGAGCACGGTCGGATCGGACACGGCCCCACCGACCAGGTCCTGCATCGCCCGCGCCGCAGCGACCGACGCCGCCGTCAGGTGCATTTCTGCCTGCATCCGTTGCACCTCGCGCACGGACGTCATCGCGCGACGGAACGGCGCGCTGCGCAACCACTTTCGCATGACCCCCGGCGCCGGCCAGAGCTCGGCGTTGGGCCCGAGGGGCCGCCGAAGGTACGCCTGCAAAAAATAAGTTTGCGCCCGGGTCAGCCCCCCAGATGTTTTCACAAGCCCTTTATTCATCTGATCTTGCAACGACATGACACCCTTTCTGCGGTCCGGTGAACCGACCGCAAAGCGACGTGAAACCGACACACAAACGACACAAACCGACAAGAAACGACGCCCGTCGACAGGACTCCGGTTACATCACCGGCCAAACGGGCAAAAGGCATGAATTGTCGTCCGTACGCCGTTCACCGTGGCCAGGGAATGCGGCCGGGCAGGTGAACGCGAGGGATGTACGGACAACTTATGTTAGCATAAAGTTAGGTAGATGTCAAACAGAATTTCCCGGCGTCGGGCTTTGTGAATCGATATACTGGAAGTCCGAAAGGATAACCTTCCATATGGCCATCTCACTCGATCAGGAATCCCAGAAGTTCGTCGATGCCGAGCTGAAGGCCGGTCGATATGCGTCGGCCGAGGAAGTCGTGCGCAGCGCATTGGCGATCATGCAAACGCATCAGGTGCTCGACCCTGATGAGTTGGATGATCTTCGCGCCGACGCAGCCATTGGCATCGGGCAGGCCGACCGTGGCGAGTTCGTCGAGTTCACCGCCGACGACATCATCCGCGACGGCAAGGCTACGCTCGCGTCACGTCAAAAGGCCGGCTGATGCCCATCCCGGTACGACGCACGGCCAGAGCGCGGCTGGACTATTTGGACATCTTCATCCATGTTGCCGGGCATAACGCACCCGCAGCCGAACGCCTAGTACGTTCTTTTGATGAAGCAATCCTGTTGCTACAGCACATGCCGAAGTGTGGCCCCGCACGGGCGGAGATTGGGCGTGACGTGCGAAGCTACCCGGTCGGCAAGTACCTTGTGCTTTACCGCATTGCAGATGACGCGATTGAACTGTTGCGCGTCGTGCACGGGTCGCGCAAGATGCGCGGCATCCTCAAACGACCCTGAGCCACGACGCAGCGATTCGACACTCACCCCACCACCGGCCTATGGAACCCATGATAATTCGCGTGTTCCGCGCGGACCCGGTATATCCCACCCACCACCGCGCCATACACGGCGTTCAGCATGAACAGGTGCAGCGCGATGCGCCAACTGAAGCTTAAGCCCAGGAAGCCGGGCTCGGGGAACATCTCGGGCATCAGGGGGTGGATCGACCCGACAAACCACAGCGCCAGCCCCGCGACCAGGCTGTGTGGAATCGAGACGATCAGGCCCGGCAGCCAGTCGCTGTCACCCCACCACTCGAAGACCATGCCGTAAACGAGCCCGACGATTCCACCGATCAGAAGGTGCATCCCCAGGCCGATCATCCACGACGCGTTGCCGGTCTGCCCGGTCAAAAGCGACCCGAGGAACAGGCAGATGTCCATCCGCGTCTGCTCGATCGGCTGGGTCAACCACAACAGTGGCACCATGATCAGTGCCCCACAGACGCCTGCGATAAAGGCCGAACCCCAATTTTCGCGATACGCGTTCATGGACGGGCTCCTTTCGAGGACGGGAGATGATGTGAATCAATCAAAATTATAACATAGCGGTGCTGGGCGAGCGCAGAAAAAGGCGGGCGCTTTCCAGTGGACTATTTCGTTCGATCCCAGCGCCACATGCGACCCAGGGGAATATCGAGATCGGCAAACGGTGCGAAGCGGACAACGTCGGCGTCCTTACCCGAACCGGCTGGCTCGTATACACCGTCTACCAGGCTCCAAGCGTCGGCGGACCGTTGTCCGGGATCGATGATCCAGTAATGGGCGACACCCGCTTGGCGGTATTCGGCGAACTTGTCCTGCCGGTCGATCTCGATACTGGATGGACTGATCACCTCTACCGCAAGATCAGGCGGACCTTCCATCGCCTTCTTCCCGATCAAGTGTGTCCGTGATTTTGAAAAGTAAAGCACGTCAGGACGGCGCACGGTGAAACGATTGAGGATCGTGTCCACATCCTGGTGAAGCTCGCCGAGCACGTTTGCGTGGATGTGATTGCCGAGGATCATGATCAGGTGGATCACGACCGTAGAATGTTCCGGGATCGGACTCGGGCTCACCGCCACCTCCCCATCGACCAGTTCCAGCTTCACGCCAGGCGGATCCTCGCCCAGCATGAGGAATTGCTGCGCGGTCATCTTCGTCGTGTTGATGATCGGCATGACGGTGATTCTACCATGTCTAAAGAGGTCGCCAACAGAAAACCGCCCGGCAACCTTGCGGTCGCCGGGCGGTCTCATTCGTTCACTAAACTTCCGATTTCGTTCCCTTACACGCGGTTCTTCAACCGCAGTGAGTTTTCCACCGCCGGGCGGCCCATGGGGTAGTACTGGAAGCCGGTTTCTCGCATCACGTCGCGGTTCAGGCAGTTGCGGCCGTCGAAGATGATCGGTTGATTCATCGTCGCGGCGATCTTGCGAAACGGCAACGTCGTGTACTGCGGCCAATCGGTCAGCAGCGCGACCGCGTCGGCGCCGGTGGCAGCGGACACCGGGTCCTGGCTCCACTCGATGTCGGCGGTCTTGAACAGTTCCTTCATGTGCTCCATGCCCTTGTAATCGTGGGCTCGGACGTTGGCGCCCTTGGAGAGCAGGTACTCGATGACGTCGATGCTCGCCGACTCACGGATGTCGTCGGTGTCGGCCTTGAACGCCAGGCCCCACACCGCGATCGTCGCGCCCTGGATCGGCCGACCCAGCTTGGTCGCGATCTTCTCAGCAAAGCGCTTCTTCTGGTTCTTGTTCACTTGCTGGATGGCATGCACGAACAGGCTGTCGTAACCGACCGCCTTGCTGATGTGCTCCATCGCGGCGACGTCTTTGGGGAAACATGAGCCACCGTAACCGCAACCAGCGCGAAGGAACGCCGGCCCGATGCGGCTGTCACTACCGATGCCCTTGCGAATGTCTTCCACGTCAGCGCCGTAGGCTTCGCAGAGGATCGTCATCTCGTTCATGAACGAAATGCGGGCCGCGAGCATGCTGTTGGCGGCGTACTTGGTCAGCTCGGCCGACTCCCAGTTCATCGTCATGAAGTTCTCTTCACGCTTGATGAGCGGATCGTACAACCGACGCATCATGCGGAACGACTCGGGGTTCTCACCCCCAATGACGATGCGGTCGGGGTTCAGGCAGTCCTGAACGGCAGTGCCTTCCTTCAGGAACTCGGGATTGGAGACGACCGAGACGTACGCCTTGGTCTGCGATTTCAGGAAGTTGTACAGCTTGCGGTTCGTGCCGGCCGGGACGGTCGACTTGACGACGATCGTGACCAGGTATTCGTTGTTGTGGGCCGCCAGGGCGTCGCAGACTTCTTTGCCGGCGCCTTCCAGGAACGACATATCAACCGTGCCGTCTTCCTTCGGGGGCGTGCCGACGCAGAGGAACACGACCTCGGCGTCCTTGACGGCGTCTTTGACGTTGTTCGTAAATTGGATCTGACCAGACGCGTAGTTCTCCTGCATCAGCTCCTGAAGGCCCGGCTCGAAGATCGGGCAGTGACCATCCTGCAGCGCCTTGAGCTTCTTGGGGTCCTTTTCAACCCCGCGAACGGTGTGACCGATGCTCGCCAGGCAAACACCGGTGACCAGACCCACATACCCACAGCCAATGATCGTTACGTCCATTTTTGAGAACCTCTTATTCGTCGACAGAACAATTTATCCACTGCAGCGCGCTGGCGTGTCGGCCGGATTATAACCGATGTCCAGACCCGCTGCGCGGAAATCCACACCGTGGCCCGGTCTCTATCGGACAATTTTCAATTGCAAATGTTGGTGAAAACATGGATTTTCGCGTCTAAACCGAAGAGCACGGTTATCGGACAGTTATAAACATAACAAAGCGACGCGATTCATCGCGCTTCATCCACAAACATGATGGGTCAGACCCGTCTGGTGCTCAAACCCGGTTGGGCTCGTTCCACGTGCCCGCGGGCGCTGCGGGTTCGTTGGACAGAATACGGGCGTCGGATTCCTTCACTTCAAGCACCGTGCTGGCGTCGATTGTGGTCGTCGTGTTGGAATTGGTCGCTTCCGCATCAGACAGGGGTGTGCGTTTCACGATGCGGGCCTTCTCGTGCACCATGCCCGCTTTGTACGCTGCGACGACGATCGAACCGAACACGACCAGGTAAACCGCGACCGCGTACCGTGTGCGGACGAAGACCATCGCCACGCCCAGCAGCGCGAAGACGATCGCCAAGCCGTACGCGATCAGCACCGTCTGCTTCACACTGAAACCCCGGCCGACCAATTGGTGGTGGAAGTGCCCCTTGTCGGCGCTGAACAACGGTCGCCCTGCGACATATCGGCGGATGAACGCCAGCGCGGTGTCCAGAATCGGTAGCGCAAACATGACCAGTGTCGCCAGGAACCACTTGGGCTTCTCCTGGGCCATCAGGATGATCATCACGGCGCAACTGAACCCGAGGAACATGCTCCCGGTGTCGCCCATGAAAATGCTGGCGGGGTTGAAGTTGTACGGGATAAAACCAAGCACCGCCCCGAGCAGCGCCAAACCCAGCACGACGCGCAGCGCGTCGGCGTTGGTGTTGATGCCCCCGCCGTTAATCGCCAAATGCACCGCGACGAACAGGAAGCCCGCAGCGATAATCGCCGTCACACCACCGCAGAGGCCGTCGAGGCCATCCATGAGGTTAGACGCGTTGCAGCACCCAACGACAATCACGATCACGAACGCGCCACTGAGCCCCCAGACCAGCCACTCGTACGGTGGGTAATCAATGTTGCCGGGCACGAACGGCAGCACTTTGCTGATAAACGGCAGTGTCATGGTCAGCAGGGGTTTGGCAGCGTCGCGACCGACGCCCTCGGCCCACAGGAACAACGCCGCGACCGTCTGACCGGCGATTTTCACCGACGGTTTTAGCCCACGGATGTCATCCCACAACCCGAGCATGATGATGACACATCCACCGAGCACGATGCTGAACTTGATGATGAGGTGTGAAGTCGGCCAACCGATCGGCACCGAATGCAGCGTCGTAAACTGGCTGATCGCCAAGCCCCCGAGCCACCCGAGAAACACCGCCACGCCACCCAGATAGGCGACCGGTTCACTGTGCATTTTTCGTAACCGGTCGGGCCGGTCGACGACATCATAGTAGCTCGCGACCATCCGCATGATGGGCGTGAACGTGAACGCGATCAGAAACGCCATGTAAAAAACGAAGATGTACGGCGACACCACCTGATCGGCGGTGAATCCAGTCGTCTGTCCAATCATGGGCAGCAGCATCCGCGCGCTCCGAAAGCCCCGCTATTGTCCACAAAGTGGAAACCGCTGTGCTCCGTCCAAGCGGACGAACCAGTATATCCGGCAGCACGGGGTCTACCAACAATTCTCTGTATCGGCCGTTTATCCGCGCCGCGCGCGGGCAAGAAATTCTTACTTGAACGTCTGATAATTCGGACGGCGATGCCCGGCGTTCACAACTTTCAACATTCGACAATCAGCATCCGACTTCACACAATCTTCAATATGACATGTGCCAGGTGTGGCCATAAAAACTCGTCCAACGATCGTTTCTGCACCACCTGCGGCGCTTCGCTGGTGGGTGAAGCGAAATTCAACAAGGGATGTTTCATCCCGATGATCTTGGTTGTTTCGGTGTTGATCATGTCGGCATTGCTGTTGTGGGGCATCAGTTTGCTCGAAAGGTACGCCCCGAAGTTAGTGCCCCAGTCGACACCAACGCGGTCGACCCCGTTTATGGTGCCGACAACGGCGCCTGCTACGGCGCCCACGCCGAGCAGTCAGCCTTTTCAATAATGGCAGATCGCCGCGTCGGGAAGCACATGACGCGACACTCGTTCTAACGATTTTTTACTGGCGATTACGCGGGTCGGTATCGCGATACCGGCCGGTGCGGCCGATCGCGATTCGGCGAACGCCGTGGTGGTGCAGCCAAGGGTTGAATACCCGGTCGTGGTGAAGGGTTCGCAGCGTGATTCGTGACGCACTCACTCCTCGTCCTTCTTCCCCCCCGGTCGTGCCACCGGGTAGAAGTCCCCCTTGTATTCCTTGCTCTCGGCCTCCGCCCGCGCCGCAGCCGCCGCCGCTCCACCTTCCAGCGGGCCACCGGTCAATGGTTTGACAGTCGGCACGTCTTCGTCGACCGAGTCCGACTCGCGCCCACCGACGCCGAAGCCACCGAGGTTCGCGAGCATGGCGTTTTCCATGTCTTCCATCTGAGCCCGGTCGGCATCGGTCATCCCCGCCGACGCACCACTCGGCGCCGCGTTGTCCGAATTGCCATACCGTGACATATCCATCGCGGGCTTTTCGCGCCGCTTCGGTCCCCAGATGCTACCACCGGTCAACAGCCCGACGACGCTCGGCCAGATGCCCCCGATCAGCACCAACCCCGCTACCGCCCCGATCGCCAGCGTGTTCCGTGGCACTTCCCACCACGCGTACCGAAACTGGATCTGCGCTTGCGGAAATTTTTCCTTCAGGTCACCGAGATATTCGCTAACCGTCAGGTCGGGCTTGGGGTCCGTTGGAATCTGTGCGATGGGCTTATAGGGGTCAGAAACGAAAAATCGCACCCGGCGGCCAATGCCTTCGGTTCGATCTTTTCCCGGATAGACCTGCATAAACGTCAGCCAGGTCTTTCCACTTTCGTCTTTCGGATGGATGGTGATATCGAAGATGCTCCCGAAGTACCGACCCCCCTTGTCGTCTACCGGCAGGACGACCCCATTCTCAAACTCGCGCTGCGAATTAAGCGTCCGGTCAAACCCATCATCCAGATTGGGCCCGTGATAGGCCTGCACGCCCCCAAACGCCAGCCCTGCGATCAAGCCGACTGCCGCCCATTGCCACCGTCGTAAATCTTCCAAACCCATGATGCACCCGCCCCCGTTCGCGACAGCCGAGGCGGCTCCTTCTCCCTACGTGTCAAACGTCTATACCGCCAGTCGGTCGCAAAGTTGATGGCAATACGATGCTTATTTCAAGCGGAGTGAGGGGCAGACGGGACATGCAAGTCCCCGATTGCGCGAAGGTTGCGTACACGGTCGACCCGGGGCCAGCCCAACGGCGTCACGACGAAACATTTGCTCGCCGCGGAAGAGAGATTGCACACCGCGAATCTCGGGATGCACGATGCGCGCGGCGTAGGGTAGGATTAATTGTTGGGCCAGCTCGGCCTAGCTCGGAAGCCCTAAGACGCCGATGGATCGATTACATCGAGAAATTGAACCGTATGTGATTCGTATAGCAGTGTAGGGCCGGATGACAATCCCCCCTCTTGCCTCGCGAACGACGGCGGGATTACCATTCCGAGGCGCTACGAACTCCCTCTGCATTTGCATCGTGCATTTCGTAGGACAGGCATTCTTGCCTGTCTCTCTTTCTCTCCCCCCGACCTTATTGCCCACGATTGACAAAATCCGGAGGCTGAGACAGGCAAGAATGCCTGTCCTACGAAAGACCGAAGACGGGGGGAGACACAGACAAGAATGTCCGTGCCACCGGGGAAAGCAATCGATCAGATCGAGTAATCCGCCTCGAACGTCCGCGCGTGTTTGAACCGCACGTGGACGGGTTCGTCCTGTTTCAGTTCCAGTTCCTTGTACCGGTCGCGGGTGAGGGCGGCTTCGATGACGGCGTTGTCGTCGCTGCGGCGTAGGGTGACGTTGACCACGGGGCCGGCGAAGGTGATGTGTTCGATCGTGGCGGCGAAGGTGTTGCCGTTGGCGTTGCGTAAAATCTCGACGTCGTGCGGGCGGACGTAGGTCAGGGGTTTGTTGCGGTCGGCCGTGGCGGTATCGTCCTCGCCGGGGGCGGCCAGGCGGCCGTCTTCGACGCGGCCGTGGAACAGGTTCACGTTGCCCAGAAAGTTGTAGACGAATGGCGTGGCGGGGTGTTCGTAGACTTGCTCGGGTGTGCCGATCTGTTCAATCTTGCCGTTGCTCATCACGCAGACGCGGTCGGCGACTTCTAACGCCTCTTCCTGGTCGTGGGTGACGAAGACCGTCGTGATGTGCGTGGTGTCGTGCAGCTTGCGCAGCCACTTGCGCAGCTCGCGGCGGACCTTGGCATCCAACGCGCCGAACGGTTCGTCGAGCAACAGCACCTTGGGCCCGACAGCGAGCGCCCGGGCGAGTGCGACGCGTTGGCGTTGCCCGCCGGACAGTTGGGAGGGGTAGCGTTTGGCGAGTTGGTCAAGCTGCACGAGGCCGAGCAGTTCGGTGACCTTCTCGCGAATCTTCGCTCGACTGGGCCGTTTGCGCCAGGGCAAGACGCGCATGCCGAACGCGACGTTTTCCATCACCGTCATGTGCCGGAAGAGCGCGTAGTGCTGAAAGACGAACCCCACCTGCCGCGCGCCGACCTGCGTGTGCGTGACGTCCTCGTCGGCAAACAGAACCTGCCCACTGCCCGCGTCGGCGGTTTCCAGCCCTGCGATGATGCGCAGCAGCGTGGTCTTGCCACTACCACTGGGCCCCAGCAGCGCTACGAGCTCGCCACTGGCGACGTTCAGGCTGACGTTGTCCAGCGCGGTGTACTTGCCAAACGTCTTGGTGATGTTGCGTACTTCGATGCTCATAGTGGGCAGTGGGCAGTTGTCAGTCGACAGTGGGCAGTTGGGAAAAGCATTCTCTTAACTGCCCACTGTCCACTGACAACTACCCACTCTCTCCCTCTTTCATTTCCCGCTGGCGCTCAGTTCGTCGCGGAACTTCCATTCTACCACGGTCTTGACGACGAGCGTGACAACCGCGAGCAACCCCAATAACGACGCCACCGCGAACGCCGGCGCGACACTGACGAAACTCGCGTAATACACGCGCTCCACCTGCAACGGCAGAGTGATCTGACCCGTATAGTTTCCACTGACAACGTAGACCGCACCGAACTCCCCCATCGCGCGGGCGTTGCACAGGATCACCCCGTACAGCAGGCCCCATTTGATGTTGGGCAGTGTGACACGGAAAAACGTCTGAAACCCGTTGGCACCCAGCACGCGGGCGGCCTGTTCCTCGTCGCTGCCCTGGCTTTGCATGAGCGGGATGAGTTCCCGCGCGACGAACGGGAACGTGATGAAGATGGTCGCCAGCACAATGCCGGGTTGCGCAAAGACGATCGCGGGCATGTGAAACGTGAACTCGGTAAAGCCGAGTGAAAACGTGTGGTCCTTCCCACCCGCCAGCCAGCCCTGCGCGCCGAACAGCAGGACGAACGTCATCCCCGCGACCACTGGCGACACACTGAAAGGCAGGTCGATAAGCGTCGTGAGGATGCTCTTGCCCTTGAACTCGAACTTCGTCACCAGCCACGCCGCCGCCAAACCAAAGAGCGTGTTGAGTGGCACTGCGACGGCAGCGGTCAGGAGCGTGAGCCAGATTGATTCCTGTGTCTCGTGCGACGAGACCGTCTCCCACCACCCGGCCCAGTCGGCATCGGTCAGCGCCAGCCAGACGGCTTGTCGAAACGAGCGCGTGCCGTCAAAGGCATCTTCAAAGGCCACACCGAGATCGAGCGCCTCATAGAAGACGACGATCAACGGCAAGATCAGGAAGACGAAGATCACAAACAGCGCCAGCGAGATCAGCGTCCATTTGACGATCGGAGATTCAGTCGCGGCAGAGTGACGCGGCGCCCGCGCGGGGGTGATCGGTGTCGGCGTCGGGAAAGTGGAGGCGGCTTGCGACATGGGTTAGCGCGTCTCCCCGTTTGGCGTTGGAAGGCAAGAGACGCGAAGGCGCGAAGGCGCGAAGAAAGCGCGAAGCAGTTCCTGTTGCTTTGAATTCCCTTCGCGTTCCCTTCGCGCCTTCGCGCCTTCGCGTCTCTTGCCTTCAATTGCTTGCGATGCGTTGATCATGGCAATTACTCCCCCGCTTTCACTGACGTCAACCGTTGGGCCACGTTGATGACGAGCAGGATGCCGAACGACACGACGAGCAGCACGACCGCGATCGCGGTGGCGCCGGCGTAGTCGTATTGCTCGAGCTTGTCGATGATCAGCTTGGGCGCGATCCGCGTGCCCGGCAGGTTGCCACTGATGAAAATCACACTGCCGTACTCACCAAGGGCCCGTGCAAAAGCCAGCGCAAACCCGGTGATAATCGCCGGTAGCACTGCGGGCAGGATGACACGCCGAAACGTCTGCCAACGATTGGCCCCCAGGCTCGCTGCGGCCTCTTCGACCTCTTTGGACATGTCTTCGAGAACCGGTTGAATCGTGCGCACGAGGAACGGCAAGCCGACGAACATCAGCGCGATGACCACACCCAACGGTGCCAGTGCGATCCGCGACACCTGCTCGTACCCCAGCGGCCACCACGACTCGGCAAACCCGCTCCACACCGGCCACGGGTACCAGAGCCCCGTCCTGGCCCACAGCGACCCGAGCCACCCGTTCTGCGCATACAACGCCGTCAACGCAATCCCCGCGACCGCGGTCGGCAACGCGAACGGCAGGTCGATGACGGCGTCGACGAACTTCTTGCCAAAGAACGTATAGCGCGCCAGCACCCACGCAATCAGCAACCCCAGAAAGACATTGAAGAACGCCGCGATGAGCGAGGCTCCAAAGCTCAGCCGATAGGCCTCCATTACCTCGGGTGATGACACGACTTCCCAAAACTTGTGCCATCCCAACGTGGCGGATTTCAGGAAAAGCGCCGACAACGGCAAGATCACCACGATGCTCAGGTAAAGCGACGTGTAACCAAGAGAAAGGCCGAAGCCGGGAATGACGCGTTTGGCTGCCATGGGAGAGGGAAAGTGGACAGTTGTCAGTGGGCAGTGGACAGTTAAGAAGAAAGAGAGCGAAGAAGGCCGTTTGTGACGCGACAGACCTCGTGAATACGGTGCAGCTCTGGAGTTAGTTCTTCCGTCGAGGTGTAACCAAGTCGCTCGGAAATGAGAAGTTGGGTCTCCAATTCTTGCAATGAACCGTAAGCAATGGCTAGAAAATGACTGAACTCGGTCGTCCCGTTACCACCTTGCCCCTCGGCAATATTGGACGGAATCGAGACGGCTGCGCGACGAATCTGGTTGGTCAACGCATATATCTCTTCCTTGGGAAACTGCAGAGTAAGCCGATACACCGCCTCTACCAAATCCATTGCTTTCTGCCACGCCAATAACTCTTTGTAGTTCTGTACTACCTGCGCCTCTTCCCCAACTGCCCACTGTCCACTGCCAACTGTCCACTATTTCTTGCTCATTTTGTCCAACTCACCGCCCTGCTCGAAGTGCTGCTTCATCACGGTCGGCCAGTCCTTGAAGTGTTCCTTGAAGCGGTACAACTTCAGTGGTGGGAACTGGGCCTTGTGCTTGTCCAGCACCGCGGTGCTGTAGGGCCGATTGTAATACTTGGCGGCGAGTTCCTGACCGGGGTCGCTGAACATGTATGTGACGAACTCGGTGGCGGCGTCGGTCGTACCTCGCTTTTCGGCGAGCTTGTCAACGATGCTGATGGGCACTTCAATCACAATGCTGTCGGACGGGACGACGATCTCGAACGCCCCACCACTCTTGGGGTCGTTGACGACCTGCAGGATCTCGTTTTCCCAGCCGAACAGGACGTCACCGGTCTGTTGCTGGATGAAGCGCGTCGTGCTGCCGCGCATCGCCGGGTCGGTGATGGCGTCGTCGTAGACCTTTGTTGTGAACTCGCGGGCAGCTTGCTCGGCGGCGGTGTCATCGGCGCCGGTGGCCTTGGCTTTACGCAACGCGTGGGCCCAGGTGGACAGGTAGATCCAGCGGGCGCCACCGCCCGTGCGCGGGTCGGGCGCTAAGCCGGTCACGTCAGGACGGGCAAGGTCGTCCCAGTCCTTGATGTTCTTGGGGTTGCCCTTGCGCACAAGGAAGACAACCGCGCTGCTGTACGGCACGGCGTCGTTGGGCAGACGGGTGCGCCAGTCACCTGGGATCAGCCCGACCTTGGCGATCTGGTCGATGTCAAAATCGACCGACAACGCTGCGACGTCCGCTTCCTTGCCGGCGGCGATGTCGCGCGCCTGCTTGCCACTGGGGCCGTGCGACATCGTTACCTTGATGTCGTTGCCACTCTTGTTTTTCCAATACGTGGCAAAGAGGGGCGCGAACTCGGCGTACATTTCGCGGGTAGGGTCGTAGCTCGCGACGATCAGCTCGCGACCGGTGTCACCCGACTTGGCCGATCCCTGCGTCGAGGCGGAACTGCCCGCATTGGTGGCAGTCGGTTCCGATTCCTTCTTGCAACCGACAGTCGTCAACGCGACACCGACCAATAACAACGATAGATGACTTAACACGCGCATGGCTCGTTCCCTTCCTACTTATGACAAACCCACGCGAACGTCCTTGGGCAGGACCGTCCGTCCGGGCTCGTGAATGTCGCACTATACTGAAGGCCACCGTAGCGGCCAGCATGGCAAGTTCGACTCACTTCTTGCCGATTTCCTTGTTGATCGAGTCAAAGATTCCGCCGTCACCAAAGTGTTTGTTCTGGGCGTCGGTCCATCCACCGGCGTGCAGGTCGGTAATCGAGAAGAGCTTGACGTCAGGGAACGTCACCCCCACCGCCGCGGTTGCCGACGTATTGCGCGGGCGGAAGTGGTTCTTCGCGATGATCTTCTGCGCTTCGTCGCTGTAGAGGTATTTCAGGTATTCCTCGGCGGCAGCCTTCGTGCCGTGCTTGTCGGCGTACTTGTCGACGACCGTGACCGGCGGCTCGGCGAGAATGCTGATGCTCGGTGTGATGATCTCGAAGTTGTCGGCGTTGCGACCTTCCAGTGTCGCCAGCGCCTCGTTCTCCCACGCGATCAGCACGTCACCGATTCCACGGCTGACGAATGTCGTCGTCGACCCGCGGGCGCCCGTGTCCAGAACCGCTACGTTCTTGTAGATCTTCGTGACAAACGCCTGCGCCTTGGCCTCGTCGTTACCATCCTGTCGCAGTGAATAACCCCACGCAGCCAGGTAGTTCCAACGGGCGCCACCCGAGGTCTTCGGGTCGGGCGTGATGA
>Ga0163144_10003279_pt1 | contig 36943 bp, 31 predicted proteins | sample OliLak19BULKMAT1_FD_123175 | JGI IMG/M metagenome (GOLD analysis project Ga0163144, IMG submission 123175) | Freshwater microbial mat bacterial communities from Lake Vanda, McMurdo Dry Valleys, Antarctica - Oligotrophic Lake LV.19.BULKMAT1 | ecosystem: Environmental > Aquatic > Freshwater >...
CTGCCGGAGGATGGGGATTCCGGTGCGGCAATATCTGCTCAGCGTGCTGCCGGGGATGGGGGACCGGAAGGTGGGCGAGGTGGCGGAGTTGACCCCGATCGCTTGGTGGCGGCGGCGGCAGGCCTAGCCGAAATTCAAAAACTTCGCAAGGCTGGGGATGGACGTACGCTTACGTTTGAGTTTTCGAAATACCGTGACGTCCACGGAAGTGCCCAATCCCTTCTTCAGGTCAGCCATGGTGGCGATTTTGCTACGCCGTAACGCCTGAGCCAGATCATCGGCATGGAAGGATTCGGTTCTCATACTGTTAGATGTCCTCCTGACAACTCGTCTTGCAGGTAGAATTCTAACAAAATACGGAGTACATGGCTATGTCAACAAATGCTCTCCATACGCCCTGTTGGCGGATAGTCGGAAGATCGGACGGCATCTCGGAAGGCTAGGACAAAGAAGCACTACAATGCAGGAACTACGCCTTGAAATGAGTACTTATTGTTGGGCTGCACCTAAGAGCCAAAGCCCTTTATCTAACCGCAAAATCTCAGGACATCCTCGCCGACCATGCGGGCGCGGAGAACCCTGGATAATCGACAGACTGTTTGAAGCACACCACTATCGGCTCCGCTCCCGCACCCGATACCGGGATACGCGTTCCGGTATCGTCGGCGGCAAGACGGTCGGACGGACGGGACGCGCCGGCAAAGGTTGCTGATTGGATGCAGCAGCAGCTTTGAACGCCGCCAGATCCTTGGCCAGCAGGAGGTCAAACACGATCAGCGTACCGCAAGTAATGTATATCAGTGGGTTGTACAGTGAGCTTAGAAAGAAACACGCCACCATGACGCCAGTGAAACTCAAGTTGAGCAGCATGCCCAACTGCCGGATTTTTGGTTTTTCTGGATGCGAATCGGGAAGTTTTCTCGATCCGAAGAATGATTGCTTCCAGCAGTAGCCCAGCAGCAGCAACAGGGCCAACAAGCCGGGTATACCCGTTTCGCTGCTAGCCTGCGTGTAAGTATTGTGCGTCACCTGGACCAATCCGTTCCGGCCTGTTGTCGCGACGTTCTGCTTGTGCAGTACATTGACGAAGTTACCCGGACCGACACCGAATATCGGATTGGCGAAGGTGAACTCCAGGCTCTTGCGCAACAGATACATGCGGGATTCGGAAGAAGATACGGCACCGCTCTGATCCATCATAGCGCTCGAGGAATCGACCATCGAAAACAGCCGTGTTCGAATTGTGTCAGGCGTAAACAGCAGTCCGCCAAGGAAGAGTCCCGCAGCCGTTACCGTAAGCGCAAGTCGCCAAAGCAGCCCGCGCAACTTTAGAAACAGGGCAATCATCATAAACGCCATAGCGATAATTCCGCCACGGGATCCCGTCACGAAGAACACGTAGATCATGGCCGGAGTTGCCGCAATTGCTAAGAGCTTCCAGTGCCAACGACCGGGAGTGCCAAAGTACAAATAAAGCAGCGGCAGGCCCATTAGAATGGCCATGGAAAACTCATTGGGATCGGCATAGTTACCCGCTGCTAGCGCGTAACGGCCGGCGACTTCCCGCCGTTCGAATAAGAAGAAAAACAGGCAGGCGGCAAAGGCGCCGAGGCCAATCGAATACGCTACCCGGCGCAAGCCGGAATAGTCACGCACAAAGCAGACCATCGCAACGGCAACAATCAACCCACGAAGGGTGTCCACCAAACGGTACAGGCTCCCCATTTTCCAGTAGCTGAAGAGAGAGGCGATAATCATCCAGCCCACCAATATGAGGAGGTAGATGGCTGCCTTCGACTGGAAAAGCTTGGTGGCTCTTCCTGAAATCAACGTCAGCAGGATCAACGTTGAAAGAAACATCATCGGGATGTGCAATGGCGCCAGCGATACCACCGTATCGAAGAACCGGGAACTCAAAACAAAGGTGGCAAAAATGAGGATGCCGTGTCCCAAGTAGTGCAATATAGATCCCGGCGTCTCGTTCGGCATCACGCGGGGTGTTGCGACGGTAACAGCGGTACTAATGGGATTTCTTCTTAGGTATGACATACAAAGTCTTTTCCGTGCTCCACAGGATGCGGAAAGCCTGTGTCTCAGAGCCTATCGCCGGCCGGGAGGCCTTGATATTCGGAGTTGCCGCTTCTCCGTCGGTCGAATTTGCTGCATTTGCGGTTCTGAAACTGGCAAGCACCGATTGCCCCGGGCACAATAGGCGCATGAAGTACTCCTGTCCTGGCTTCAATCCTTCGATGGTAACCGAACGGCCTCTGCCCGTTCCGCTATCCCAGGTCCGACCAGGGGTGGCGAAGAAAAGATCGTCGCTGATGTCGATAGCGCAGTACGCGTTGTCGGCCTGCGGGGTCCAATAGTTGTAGCGAATAGTGGCAGCGGTTGGCCGTGCCGACTCCAACTCCGTTGCGTCAATGAATCGCAGACCCTGCTTGAGGGTCGAAATATTCACACCGAGATCCTCGCCCGTTGAAGCAGCCTGCGCGCCACCGCCTTTGTATCGGCTCGAACTCAGCAAGGACAGATCTTGGGCGAAGCCCACGTCCGCCACGGAACGGCTGAAATACGTCGTCGGTGGGTAGTTGTTGCTATTGCCTGCGGCGCGCACGATGAGATTATTGCGCATCTGCCAAGCAGGTTGTGCACCCTGCCGCCAGCGATCGTTTAGCGCCTCAATGCCCTCTTTGTTGTTTCCCCAGATTCCGGCCCGCGCCCCATACGGCCCGGTGACGGTGTAAATGTTGTCCCGAACCTCCAGGCTCGTGTTGGCCGGATCTTGCAGATGCGTCATCAAATTGGCCCCATGGGCCGTGGCAAAGTTCTCAAAGATGGTATTCGAACGGATGATTAAGTCCTGAAACCCCAATTGTGTAATCAGAAACTGCCCATTAAACTCCCGCTTCAACGGCCATCCCACGTTGATGCCTGTCGATGTGATACCGCTATACATCACCAGATTATTCTCAATTAGCATCCGGGATGCCTGCTCGAGCGTCATGTCGGGGCTATCGTTAAATCCCACGATAGCAATTGTTTCCGGGCAGTGGCGGAACACATTGTTGCGGATCGTGATGTCGCGAATGGATAATCTCGAGGAGAGATTGTCGGCCGATCCTGGTCGAGGCGTAAAAGCAAGACAGGAGCCACCGACAACGGTAGTCCAGCCGCCAAGGAACTGATTGCCTTCAATCAGCCACCGATCGCCGCGCTTGAGCTCCATAATGTTCCGGCGGTAATAGTAGCGTCCGTTCGAACTTGGATCAGCGGCATTATAAGCGGGATCCTCAAAAAACGTGTTGTTGCGAATGATTACGTCATTGGCGCTACGTCCGCTGCGGGTACCGTTGTCGTCATTGTGAAAGATCGAAATTCCGAGGCTGTTTTTGAAATAGTTGCCCTCAATGCGGAACGGTCCCGGGCCTTCAGAAAACTGGATTGATGAACCGGAAATTTCACTCGTCGTTGGGTGAACCCACGCGTTTATTTCATTGAAATAGCTACCTGCAATCGCCATGTTGGAACCGTTAAACTCGCAAAAAGCATTCAATGTTCGCGTAGGATAGCCGATCCCGTCAAAAATCACGCGGTCGAAAAAGATTGAGTCGTTATCGGTCCGGGTCGATACCATGCATCCATAAAGGCTGCCTAGCGGTGTCCGACGGGTGTTGGTCTCCTGGCCGAAAATGGTAGCGTACTTTTCTGGCGTCGGCAGGGACTGAATGGTCAGTCCAGTTAACCGGTAGCGGTTCGCTCTGGCGGCGGCGGTAACGATCGCCCAGTTGTTGTAAAATCCGCCCCCGATAAACTCCACATTCCTCCAGTTGTTCTTTGCAATGCACCAGTGGGCCCGCCGGTTGTGCTCTGGGATATCGGACTTGTAGAACCAGTCGCCGCTTTCGCAGGTCTTCGGCAGTTGGGTGCCAGATCCGACGAGGTCTTCTTTTGTCCAGATCACCGCTCTTGCGTCCGTACAGCGATACAAGCTGAACTCCCGCTCATCGTCATCCCACCAAAAATCGCCGAGAATACAGGAATCCTTGGGCACAAACGGAAGCATACGGGCCTGGACACGGTTACCGGCTATGGTGGCGGTAGCTGCGAAAAACGTACCATCAATGCGAGATCCCGGAGGTGGAAGTTCACTGTTAGCCGTGCGGATCACTACCCATCCGGTAGCGTTGGCCGGTCGTTCCGGCAGCACAAATCCTCCGCTGCACAACGTTCCGGGTTGCAGCAGCACCTCATGCGTCTGGTTAGGTTCCGCCGCCGCCGCTTCATTAATGAGAGTCTGGAGGTCCGAGCAGTCCGGGGCGACAGTCAGTTTCTTGCCGTCGGCTTCGGAGAAGTCCAGCGTTACTTCTCGCCGCGGCAGTTCCGCCGTCTGGGCGGCGACGCTGATGGCGGCTGCTGTCCGAAACTGTTGAGGCTCCGAGCAAATCCGCGAAGTATCGACCGAGCAGGCACGCACATAATAAATAGTTCCCGGCGCCAGGGCACTGATGTAGAGAGCGTGAGTGGCAACCCGCCGGTCGTCCACCACTTTGTTGTTCAACACGGAAGGCTGCAGACCCCACTCGAGTTCTCCCGTCGCGGCTACGTCCGTGCGCCAAGTGACGCGAACCGACGAACGAGTTACACTGGCAGTGGAAAACTCGCGAATCTCGGGGGGATTAGCACCAAACAAAGGTAACAACACTACGAACACCACCATCGCGACCACTGTGCCGAGTCCCAATCGCATCAACTTTTCTCCTTGCATTAGCCCTCCAAGCATAAGAAATTGCCCCCTCTTAAAGATACCATCGGCAGATTTCCTCCATTTGTCTCTAGTACGGTATATTCGTTCTTGTTTCTTCGCTTTATCTTTCCCCCCCCGCAGCGGTCGCCGCTGCTCGTAGCTCTGGCTGCTGCCTGTATCCAGGTTCTGCCCCTGCTCGTCTGGCCAGCAGTGGCGAGACAAAACGTCTCTACGGACTATGTTCTGTTCTATGAACCTGTTGGCCGGAACATTATGCAGGGCAATGGGTTTTTAACACCGGAGGGCACCTTCGCTGCCCTCTATCCGCCTGGATACCCCCTCTGTTTGGCGGCGCTGATAGGTATTTCCGAAACTACCGGATTGTCCGAAGATATCGTCATTCGGCTCTTCATTGCCCTGACTGGAATTGCTTCCCCGATCCTTGTGTACTGGATTGCCTGCCAGTGGCTTAGTACCCGAATTGCGCTCTGGGCCGGATTTCTCTGGATGTGCTATCCGTTTCAGATATATCTGGCCAAGCAGCCGAATCCCGAAAGCCCGTTCGCTGTGCTGCTGCTTGGCTCTCTGTGGGCAGTGCTAGCGCTGTGGCACCCCAGTCCGCCTACGCCTGGCCGCGCTGTCGGGTTGTCGGCGCTCGGTGGCGTACTGCTCGGAGCGGCCACCCTGATTCGGCCAATTACGTTGTTCCTGCCAGGACTCCTATTCCTGCTCGCCTTTGCGCACCGTAACTGGCGTGGTTTTCGGGAAATGTCCCCGTTTCTCGCTGCCTTTGTTCTGGTGCTGCTACCCTGGGAGTTCGCCGCTCACGCCGCGCTGGGAAAATGGATTCCGGTGAGTACCAATGGCTCGCACAGCATGTTCGACGGGCTAACCTTTGCTTTGGCGCCGCGTGGGACCGGGCAAGCGCTTCCCATTGATGAGGATGTTCGCGCGTTGATGCAAAGCGTCTGGGACCACCGCTTTGAACTCCCGACGACCGGCTCCATGTTGCAGTTCGTCGCCGACTATGCGTCGCGGGAGCCCTGGACGGTGGTTAAGTTGTTGCTGCTCAAAGCTTCCCGCGCCCTCTACGCCACCAACGCCCAATTGTACGAAGCGCAGATTCTCTGGGTACAGATCCCATTCCTTCTGCTGCTTGGTGCTGGCGCTCTGTGGATGATCCGAAAACGTATGGCGCTGCCGCTCGTCTCGCTGACGGTTGGCCTGCCACTCTATTTTTGGTCAATGGCGCTGCTGGTGCTGCCGATTCTGCGCTATCTCGTGCCGGCGCTAGCGTTGGCAACGATACCGGCGGCAGTTCTCCTTGACGCCGGCTGGACCCGGTTCTCGCGGCGCGGCTCAGCGCAACCAGGGAGGCGCACCGAAGATGCCCCTTGAGCCATCCCGCAGACCTTGAAAGACTGCCCGATAGGCCGTCATATTGCGCGATTCCTTGCGGTTTCGCAACTGCCGCAAAAGATAGAACGCCAGGTTGAACTGGTAGATCCAAAATAAATAGCGCGGTAGCGTAAGACCTCTGTCATGCAGTTCTTCATAGATGAGAAACTTGTTGCGAATCAACAGGTAGGCGCTCATCCGAGCCACGATGGGATGCGGCAGTTTACGTTTGAAGCCGCGCCGGTTCACGTACAGAATATTGGTGTGAAAAGATGCCTGGAACCCGTAAAGCGCATCGTCGCCGGATACGAAGAAGCGGGCGTCCGGGAGGCCAATACTGTCGATGATCCGCCGGTGAATCAGCGGTCCTTCAAAGCAGGCATAGTTCAACACCATGTATGGCTTTCCGTTTTCAAACGAGTACTCCCGTGGATAGAGTTGGATGGTGAAGGTATGGGGATCCCAAATGCCTTCCCAGGCGTTCACATCGTCCCTACGAAGGTGGATAAAGTCCGACACAGGGCCATAGGAAAGCAGCGTATCCAGCGCCTCTTCATAGGGCTCGACGTCATCATCCATAATCCACAGCCATTCGTAGCCGCTCCGCCAAGCCCACTCCATGCCAGATCGGAAACCGCCAGCGCCACCGCTGTTTACATCCAGCGCCAGCAGTGTCACACCAGGGAATTCCTGTCGAACCATATCGACCGTGCCGTCGGAGGAGCGATTGTCGACCACCAGAATGCAGTCGGGCGGTCTGGACTGGCGCGGCAACGCTGTTAGCAGTTCGCGCAACAATGCCTTGCGTTTAAATGTCACCACAACCGCGCAGACGGTGCCAGGCCGAATTTCGCAAGCGGGGGATCCCGTAATGCTCTCCTTCATTTCGGCGCTACCTCGGTCTCAAAGAGCTTCAGCGCGCGGGCACAGGCTTGGTCCATGTTGTAGTATTTGTAGTCGGCAAGCCGGCCGGCAAACAGCACGGTACCGTTGAGCTTCGCCACCTCGGCCAGATACTTGTCGTAGTGCTCTTTGTTGGAGGGCTGCGGAATCGGGTAGTACGGGTCGTTCTCTCCGTGCCGGTAAGGCTGCGGATACTCGTAAACCAACGTAGTTTTTGCATTTCGCTGGCCGGTCAGATACTTCTGTTCGGTGATGCGCGTGAAGTCGTACTCGTTCGGATAGTTGACGGTGCCCACGGGCTGATGGATCTCCTTGTCTTCGGTGACAAAGGAGAAGCGTAGGCTACGGTAAGGCAGCGGCTCGTGGAGGAAATCGAAGTAGTCGTCAATCGGGCCGGTGTAGATCATTCGGTTGAAGGAGATGCTGTCGATCACCTTCCGGTAGTCGGTTTGCAAAAGTATGCTGATGTTGGGGTGCGCCAGCATGCGCCGGAACATCTCCGTATACCCGAGAGAGGGCATGGCCTGATAGGTGTCTTGGAAGTAGCGGTCATCACGGCTGACGTAGACCGGAACACGACCCGTCACCGAAGGGTCGAGGTCCTTCGGCTCCAGTTCCCACTGCTTTAACGTGTAGTTATGGAAGACGTTACGATAGATGTAGCCAGCCAGCGCCGCCAAATCGGCGTTCTCGCTGTCTTTCATCTTTAGAATGGGAACCTTGACGCCAAAGCCGAAGTGCTCCAGCAGCAGAGCCTCCAACTTTTCGGCCTGGCGGGGGGGGAAGAGCGCGTACAGTGAGTTCAGATTGAACGGCACCGGAACCATCTGGCCCTCAATCTGGGCTAATACGCGGTGATAATACGGTCGCCAAGCGGTGAATCGGGACAGGTAGTCCCAGACCCTCTTGGAGTTCGTGTGAAAAATATGCGGCCCATAACGATGGCACAAAATCCCATGCTCGTCGTACTCGTCATAGGCATTACCACCCACGTGATTCCGCCGGTCTACCAGCAAAACCTTTTGATTCAACTGAGTAGCGATACGCTCCGCAAGCGTTGCGCCTGTAAAGCCAGCCCCGACGATGAGCCAATCCACTTTCATTTCGATGATTCCTTCCAGAATGTATGCGGGGATCGGCCTATGACATACCATTGTCCCCCAACAACAAATACTTCGGCAGCAACGGCCGACATCGCTATACCAGAAGGTCCCCACTGCAGCGTAAAAGGAACCGCCAGACAGAGATTCAGTAGGCCAGCCATCAGAATAATCCGGTTAAACTCCGCGTCCATGCCCAACGGGAGCATCCATTGAATGCCGAGTACATTGCTGATACCAATCAGTGGCAATTGCAAGGCTAGAATTCGCAATACGGGGACGGCGGGTTCATAGCTGGCTCCGAGCGCCACCTTGACTATCCAGGGCGCTAGAAATAAAACTAGCACACAGCCGACGGCACCCATCCCGCCAATGCTGGCCAAACCTAACCGCGCCATCCGGCCAGCACCCGACCGGTCACTGGTAACCAGTCTCGCCATCCGCGGATACAACGCCTGCGTCAAAGGGCTGAAACCACTCAGCGCCGCTTTCATTAGCCGTTCTGGCCCGCCGAAAAAGGCTACCTGCGCGGCAGGCACAAACCAGCCAAGTAGGAACGTGTTCAGGCTTGTGTAAAGGCTGACTGCGCTGCGGAACAGGAACATGCTCCAACCCAACCGCAATGCATGGACCGTTCGTTGCCAAGTCGGGCGGGGAAAGCGCACCTGCCGCCAAAGTGCTGCGGCCAGAATTAAGAATATCGCCAGTCCCGAAACCAATTGCAAATAGAGGACCATATAGGCGTCCCCTTTGCTCCGCACCAGCACAAACACCAGCCCGGTAAAGATCAACCGTCCGGTCAAAGTCAGCGCGGCCGGCAGCCGTTGTTTTTCAATAGCTTGGAAATACCACATCGGTCGTAATCCCTGCACCATTGCCAGCGCCCAACCAGTCCAAAGCAGATGGGGGTGCCGTCGAAATTCGGGAACCGCCATCCCCGTCAGCACACAGATCACTAGGCTGCCCGCTATTAACAGCAAGCTTGCTCCGGCGACGCCGGAAACCAGGTCGCTCACCTTGGCGCGATCCGCGTCGGCTCCGCCCAAACGGGCGATCTCTCTAGTTACCGAAAGCGTGAAACCGTACTCAAAGACCAGCCCAAGCCATGTAGCAAAAGCCTGTGTGTAGAGAACCAGCCCCCACCCATCCGGCTGCAGGACGCGCGCCAGATACGGAATTGTGAGCATGGGCAGAACGTAGTCGGCAATCTGTACAACGTACAGTGAAAGTGCATTTTGGAAGACCGGATGACCGAATAGTTTTTTCACGCAGGCAACCTTCCAAGAGTACCGCGGTGCGCCGGTTGACTCCGTGAGACAGTGGTTTGAGATCACATGTCCCTTTCCCGGTTCCGGCGTTCCCCGCAAGAGATAGTCTTTCGACTGCGTCAGGAAGCGGGTAATCTGATGCTTTTCGCGATTCCTCCGGCCGGGCCTGCCATAACCCCTGGGCCTCTTGCCGCGCTGCCGGATTTGGAACCCGTGCTCGACGCCCTAGCCGGTTCCAGCTATGCGGCGGAGGTGACGGTGATAGCCGAAAAATTAATTGAACACCGCTTCCCGCTACTCGGTCTGGAACTGCAAACCGGCCCGTCGATTGATTGGCGGCGCGACTACGTGCACGGCCAGACCACCGCCGCCGTGTACTTCCGGCGTGTCCCATACTTGGATTTTCGAGCCGCCGGCGACCACAAGATTATCTGGGAGTTGAATCGCCACCAACATCTGGTCACCCTGGCACAGGCTTGGCGGTGGACGGGACGAAGCGAGTTTGTCCATGAGATTGAAGCGCAACTGACCAGTTGGATCGAACAGAATCCACCGCAACGGGGCATCAACTGGGCGAGTGCCCTGGAAGTGGCTTTTCGTGCGCTGAGTTGGCTGTGGGTGCGGCAAATCGGAGGAGCCAAGCTGCGTTTGGCTCTCCCAGATGGTCTGGAGCAGCGTTGGGCGCGCTCGCTCTATCACCACGGCTGTCATCTGGAGAACAACCTGTCCGTCTACTTCTCGCCCAACACGCACCTGTTGGGCGAAGCCGTGGCGTTGGATGCTCTGGGCCGCTGTCTGCCAACTTGGCCACGGTCGGAGCGCTGGCGCAACATGGGCACCCGAATAGTGGCCGAACAACTCGACAGGCAGGTGCTGCCTGATGGCGCGCATTTTGAGCAATCCAGCTATTACCACGTCTATGCCCTGGATTTTTTTCTACTGCACGCGATCCTTGCCGGCCGGGATCGGGATCCCTACTGGCGGCAGCGGCTTTCCGATATGGCGCGATTTTTGCATGCTCTACTGGGGGCGGGTCGGAGGATTCCGCTAATCGGCGACGACGACGGCGGCCGCCTTTTTCATCCCTTTGGCGACCATGCCGCCTACGGCCGCGCCACGCTGGCCACAGCGTCCATCGTGCTGCAGTCGGACGAATGGCCCATCACCCCGGAAGATACGGCGCAACAGGCGGCATGGTGGTTGGGCGCCCATGCGCTGAAAACGGTTCAGCCGGGCCGGTCGCAGGCCTCTGGCCACTTTGCAGGGACCGGGCTTACCATCGTCAATACCCCGCGGCTGCACGTCATCGCCGAAGCCGGTGGATTCGGCCCCTTCCGCGCCGGCCACAGCCACGCCGATGCCTTGCAGATCACCGTTCGGCTGGACGATGAAGACATCCTCATCGATCCAGGCACCTACGTCTACATCTCCGATCCGGAGTGGCGAGACCGCTTCCGTTCGGCCGTAATGCACAATACCATCTCGTCCGACGGTTACCCGCAAGCGTCGCCGGCCAATCCATTCGCGTGGCGGGATCGCCCGGCCGTGAAACTGCTCGATTGGCAACCCGGAGAGCAGGTGACCAGCTGGTCTGCCGTCTGCCGTACGGCCGGGATGCAGCATCGCCGCACGTGGCGCCTGTTAGAGGACCAGGTTCTGTTCGTCTGGGATGAGGTGGAAATCTTATCTGGAACAGCGGCTACGGTCTGGCAAAACTGGCATTTTGCCAGCGCTGAGGCGGAAAAACGGCTTTTGCTGCCAGCGAGCGCAGTCACCATCCGCGAGCAAGGGGGCGAATATGGCTGGCGATCCCGGGCGTTGGGACACAAGGATCCGGCACCGGTAATCCGTGTGCGCCAGGATGCTTCAAGCTGTACTTTTGCGGCAGCTATCTGGTTGAGTCAGGAACAGGTCCCCCAGTTGCAGACGAATTTAGCAGACGGCGAAATCCACCTAATCGCCGGCCGTTGGCAGACCACTATTGGCCTTATGAAGTAGGAAGGGTTTCATGGTCTATACGTTTGGGCCGTCCTCCAGGGCGTACATGATTCATGCAGTAAACGTATCAACCATAAAGGGCGTACCTTCAACATGTGGTCGTGGTTGTTAAGAGCGGAAATCGGTCGTCCTCGAAGAGATACCAACGAGCGGCGGTCTGCGTATCCGCGGGACCATATTGGTCAGCATGCCGTCTCCGGACTACGGGGAAATAAGCAGCCGTAGCGCGCCGCCCAGCGCTTCGACGTTGCGGGCTAGATCATAGCGCTCCATGACTTGCATCCGGGCCGATCGCCCCAACCGGTGCCGCAACTCCGGATCGTCCATTAACCGTCCAATCGCAGCAGCCAGTGCCGCCGGGTCTCCGGGCGGAGCGAGCAATCCATCCACTTCCGGGCGAATCAGTTCTGGAATGCCTGTAATGCCGGTGGCCACGCAGGCGATTTCCATCGCCATCGCTTCCATCAACACGACGGGTACACCTTCGGCAAAGCTTGCCAGCACCATCACATCGGTCTCCTGGTAGAGCGCCCGGACACGATCCTGATTCTGTACGCCTTCAAAGCTCACTTCCCCTTGGAGTCCCAGGATCGCTGTTTGCTTTTCCAACATCGTCCGATCCGGGCCATCACCCACCAGGCGCAGACGAAACTTGCGATTGTCCTGCTTCAGCAGCAGCAGCGCATCCAGCAAGACCGACTGGGCTTTTACCGGTGCCAGGCGACCGACGCAGATCAACGAAAACACATCGGGCGCTGGGCGGAATACAGCCGGAGCGAACAGCTGTGGATCGACACCGAGCCGGTGTACCAGGATCTTACTCCATTCCTTTTGCGGTGCGGCCAGCATCATCTGACTGCGCGCATAGAAACTGATCGCCGATAACATCCGCGAGGCTTCGATCTTTTCCCGCAGATGAAACAATACCGGATCTTTGAATTCATCAGGTCCATGCAGAGTGATGGACATGGTTAGCGGGTAGATTCTAGTTACCAGCAAGCCGACCGTTGAAGCAAAATGCGTATGGAAATGCCTACATCCGTCCTGGCTCATCCAGTCGCCGGCTACCACAGCTTCAACGAAATAGAACAGATGTGACAGAATCTCGCGTGGCGCGCCACGGCTCAGGCGCAGGGCTGCGGCCAGACCGTGCAGATACCCGGCTGGCTGCGTGAGGATCGTCCGTAGATGCGTACCAGCCAGCGACAGTGGCGATGCTCCCAGCACCGCCCGGGTATAGCCAAACTCCTCCCGTTCCTCCGCCGTGCATTGCTCCGGCAGCCGGTCTGGCTTGCGAATGGAAACGACTGGAACTGTAAAGCCCTGCCGCCTTAGTAACCGGATCTCTCGCAGTATAAAGGTGTGATTGTAAGCCGGATACTGGCTGACGAGGTAAGCGATCTGATTTTCGCTCATAGGTGTCCTCGCCAGCCGTATCCCATTATCTTCATGGTCTCTTCGGCCAATTGTAAAAAGACCGTCCAGCGATGACGCCATTGCCCTGCGCCCTTTAAAGCATCCGGAGCTGGGCTGGGAAACACCGCCAGCCCAGCACGGCGAAAGACACGGGTTGCGCGGAAAGAATGGTAATCGCTGGTAAGCAGGATCAGCCTGCCGGGCTCTCCCTGGAGTATCCGCGCCACCTGCAAGGCGTTCTCCCTAGTGGTTGTCGACACGGTTTCCACCAGGATGGCCTCCGACGGAATACCATGCGCAATCAGAAACGCACGGGTTGGAAGAGCAGGCGCTGGCCGGCCGCCTCCGCTAACGATGATCCGGCGAAAAGTCCCGGCTCGCCAAGCCCATATGGCATACACCGCGCGCCAATATGACTGTCCGCCAATCGTATTTTCATCGGCGGCATCGGCCGCCAGTACGATCAGGATATCGCCCTTCGGCGGATGCCATTCCCGGGACAAGGCCTCCACCCACCAACGGGTGACGGGAGTGAAAGTTACCAGCAGAAGCGATACTCCACACGTGACTGCAGCGCCCGTGGCAAACTTACGGAGGGAAGAGAACATGATGCGCTACCGTTTCTCTATTTCATACACCGCATAGGCGGCGTTCTGGTAAAGCAAACGGCTGTTCTTCCGGATCTTTTCAATGTGCCGCCAAAGGTCAGATTGCAATTGCTGCTGCTCGGCATGAATCGTATTCCAAGTCTCTTCCATGATGTAGTAGTCGGGGATTTTGCCATCTTGAAAGCCGAGGTAGGAATCGTCCCGGTATTTGTATTGGTCGTCGATTACGAAGTAGAGGCTGTTGTGGCCATAGACAATACTGCCAGGAGGGGCATACTGCCGGAGCGCTTGGCCGACCGGTAGATAGAGCGTGCCGATCGGGTTATGGCGAATGCGGTAGACCATTCCCCCGGCATCGACCAGTAGAATCCCGGTCAAGGCGACCACCATCAACCAGCGCGGAACCGTCCGCCGCTCCCACAACACGCCCACTACCATCGCCAGCAGAGCGGTGTAGAGCGGAATGATATGGATGAGATACAGCGACAGCTTCTGCCCTTCTAAAACGCCTAGCAGGAGAAAAAAAATCCCGGTCAACAGGAGCAGAATGTTGCGTTCCGGCCGTTCCCGCATCTGTTTCCAGAACAGACTGGTCAGAATCGCCCCAAGATAAGCGGCCAGAATGCAAGCCTTGAGAAAAATCGGCCCGCGGTTACCCGCCGTATGGCTACGCAGCCCGTAGCTGACCGGATATCGCTCCACGAACTCTCTCCACACTCCCATCCAGGGAGCTGAAAGGCCACTCATCCGCCCAGAGGCGGTGGCATTGGCAAAAAACTGTCGACGGAATTCCGCTGGATCCTGCCAGATGTAGGCACCCCAGGCTAAGCCTCCAACCACATAAGGAATCGCCGCCAGCCCCAAGTGGCGCAAACGCAGACGCCGAACGTCCCAGCCCACCGTCAGCAGCATCAGCCCCACTGCCCATAGCAAGCCGCACCAATGCGTTATGCCACTCATCACGATCAGCGTCTGGCTGATGAAAATAGCTCGGTCAAACTGGTCCCGCCGCCAACAAACATACGCTGCCCAGCCGGATAACCCTAACGCCGCTGCCATCATATCCATTCGGCCGTAGGAGCCAGTGTCGAGAAACACGTACGAAAGAGCCAGCATTCCGGCTCCCGCTAAAGAGACCGCCCGGCGCCCGCTGAGACGATCGAGAAACAGGAAGAATGCCACCAGCGCGACCACGCCGAAGATAATCGTAAAGAATCGCATGGCGAACAAACTGCGCCCAAAGGCCAGAAACCAACCCGCCTGCAAAACTGGTTGCAACGGCGCGATCCAGTATGCGCGGTGGTCGGTCCCGGCCCCGGGTCGCACCTTGTCGATTATGATAGTGACGGCCATCCGCCCCTCGGTGGCCAGTGTCCAGGATTGATTGGCGACGAATCCTTCGTCATTGGACGCCGCTTTGGCGGCAGCGGCCAAACTGGCTATTAGGACAAAGGCCGCCAGGATGACGCCCAATATCCAATAATCCCGAGGCGTTAGTGGCGCCGGAGAGGGGGGTTCTATCTTAAGAAACACATCTCATTGTAGATAAAATCCCGTCCGGGCCGCTGTGTTTAACACCCGCTATGGCGTTTGCGCCTCAATTCGCCCCTGCGCTACCAGTTGGCCAGAGCCGTTCCGCCACCGGACTCGAAGGTACACCGGTGTGCCACGCGTTGCCGGCACCGAGATGACACATGTAGAGTTACAAGAAGCCGCAACGGTACTGCTGCCCAGCGCGGATGTGCTTCCATAGTCGATCACCGCGTCATTGATGCCACGATTGGGTGGCGTTTTCAACCGCACCAGAACCGTCGTGGCCGAACCGCCAGCTGGAGCCGTTGCGACACTGATTGTCTTTCGTTCCACAGCGCACATCACGGTGACGTTGTAGGTCGTGCCACTTGCCAGTCCAGAGATCGTAACCAGCCGGTCCCTGGAACCGCCTCCATCGCTGAAGCGCAGTCCGCCGGCCACTGCCGTACAAGTCATTCCGTCCGGCGCCTGATAGGCCACGGTAATGGAAGACGTGCCGGCACCTATCCTTCGCAACCGGTCCAAACGGCCCTGCGCGCTGTCGTACAGAAGCCAGTTCACACCCGGATCCCCGCCATGGAACGCTGTCCCCTTATAGGGACTGGTCGCCAGTAAACGGTAGTTGCTGTCTAAGCCCAGGGCGGCGACATTGCTGGCCCAGTTGTTGCCAGACGGATATGCCGCCGGATTATTAGCCACATTCTGAACCAGGACATTTCCCTGCATCTGCCAGGCCGGAGCTCCGTTTTTCGACCACATCAGGTTCAGCGCCAGCGTGCCCCGCAGGCTGGCAGAAGAAACGCCGGCATCAGCTGCCCCCGGTCCGCTGGCATAGTATACGTTGTCGTTGAGCCGCAGACCGGAATTCGGAAACTGATCCTGATAGGCAAACACCAGATCGGACCGATCGTCAGCTCCATAGGAGTTGTAGATCGTGTTCCGGCGCAGCGTCAGATCCTGCATGCCCAGCTGAATTAGCGTGGTGCGGCCCTTAGTGAGCTTGTTGTAGGGCCATCCGGTAAAGATGCCGGTGGAACTCAAGCCGAGATCAGTCATCAGGTTGTTCTCGATCTGGAACCGGATTCCGTGCGTTAACTGCATCGCAAACCAGTCATTCCAGCCACTGATGCCGACCGCGTCGGGACAGTTCTTCAGCCAGTTGTTGCGAATCGTAATGTCCCGCAAGCCGATTGTCGTCACCGGATTGGCCGTGTTGCCCGGACGCGGCGTGAACGCTACGCAGGCACCGCTCGTCGTTGACGGCCAACCTCCATCGAATACGTTGCCCTCCAGCAACCATCGTTCTCCACGCTTCAATTCCAGAATATTCCGGCGCCAATAGCGGCGGCCGTTCGATGTCGGGTCGTTGAAGTTGTATCGCGGATCTTCGTAGAAGTAGTTCCGTCGTATCGTCACATCACTAGGCGAACTGGACGCTCCGCTTCCAGTATCATCCGAGGCAAATATCGTCAAACCGATGTTGTTCTTAAAGTAGTTGTTTTCGATGCGTACCGGTCCCGGGCCTTGTAGCATGAAGATCGCCGTCTGTGCCGTCTCCGTCCCTGAATTGGATGGAACCGTGCGGTTGATCTCATTGAAGTAGCTGTTGATTACCGCAATATGGGAACCGTCAAAGAAGCACAGTGCGTAGATGGTCCGGTTTGGATAGCCGATACCGTCAAACAGGATCCGGTCGAAGATGATGCGGTCGTTGCTAGACTGTGTCCGAGCCAGACAACCGCAGAAGCTGCCCAACGTCCGGTCTGTTTGGTAGAAGTTGGCCACCCAGGTAGACGGCATCCGTAAGGCCTGCAAACGGATTCCAGTCACCCTGTAGCGCTTGGCGTTGGCGGCCGTCGTAATAGCAGCCCAATTCTCAAAGCCGCCGCCAATGAATGAAACCTGCCGCCATGTATTCGGCGATACGCACCAGTGGGCCCGTTCATTGTGAGTGGCGATATTCGTCTTGTAGTACCAATCTCCCTCATTACAGGTGTTTGGCAGAGTAACGCTGCTCCCAACGAATGCCACTGGCGTATAGACAACTGGAGTCTGACTTGTACATCTGTAGAGAGCTGGTGCCCCGGCATCGTCGTCCCACCATAGGTCGCCCATGTAAAAGCAGTCCCCGGGCTGGAACGGCAGCATGCGTGCCTGCACCCGGTTGGCGATCAGCGTGGGCATCTCTGCCTGGTCCTCCATCACGGCGCGTACGCCTTCCGGCGGTATGTTGCCGCTGGAGCTGCGAATATGAATCCATCCCATTCCGCCCGGGTTAGTGCCGGTGCGCACGGGCAGTGTCCACTGGCCTTCACAGGTGAAAGAGCTCGGAATAACTACTTCGTGGTTCAGGTTTCCATCCTGCGCCATCGCCAAGTTGATCTTTACCTGAATATCAGCGCAGTTGTCGGCCGTATAGCGGATACCGGTCAGGGCCGGAATGCTCACGTCCACAGTCGCTGGCGGTACCGGAAGTTCGGTAATCGTCGTGATTTCGGGCAGTGTGGTAAACGTCAAGTTTCCAGAGCACGCCTGCGAGCTATCGGTCGAACAGGCTCGGAGGTGGTAGAGCGTGCCGCCGGCAAGACCGCTCAAAAACAGGCCGTGCGACGTCGACATCTGCCAATTAATATCCTGTATGTTGCCATAGGCAGCCGTGAGTCCCCACTCCACCTTCGTGGTTGAATTAGAATCCGTAGTCCAAGTGATGCGGGCACCTGTTCGGGTAATACTGGTAATCTGCGGGTCGGTAATCACCGGCGGATTGGCACACCAGGCGGCCGGAAGCGATGCCAGAAGAACCAATAAAGTTAGTATTTTGTGCATGTTGATGTTCTCCTTAAAACCCGCGCACGGCGGTAAACGAAAATGTCTGCGAAGCCGGGTTGATAGCCACCCCGGTGACGTTGCACAGACGGACGACAACGGTGTTGGCTGCCGTTGCGCGGACCACGCCGGTCAGGCCGTTTTCCAATGAATCGGGCCAGCCGGGGACAATACCGTTCCCGACCGCCACACCGGTAAACGTCACTGTCTGTTCCGTACAGCTTTGGGCGGAAATCGATGGGAAATCGATGGTTGGCGCCACCACCAGGAAGGTTGGTACCACGGAGGTATCCACCCCAATGGTGCTGACCGCCCCGGCTGTCGTAACGGCCATACCGGTTCCGCTTTGCAGAGTTCCGGCACCCCCTCCTCCGGTGCCACAAGCCAAGCCGGTTGAAACAATGTTGCCGCCAGCGTCAAACTGAGCACATTCCCCGGCCTGCACCGTCCCGCCACCGAACATCATGGCCTGCGTCGCATTCCCCTGCTTACCGCTGACATCGCCGAGATCGGCTAGATTGTAGTCGCCCTTGCTCTTAGTAATCGATCCCGAGCGTCCGAATACACTCGACACCGCACTCGAGGTACGAAGCCACGTATTGGTACCGACACAAGCCCACAGATTCTGGCCCGGTGTGTCATTGGAACGGAAAAACAGTTCTCCCGTCTGGCAGGTTGCCGGTAGTGTCGTTCCGGTTTTCACGGGCCGTGTGAAAGCGGCTCCGGAAAAATCGATATTTCTTCCCTGCGCCTGCAGGTCAATGCGGGTCTGGCCGAAAAGCGTCGACCCGGCCGGCATCAGTGCGATCATGATCAACAGTCGCTTCATTGCGCTCACTCTCCCAAAAACAAAGTGCTCGCCAGATAGACCTGGACGAGGCACCTGAAGACTAGCAGGAGAAGCCGGAAGCGATTCGGCATTGTTTCGTCCTAAAAAATAGATTATAAAAGAGATCTTATTTTTTATCGATACTATACAAACCCATTTTAGAAAACCGGAACTGGTTACGGTTGGTATTGTGCATCCAGTTGCCGCAGCCAGTCCATGGAACTCCTTGCCTTGACCCGAAGCAGACGCGTTACCGCCTCGGCAAATCCCATCGGGTACAAACGGACCACGGTTCGGTCCCGGCACGTTCGAACCGGCTTGGGCCGGACTTTTAGATTCACTGGCCAACGGCCAGCGGCCAGCCGCAGACGATCGGCCATCGCACTGGCCGTTTTGTAGGACACTGCCAGCGTCGTCTGCAGCTCCTGCGGCGTTAACCCGGCCGGGGCAGCGCAAAGCCGGTCAATGGCATGCAGCCAGACATGAAACGGCAGATGCGTCCGTTCCAAAATAGTTCCGGTAATAACCGAAAACTGCCGCCGGCAAGCCGCGCACTTATATAAACCCAGCCGCGTTGTGCTGCCCGGCGATGGATCAATCGGATACGATTTTCTGGCCCTGCACCGCGGACAAACTACGCCGTTCGGCCAACGGCATCCCTCCAAATACATCCGCGCGCTCTCGGGCCCGGGAAAGCAGGGAGGGACTTGAATGAGCATCGCTACTCTCCGGCGGCTCCATGCTCAATCATCCGCTGGACAAATACCATCGGCTCAACGTGGCGCTGATAATATTCCCAGTTGGCCTGGCGCATGGAGACCGCCAAGACCTTGTCCTCGAGTAAACGGCGGCATTGGCCGACACACTCCGCAATGGATCCGTAGGAAAGGTAGTTCCGGCCTTCGACCAATGGCACCGGTAGCGTGTTTCGCGGCGGCGTCATGACAATGCACTTGGAGGATGCCAAATACTCTGGCAGCTTAAAAGCGTCCGATTCATGCAGTCCGCGCGTATAGATGCCGATTTCAATCTCCCGGCTGAAGGCGATAAATTCGTGATGTCGGTAGGATTCAGCGGCCAGGAGCTCCGGGTAATGTTTGCGGGCATAAGGCTCCGGCACCAGTCCGCCCGCGAACTCATCGGGAAACGCCTGCCGCAATGCAGCCAGCAGTTTGGCCCGCTCCTGGTTGATGGCATCACCATCTTCATGTTCTACGCCGACTGGGTCCCAGAGCCGCGTTTGGAACAGGATTCGCCGTCGCGTCGGCCGATCGGGAGACCACTCAAAGTCGGCAGCATGAGGAATCACCTGGAACTGCCGCAGACGTTCCACCTGCTTGCGCAGCGGGGAGGCGCCTGTCACCGCCTCCCGCAGCGTACGCCAAGTCCAGGCGGCACCGACTGCGGCCAGCACTTGGCGCGTCTGCGCGGAGCTGCGGCAAGCATAATTCAGCCCGGCCGGTAAAACTTTCGGCCGATCCCCGGGGGGCAGCGATTCACAGTGCGGCGGAAAGTAGCTGCGTTTGAAGTAGACGTCGGCTTCGGCGAGAAGAGGCAACGAGAACTCGATGCTGCGGTCCATTAAGTCAATAGCGACACGCCGGGGGGGGGCGTCGACAGGCTCCACTTGCAACATCGCCCAACCGATCGACGAGTAATATGGTTTGTTGGCCGGCGGAGGGGCAAACTGCAATTCAATTTCGCGGTTCTGCTCTAGAGCACATAAGCCGGTGTGAATTCTGGAGAAATGGTACAAATCCTGGTCTGGTCCGAGATGACAGACCACTCGGAAGCGTGGCCTATGTTCCAATGTGTGATTCACGATCTCCAATTATCCTGCACGAAGGCCCTTCTGGAAACGCGACTTGTGACCGATACTGTAAAAGAGGGGGGCGAGGAGAAACATCGCGTGGAAATTCATTACGAAGCACTGAGCGACGTCGAACGCTATATTGAACGGGACCTCCAATTATCGTTGGAGGATAAACGTCCACAGTACGAATCCCTCCTACGGTACGTGAAGCGGTTCTGGCAGATCGGGCCAGAAACCAAGATGCTGGAGGTCGGAACGGGCACCGGATGGTTCCCCATCCTATGCGGAATCAATGGCCTACAATGTGTTGGCCTGGAAATTAGCCCGCAGCTGATTGAGGTCTCGAAGAGGCTTGGCGCGCATCACAACTACATTCCCGATATCCGCCTTGGCAATATCGAAACCAGCGATGTAGGGGAAAATCTGTACGACGTGATTATCGCTAGCTCCGTGTTCGAGCACATCGAGAACTGGGAACCGGCGCTCGAAAATCTCTACCGCGCCTTGAAGCCAGGGGGCCTATTGTTTTGGGAATCCTCCAATAAATTCAGTCTGACATCAGGGGAATGTGCGCGCATTCCGCTCTATGGCTGGTATCCCAACTGGCTGCGCTACCGGATGCGCATCGCTCTGCAGGGTCCGGATATCATGAAGCTGGGCATTGATTTTCACCAGTACACTTACCCTGGATTGCGGAGCCACTTCCGGAAGCTAGGCTTCCGGGAGATCCATGACCGGGTACAGCTTGTCGACCCGTCCTGGGTAACGAGCCCGCGCAAGCAAAAAGTACTCGCGCTGGCCAAACGCTCCAACCTCTTCCGCCACCTGCTGTTGACCTTCTTCGAGGTCACTACGTTTGTGTGTGTGAAGTAAAGCCTTATGTGTGGAATTGCTGGTTTTGCGGGGCGATCACCTCAGGGAGGCGCAAACGGTCGCGCCGTACTGGAGCGAATGGGACAAGCGATTGCGCATCGCGGCCCCGACGGCACTGGTTTCTTTGAAGATGGCCAAGCCTTTCTGGTCCACCGCCGGCTGAGCATCATTGACGTCGCTGGTGGCCACCAGCCGATGACTAATGAAACTGGCCAGGCCTGGATCGTCTATAACGGCGAGATTTTCAACCATGCCGATGTCCGCCCGGAGCTGGAAGCCGCCGGCCACCGCTACCGGACGCGCTGCGATACGGAAACCATTCTGCACGCCTGGGAAGAGTATGGCGCTGACTGTGTAAAGCGGTTCCGCGGCATGTTCGCCTTTGCCATCTGGGACAAGGACAGCCGGACCCTTTTCTGCGCGCGCGACCGCTTGGGAATTAAGCCGTTCTACTACTTCTGGGACGGCAAAACCTTTGTCTTCGGGTCCGAAATCAAGGCACTGCTGGAACATCCAGCGGTCCCGGTGAAGCTGGAAAAGGAGATGCTGGCCGAATATCTAGCCTTCGGCTACGGATCAGGAGAACAGACTCTGTTTGCCGGCATTAAGAAACTGCCGCCAGGCCACACGTTGGAATTGGGCATGAACGATGCGGCGCCGCGCATTACCCAGTATTGGGATGTTCCGGCCGCCGTGTCCGTGGACCGTTCAGAGAGCGAGTGGATCGCCGATCTGCGAGGGCGGCTCGAAGAGACAGTCCGCATGCGGCTGATGAGCGACGTGCCGCTGGGAATGTTCTTAAGCGGCGGCGTCGATTCCAGCGCCATCGCCGCACTGATGCGGCAGATGGTATCGACTCCAGTGAAGAGCTTTTCAGTAGGCTATGACGAAGAAGCCTATAGCGAGCTTGGCTACGCTCGTCAGGTATCGGAGGCCATTGGCACCGAACACCACGAAGTCCGACTCGGGATGAAGGACTTCTTCGACGCCCTTCCGCGCTTGATCTGGCATGAGGACGAACCCATCTGCTGGCCCTCGAGCATCTCACTCTATTACGTCTCCAAGCTAGCGGCCGAAAGAGTGAAGGTGGTCCTCACCGGCGAAGGTAGCGACGAACTGTTTGCCGGCTATGAGCGCTATGGGCACTACATGTTCAACACGCGCTGGAAGCAGTTCGCCCCGGCTCCGCTGCGCCGCATGACGCAGCAGTGGATCAGCGCCACCAACCTGCTCAACGGTAATCTGCGGAGAAAGCTGATGCACACATTCCTAGGCCGGGAAGATACGCTCGAGTCGCTGCATTTGGATAATTTCTACTGTGCGTTCCCCGCTGAGGAACGTCGCCGGCTGGCCGGTTCGCTGTCGGGTGATGCCTACGCCTCCTATCGAGCTTACTGGAACTCCCGCTCCGGGTCCGCACTCGACCGCATGCTCTACGCCGATCAGAAAACCTACCTGGCCGAGCTACTGATGAAGCAGGACCGGATGAGCATGGCTTGCTCGATTGAAAGCCGCGTTCCATTGCTTGACCATACGCTGGTCGAATTCGCCACCACCATCCCGGACCATCTCAAGCTACGTGGGCGCACGGGAAAATACATCTTTAAGAAGGCGGTCGAAGGTCTGCTGCCGGAGTCCATCATCTATCGCAAAAAGATGGGTTTTCCGACGCCGATCAAGGATTGGCTGCGGGATAAGCGTTCGGCGCCGCTCTATGCAATCCTGCGCGACCGCAACGGCCTGCTAGATGACATCATCGATCCCGAGGGTCTCTCCGCGCTCATCGAAGGCCATCAACAGGGGCGGATCGATGCCACCGATCGCATCTGGCGCCTGCTCAACTTCCAACTGTGGGGAGCGATTTTTTTGCAGGGCCGCCGTAACGAATACTGGGAGGGCTTATTGGCGACGGCAGCGATCGGGGCATGAAACTCCTCTGGGTGAAAACTGATTTTTTGCATCCCACCGATCGTGGCGGGCAGATTCGCACATTGGAGACGCTGCGGCCGCTCCACAAGCGGCACGAAGTCCACTACGTCGCTTTTGCCGATCCGTTGCGCCCTGAGGGTCCACGCCGCGCCGGCGAATACTCCACGCGCGCCTTTCCCGTGGAACAGGCCATCGTCTCTAAGCGTTCCCCGCGCTTCGCCCTACAGTTGGCCGCCGGCCTGCTGGATTCCCTGCCCGTGGCCGTACGCCGCTGGAGTTCGGCCGCGATGCGCCAAACGGTGGCTGATCTGATCGCCCGGGAAGACTATGACTGCATCGTCTGCGACTTTCCCTTCCCTGCCCCGAACATCCCCGATATTTCCCGTTCCGTGCTGTTCCAGCACAACGTGGAAACCACCATCTGGCGACGGCATGCGGCAGCGGCGCCGGATCCGCTGCGCCGCGTATATCTGGAGCTGCAGGCCCGGCGCATGTTCGCCTTCGAGAAGGATCTCTGCCGCCGGGCCGCCTACGTGATAGCCGTGTCGGCCAAGGACGCTGATACTATGCGCCAGGAGTTCGGCATATCCCATGTTGACGACGTTCCCACCGGCGTCGATATCGACTTTTTCGCCCGCCCGCAGGATCCGGCGCCGCAAACCGATATCGTATTCCTTGGTTCGATGGACTGGATGGCCAATGTCGACGGTGCCGGCTGGTTTACCTCCGAAGTGCTGCCTCTTATTCGCCAGCAACGGCCCGATTGCCGGTTGGCGCTCGTAGGCAGGGATCCCTCCCCGGCCGTCCAGCGACTGGCCCAGGGCGATCCGCTCATTACCGTCACCGGCACTGTCCCGGACGTTCGGCCCTGGTTGTGGGGCGCCTCCGTTTCGATTGTCCCCCTGCGTGTCGGCGGCGGAACACGCCTCAAGATTTTTGAAGCCATGGCGGCCGGTACCGCCACGGTATCCACCGCCATCGGGGCCGAGGGCCTGCCGGTGGATCACGACCGCCATCTGCTGATTGCTGATAGCGCGCCGGCCTTTGCTTCCGCTTGTATCGGCCTGCTCAACGATGAAGTCAGGCGCCAGCGCCTCAGCTCCGAGGCTTGGCGGCTGGTGAAGAACCGCTATTCCTGGGAATCAGCCGCGCAGCGGTTTGAACAGTTGCTGGAGCGGGCTCCGCGGGTCGCATCGCCAAAGCCATGAACACAGCTTCCCTTCTCTTTGTGGCCGCGGCCATCCTCGCCGGATGGGTCCTGGTCGGTTATCCGCTCTGGCTGGCCTGGCTGGTGCGGCGGCGGGAGCGACCCGTGCGGAAGGGCCCGGTTTCCGATACAGTTTCCGTCATCATCCCAGTTCGCAACGGCGGATCCTTTCTTGCCGCCAAGCTCGATAGCGTGTTGGCCCAAGACTACCCTCGTGAACGCATCCGCGACATCCTCGTGCTCTCCGACGCATCCACCGACGCAACCGATGAGATCGCCATGTCTTATGCCGCGCGGGGCGTTCGATTCCTCCGATTGCAGCCCGGTGGGAAGTGCGCAGCGCTGACACGCGCCTTTAGCGAAGTAAGCGGCGATCTGCTGCTGCTGACCGATGTCCGTCAGCGGCTGGAGACCAATTGTCTATCGAAGCTCGCCGCCTGTTTTGCCGACCCGGAAGTCGGCACCGCCAGCGGTGAACTGAGGATTCGCGACGGGGAAACCGCGGCCGAGGCCCGTATCGGCCTCTACTGGCGTTTTGAAAGTTGGGTTCGTTTCGCTCTCAGCCAGATCGATTCCATGCTTGGAGCCACTGGGCCTGTTTACCTCATCCGCCGGGAACTGGCAATTCCGATTCCCGCCGAATGCCTTTTGGACGATATGTTCCTGCCGCTTTCCGCCTTCCGCCGCGGCTACCGGCTCGTCCAGGAGCCGGCGGCGATCGCCTGGGATTATCCCACCACGCTACAGGGCGAATTCCGGCGTAAAGTGCGTACTCTAGCCGGTAACTATCAACTGTTGCGTTACCATCCTTGGCTGTTGGGGCCGTCCAACCGCATGTGGATTCACTACATGTCCCTTAAGGTCGGCCGGCTGCTGATGCCCTTTCTACTGTTGTTGATGCTCGTCACAAGTCCCTGGCTGCCGGGGCCGGCCAGTGGGGCAGCCCTCGGCGCGCAAACGGCATTCTATCTGCTGGCGGCACTCGACCCGCTGTGGCCGGAGAAGGCACCTGGTAAATCACTCACTTCCGCCGTCCGGGCATTTGTCGTGATGATGCTCGCCGCTCTGGCAGCCGTTTGTGTGTTCTTCGTCGAACCTACTTCACTCTGGAAGGAGACGCGGGTGCGGAAAACCGGCAATGCCTGAGCCAGTTTTGCTGTTGGTGCGGGAACTGAATCTGGGCGGCTGTGAGCGGGACCTGACGCGGCTGGCAATCCATATTGACCGCAAGCGCTTTGCCCCCCACGTCGGTTGCTTTCACGAGCAGGGCGTCTGCCTGCCTCCGCTGCGCGCTGCCGGCGTGCCAGTGGTCCGCTTCCCGGTAACTTCCTTCCAGCATCCCAGCGCCTTGGCGGGAGCCCGCCAGATGGGCCGCTACATCCGGGAACACGGCATTCGCCTGGTGCAAGCCTTCGACGTACCCATGTGCGCCTGGGGAATTCCCGTGGCCGCTTGGTACCGGGTGCCGGTTATCATTTCCAGTCAGCTTTCCTTCCGCGATTCCCGGCTCGCGGCGGCCGCCCAGTTCCGGCTGCTGCGTTGGGGAGATCGGTTTGCCACGCATTTCTTCGTCAACTCCCGGGCCGTGCTCAACCACATGGTACAAGACGAAGGGATTCCCGCCGAAAAGCAGTTCCTGGCGCATAACGGTGTCGACATACACGCGTTTCACCCCGTCGGGCGAGTGGAAAGCGAAGAAGCGATAGTGTTTGGGGCACTCTGCGCACTGCGGCCGGAGAAGCAGTTGACGCTGCTTCTTGAAGCCTTTGCCCGGATTCCGTTACCTTCGGCCCGGCTATTAATTGTCGGAAGCGGAACCGAGCTCGAACCGTTGCGCCAGCGCGCCGAACAGCTTGGCATCGCGAAACGAATCCATTTTGAGTCAGCCACCAGCGACGTCCCGTCCTGGCTGCGGCGCATGGACATCTTCGCACTTACCAGCGGCACCGAAAGCTTCCCTAACGCGCTGCTCGAAGCCATGGCCTGCGGCTGCGCGGTCGTGGCGGCCAACGTCGGCGGCGTGAGTGAACTGGTAACCGATAACCAGACCGGGCTGCTTTTTCCTTCCGGCGACGTGGAAGCGCTGGCGGATAGATTGACCACCTTAGCCTCCGACTGTACGCTGCGGCACCGCTTGGGCCAGACCGCCGCCCAGCATGCCCGGGATAATTTCTCGGCCGACCTGTACGCGGAACGGCTCTCGGGGCTGTATACGCGCCTATTGGCCGAAAAGGGGATTCGCGTTTGATCCGGCTCTCCACACCAGCGGACCTGCCCCGGTTGCAGGCCCTTCTCCGGCTTTCCTTCGGTGCCGCCGGAGGCGGACCCGTGTTTTCACCCGACGCCCTGGACTGGAAATACTGGGGATCAGGGACATCCCGCAGCACCATCGACGAACGGACCGATTCGCTGGCGGCCCACGCCTGCGCCTGGCCAGCCACCCTGTTAACATCGCATGGGCCGCTGTACGCCATGCATTGTATTGACTGGGCGGCCGATCCAGCCTATCCCGGTGCCGGCATCGCGGTGCTTGAGTCAGCCAGCCGGACAGTGGATTTTCAGATCGGTGCCGGCGGATCTGAGATCACCCACAAACTCCGACCCGCTCTCGGTTTCAAGGAGCGCGGGCGCATCGGCGTGTACGCCCGCGTGCTCCATCCCCTGCGTCACGCGTTGACGCATCCGGCCCGCAACTGGAAAACGCCGGCGCGGATCATCCGCAGTCTGCTGCAACCGGCGGCCGGAACCAGCAATTGGCAGGCCGTGGCGATCGATCCGGCGCAACCGCCCGCGGATTTTCTCTACCCGTCCCCGGCCGGCCAACTGTTGCCCTTTGCACGCACCCCAGAAGGGCTCGCCTTCTGGGGCCGCTGCCCAATCGCGCGCTTCCTGGCCTTTCACGTTCAACGCAACCAACGTCCATCCGGATACTTCTGCTTGACACTTACACCAGGCCAGGCTCGCTTGGCCGACGCCTGGACCCCATCGGAAGAGCCGGCCGACTGGGCCAATCTCTACCGGCTGGCTGTGGACGCAGCAGCGCGTGAAAATGGCATTAACGAAATCCGTGCCGACGCCGTACCGGCCTGCTGCCGCGAAGGCTTAGAGATGGCCGGATTTACCCTTCGCCAGGAGGAACCCCTCATGGTGCGCGACCGGCGCAAGCGCCTGCCCGACGACTTTACTCTGCACTACCAGCCCGTCGATGGCGACGGTGCCTTCTGGCACGCCGGCGTGCCAGATTACCGGCTCTGAGCCGGCACAATCTCCAGATACTCGACCAGCAGTTTCTCCGCCGTCAGTACCCAGGCAATCCGCCGCCCGTCGAAGGCCACCGCCGGCTTCGCTGGCCGGATCACGGCGCTGCGCGCCGCTCTAGCCTGCGCTAAAGCTCCATCCAGGTCGGCTACCTCGTAGCAGACATGGTGCAGTCCTCCGCCCCGGGCTGCCAATGTGGCCACCGGCGACCCAGTGCCGGCCGGCCCTACCAGTTCCCACTGCGCCACGTCGCCCGGGATTTGCAGAAACAGCACGTAGGCCTTCTGCAGCGGGTCATGAATCGCTGGTGTCAGAATGCGTGCCCCCAGCGACCGGGCAAAGCCCTCCGCTGCGCGTTCCACATCGGCCACGACATAGCCAATGTGATGGATCCGCTCCAACTTATCCATTGGCTTCCAGCCAAGCTTTCAGCTTTGGGTAGGAGTTAAACTCCTCGAAACGCTCGAAATCCAATTCCACATTGAACTCCTCCTGCACAAGTGTCATCAGCGTAATACTAGCCATGGAATCCCAGCCCGGCGTCGCATCCGGACTAGCCGCCGGAATCGCCGTTGGATCCAGGTCTGGAAACGCTGCCGAAAAGCAAGTCGTCAACCGTGCATCAAGATCAGTCATGCCCTATCTCCTCAATTTCATGCGGCAGTGGCGGCCGGACTTCGTTGAACCGCTCGCGGATAACCTGCCCTTCCCTAGCGAATTCCGCCATAAATTCGGCCATCGGGCCGTTCCGCTCTGTCAGCTGGAAACTCAACCGTAATCCTCCAATACCTAACCTGGCAAACAACCGGTCGGCCATATGATGCTCAATCCGCCGGGAAAAGGCCCGGCAGCTCAACACCCACACGTCGACCCGAGCGGTGCCGCCCACGGACACGCCAGCCGCTACTGCTATCTTACCCAGCGGCCCAAAACGGTCCTGGTAGGAAACCACCTGAAGGAAAGCCCCCGGCGTCGACAGAAGCGCGCGCCATTCGCCATCGCTGTAACGCCGGCCATTCAGATTGAACTGATTGGTCTTATTCACCAATTCCAGCGCCCGTACATCGCCCGCGTCCAATCGCCAGTCGATCATTAACTTCCCGCCCGCTTCGGCGAGAAACGTGTGCATGTCAGCTGCTGCGGCCGGCTGCATCCCGGCAGAGGCTCGCAGACTGGCGGTTCGAATTCGGTCCTCATCGCCAACCCTCGGTTTCCCGAACCGCTCCTGCAACGCAAAAAGCAAACGCCAGACCGACGCCACATCGTTCGCGGGAAATGCAATCGTCTCCATTTCCGGAAAACGGGCGCTCACTTCCGCCAGCTCCATCGGGCTGTCATCAATGAAAACAACATCGGCGGCATGAATGTTCCATGCCGCCAGAATCCGGGCCACCGATTCTGATTTCGGCCCCCAGTTCGCTTCCACCGGGAAAACCGCCGCGCCAGGCATCAGCAGATCCGTCCGGCGGAACATGCCGTCCACCGCGTCGGCGTCATTTTTGGACGCCACGCCGATCAGCACGCCCCGTTCGGCCAATGCCGCCAGAAACTGCTGGTACAAACCATGCGCCTGGGCTTGTCCGGCCAGCGACCAGGCTACCCCATCTGGCCCATCCTCACCCAGAATGCCCCGCCAAAGGGTGTTGTCGAGATCGGTGATGATTCCCTTCTTCTGAGCAGCCGGATACAGAACAGCAATCAAGGCCATGGCCATGGCATCGGCATGTTCCAGGCTGTAAGGAAATCCGGTGGCGAGATCCATCCGGACATCCCGGCGCGCGAAAGGTGGGGAAACCTCTGCCAAATAGGCCGGACTCACCGTCTTGACACCATTCAAACCGGTCCATTCTGCCTGGGCCGCGGCCACCAGCGCCACCAATTCCGCCTCCCAGCCTCCCAACTGCGCCGGTACCGTGTGCCCCAGTGGCGGTAGCGCCAGGTTAGGACCCGCCACCACAACCGGTTTCTCCTCCGCAAGCCGCCGCAGCGACTCCCCCAGTCGTACCAGCATCCGGCGCACCTGCACAATCGTATCCGCCGCCACTCCCGGGGTCATGCCGCCGGAGTGCCGCAACCCAAGCCGCGGGTCAAGGTCGCTCCATTCCACCACTACCACAGCGCCTTCGGAGTCATCCTCCCGCGCCCGTTCCAGGTTTCCGTACAGATCGCCAAACAGACCCTCGGCAACGGTAAAGCCGGCATCGGGAAACCGCCGTCGGCCATGCGCGGCCAGGTACGTCTTAAAGTGGAGTGAAGTAAATCCGCAACTGAGCCAGATTCGATGGGGCAGAGAACCGGAGGCAACCGGTTGACGGGAAGCTAACAGCGCCTCGGCCAATTTCATGTGATCTTCATTACGTCCCTCTCTCTATCGTAGCCAAGCTTCCTGGAACTGCGAAAATAGGATCAGCATGATCAGGCGATTACTGCGGAATTCCTATCGGTTGGCCGGGGGTCATGCCCTGTCCCGGCACAAGTCCAGACATGGATTGCGCATCCTGATGTACCACCGCTTTGCCGGCAGGGACCGTCACTTGGAAGCCCAGTGCCAGCATATCCGGCGCTACTACAATCCGGTGAGTATGGATCAGGTGGCGGACTGGCTGGCCGGTATTGCGTTGCTGCCGGAGCGGGCGGTGGCGGTGACCGTCGATGACGGATACCGCGATTTTCTGGAGGTGGCATGGCCCGTGTTCGCCCGCTATGAGATCCCGGCCATGGTCTATGTCGTCAGCGGGTTTGCCTCCGGGGACTGCTGGCTGTGGTGGGACCTGCTGGCCGAGCATCTGCTGCAATCGGCAGCGCGGCGCATTCGGCTGCCATATCTTGCCGGACAGCCCGAATGGGAGGCGGCCAGCACACCGCTCAAGCGGCGGCAGGTGGCCGAGCGGTTGGCCTATGCCCTGATGAAGGTTCCCGACGACTTGCGGCGTGCCTATATCAAGGCACTGCCGGCGGCGACCGGCATTCAACTGCCGGTCAATCCTCCACCCGCCTATGCGGGTATGAACTGGCAGGAGATTTGCGGGTTAGCCGAAGCTGGTGCCCACTTTGGCGCGCACACGCGGACGCACCCGATCCTTTCGCGCCTTAGCGGTGAAGCGGAACAGCAGAAGGAGATGGCCGCCTCCCGCGACGAGCTGGCCGGCGTCCTGGGCCGCCCGGTGCGTCACTTCTGCTACCCCGTCGGTGGGCTGGATGAGTTCAATAGCGCCAGCGTAGCCGCGGCTAAAAACACCGGATTCGCGACCGCTACGACGACCGTGCGCGGTCTGAATGATCGATCGAGTGATCCGTTCCAGCTCAATCGGTTGGGCGTCGAACCCGATCAGGATCCGCTCTATTTCGCCGAGTTACTCGCCGGTGTGCGGCCCATCTGAGCCCGGCTGACCACTCGCGTACCCGTCATCGCCAAGTCTTCGACTGGCTGACCGGAGAATTGCGGCGCTAGCGGCATGCCGGCGCGTAAGGCGGCCAAGCCGCCGGGGTCGATCCAATCGGTATGGCGCAGAATCTCGTGCCCGGCTTCACCGTAAATCGCATGCATCGCTTTGACCCGTAGGCGATTGTGATAAGCAAACCGGTTCCCGGCCAACTGGCCCCATTCCGGTTGTGTGTAACGCAAGAAGTTGACGGCGGTGATGGCTGCGTCGTCATGGGCGTAATGATCGGAGAGATCGACGTGATGAACCGCTACGCCGCCGGGGGTGAGAATACGTCCAGCTTCGCGGAGAATATCAACGAGAATGGACTCGGGAATGTGTTCAAAGACCGTGAAACTGACGTGCCCGTCAACACTGCCGGCGGGCAATCCGGTATTAGCCGCATCGGCCGGTGCGTGGTAATGGACATCCAGCCGGCGCATCGCCTCCCGCACCCCGGGATTGCCGGCCGTAAGGCGGCCGATGCGCTCCCGCACTGCATCCGGACCGCCGACAGCTTGCGGACCCAGTAGCCCGGCAATCTTTTCGGCGTCTTCAGCCAAATGGCGCAGCAACCCTTCAATTCGCCAATCGGCTAACAATGTGTGCAGATCGTAGGTGTCGATACGCCCGGCGCCCATCAGGTGAAAGCCGGCAGGCATTTCCAGTCCACGGCCCGTTCCTACCTCAACCAGCTTGGCGCGCTCCAGGATGGTGCCGGCGGCCTGCAGGTCACCGGCAATCTCTACGGCGGCCCGCAGCCACGGTTCCGGGTGTGGAGATTGCCGTAATCCGCCAGCAAAACGCTGCAAGGAATAGTAGATGCTGTCTCCGCCAACAGGCAAGGTGGCGCAGAATCTTTGGATTTTAGCCTTCGTTTCCCAATGCACGAAAGGTATCCTAGCCGATCCGTCCGCCGTGGGTCACGTCCAGGACGGGTTTCCCCGAAGCGGTGATCGCCGCTGCCTCTTCCGGCGTCGGCCGGAGCGTAACGACGATGGCTTCGGCCCACTCCAGCACCGGGGAAAGGGTAGACTCCATTACCCGGCCAATATGGGGAAGGGCGGTGAACAGAAAATCGCGGTTCGAACCAAAAATGCTGTCCAGCCGGATGTTGGGATCGTATATCTTCACATCCCGTCCTTTGCCGATCAAGTGCTCAATCAGCGCCACCGCCGGGCTCTCCCGCAGGTCGTCGGTGTCGTTCTTGAAGGATAGTCCATAGACTCCCAGGCGGCGGTAGGGGGTGTCGAGGACCTGACGGACAGCGCGCATTAGATGAGCTTCATTGCTGGCCAGCACGTGATTCAGCATCGGCAGGTCAATGTCGAGACGTTGGGCCCGGTAGTTGAGCGCCCGTAGATCCTTCGGCAGGCACGAACCGCCAAAGGCAAAACCAGGCTTCAGATAGACGCGGGAGATATTGAGCGTCGTATCCTGGCAAATCGTATCCATTACCTCAGCCCCGGAAACGCCGATCTCGGTGCTCAGGGCACCAATCTCATTGGCAAAGGCGATCTTAACGGCATGGAAGGCATTGCAAGCATACTTAATGAGTTCGGCCGTACGCAGCGCGACAATACACGGCCTTACGGGTAGGCTCGCATAAAGAGCGGCTACCGACTCGGCAGCCTCCCGGTCATGCGCGCCCACTACCAGCAGCGACGGTTCTAGAAACTCCCTCACCGCCGTTCCTTCTCGCAGAAATTCCGGGTTGGCAACAATTCGGACCAACGGGTGTCGCGCCAGCCGCGGCGCAACCACCTCTTCGCAGGTGCCGGGAAATACGGTGCTGCGGACGACCAGTGTAAACGGCCGGTCCCTTCCCTCTAAGGCGACATCAATGTCTTCCACGACACGCTGCAATTGGGCTAACCCCAGATTTCCATTCGATGCCGACGGCGTACCGACGCATAGGAACGCGAAGTCCGCAGCGGCAATCGCTTCGGCTGTCGAGGAACTGACGGTCAAACGGCCAGCTTCGATATTACGGACGATCAGCGGCTCCAGGCTTGGTTCGTGAAACGGCGCACGGCCGGCCGCAATACTGGCCACCTTTCTTTCGTCAATATCGACACCGATCACATTGAAGCCGGTCTCAGCAAAGCAGGCAGCACTCACGCAGCCGACATAGCCCATACCGAAAATGGCGATGGTCGGTTTAGTTTGGTTTGTCACAGTGGTGTTCACAAAGAAGAAGTTCCTACAGCCAATCAGGATTGCTGGTCGCTAGGGGAGGTAGGCCTGTCTGTGCCAGCAACGTCTTCACTATTCTCTTTGATCTCCTTTAGGCCCTTACTCTAGTATCCTTTAGTGAGCGTAGTGAGCGGGCTTCGATTTGCGCGATAGCATCTCCATTCCTCGGATGAGGTCGGCAACTGATTTGTTTCGGTGAGTTCGAGAGGAGCAAAGAACGGAAGGGTAGCCTGATCGATTTATTCCAACGCTCCATCTTCCCGTTCGACTGGGGATAGTAAGGCGACGTGCGAACGTGGGTCATTCCAGAAAGGCGGATGAACTCCTTGAAATCCTTGGCGATGAACTGCGGCCCGTTGTCGGAGATGATGCGCGGCCGAGCGTCCGGAAAACGCTCTTTGGCCCTCTCCAGCAGCACTTCGATCTCTCGCTCCGTCATGCTCTCGCGTAAGTCCCAGGCGATCAGAAACCGGCTGGCACCATCGAGCACCGCGCACAGGTAGTAGAACGTACCGTGGATGTTAATGTGCGCGATATCGATGTGCCAGTGCTCGTGGACGGCGACGGATTGTTCGAAGCCGGTACCCTTCTTCGTCGATCCTGGCGCAGCGGCTCTCCGCATTCGCCCGGCCTCGTCCAGGATCCTCCATACACTGGCCGGACTCATCGCAGCGACATCGGCGTCGATCATCATATAAGTGAGGCGTCGGTACCCGAGGTCGGGATATGACAACTGAAAATCGAGGACCTTCTGCTTTTCCCAATCGAGCAGCCAGAAGTCGCGGGAGACCTTTCCGTTGTGCTGGTGGGCCTCGCCGTAGCGCTTTCTCCAGTCGTAGAACTTGCCGACGGCGAGGCCCACCTGATCGAGAATTCCCTCGATCGGCATTCTGGTCTTTTTCGACCAGCCGTTGACGAAATCTACAATTTGATCGCGCTTATCCGGCTCGACCCAGACACCATTCAGAGGTCCCCACACACTTTTTTAGGGCGATGTGCTCCGTCAGTAACTCGGCGATGACTTCGTCCTTTTGACGGAGTCGGCCCTCGAGTTTTTCGATGCGCTCTAAGTCCTTGTTCCGTTCCGGAACCCGCTTACTCACCATGGCGAGGCCGCCGTTGGTGAACAACTGCTCCTGCCAGGCGTAGAACTGAGTCGGCGACAGACTGGCGTCTTCGCAAATCTTCGAGATGGCCTGTTTCTCGATCAGATGGAGACGCAGCAATTTGATCGTGTCGTCCGCGCTCCAAAGACCTCTTCGACCACTTTTCACTTCTCGTTAACCGATTCCTCCGATTTCAGCTGAGGCAAAACACCTGATCCGCGCCATCGAAATCGAGTTGGAGACGGGTAGCTATGCGGCACCGCCCAGCAATTGGGGCTCTGCCGGCTCATAGATGGATATACTTACGTCGCCTTCTCGCTACTTCCGTTCCACAAGGTACCATCGGCCGCCGCCCTGGATGGCGATCAGTTTCAATCCCACCCCGCGGTCCAAAAGATCATGAGAAAGCCACGATTCGTTCTGCTCCGCCCGAAGCGGCTCAAACAGTAGAAAACGGGAGTTGGACTCAAGGAACGGAGTCAAATAGCCGGATTGCCCCCGCAGTTGCCCCTTCTTAACGCCAATCACCGTGATCATTTCCATCTGACCAGCACTGGTATAACGCTTTAACCGCTCCAGATCGGTCAGGTAAACCAACCGCGAGAGCAGCTCCGGCGACGCATACCGGCCGAGTTGGGCATAGAGCAAGTAGTCGTCGACTACGACTGGCAGAGCGGGTTCTCCGGTAACAACCGGAATCTCGAGTTGGCCGGGAAGGGAATCGCGCATGGACCAGCGAATATCGAGCAATCCATTGCCGGCCACAGCCGCCAACAGGATTAGAAAAATCCAGCTCCGGCCGGCTGGCACAGCTCGCATCAACACATGGGCCAGGAGTGCGGAGAATCCCAACATGGTGCTGAAGATGTAGCGAGGCGCAATGGCATTGGTCACAACCTTCGCAAAGATCGTCCCCGCAATCGGGATCAACACAAATCCGATCAGGAGCGCCAGTTCAGCGTCGGGCAGCGAAAAACTACTCGTCTTGGGTTCAGCCGGATCCACCGTCCGGGATCGCCATAGATAGAGGATGAGCACGGCGACGGCAACAAATACGAACACGGTCGGCTCGAGCGCCCGCAGCCAGAACTTAGCCGGAAAGGCCAATGTCGGCTTCGCCCAAGCGAATTCTGGATTGGACTGGCTCGACAGGATCATCCGGATAATCGGGAGATGGACAAGTAACGCAATGCCGGGGGCTGCGGTCACCAGCACCATCTTCCAGTCCAGGCGCCTGCTCTTCCAGATCCGAAGCACTTCCGCCAATCCAAACGGCACACTGAGCAACACAGAGTAATAATGAAGGCTGGCAGCCGCGAACAGGGCCACCCCGCACAGAGCCGCGTAACGGGGTCGTTCCTGTTCGATGTACTCCTGCCAGGCCCACATAGCCAGGGCAGCGCAGCCGAAAACCATCCCATAAGGGCGCCCCTCCTGTGCGTAGTAGAGCGTCCCGGTTAGCATCATGATTGCCATGGCAATTGCTCCGCCGATCGCCGCCAGACGGCGAGCCACGAACAAATAAAGAAACGTTAGACTGGCCGCATACCCAAGCATCGATGGCAATCTGCCGGTCCAGTCCGGCGCGCCAAACAGGTGCACGGACAGATACTGCACGAGAAGATAGAGCGGCGGGGTTGGCTCAACGCCGGTATTGATACGGTCAACGAACTCGCCAATCGACGTTGCCTCCGCCAGCCACCGCGCGGCAAGTTCGTCATACCAGAGAGGCCGAATAACCCCCATGGGAATTGTGATCAGACAAAAAACACCCATGACTACCGCGAAAGCCAAGCCCCGCTTCTCCCACAAATGTGTAGTGAACTTCGTCATACAGGGCAAGGTGCACTGAATAGTGCTCTCATAGTCACATCGATTGGCATATCCACTGTTTATGGTCATATACTCGACGCCCGAGCGCAAATGGTTAGCCTCGGTCTTGGTGACGCTATTAGCGTAGACGACAAGCGAGCCGTGCTCGCCCTTGCGAACATTCACGCCCAGTTCCTGCACCTGTTTTTAGGTCATCCAGATAGGGGCCGCGTAGCCCTGTACTACGAGAGCAGCACAGGGTAGAAACGGGTCTGGCCGACGTCGAAATCTATATTGACAGCAATCAGGAGTTCATTCCGACTTTCGGAGAACGCCACCGGTTGTTCGAAGCCGGTACGCTTCTTCGTCGATCCAGGCGCAGCTGCTCCCCGCATTCGCCCGGCCTCGTCCAGGATCCGCCATACACTGGCCGGACTCATCGCAGCGACATCGTCGTCGATCATCATGATGGGTAAGACGCCTGTACCCGAGGTCGGGATATAACAACTGAAACTCGAGGACCTTCTGCTTTTCCCAACCGAGCAGCCAGAAGTCCCGGGGGACCTTTCCGTTGTGCTGGTTCGCCTCGCCGTAGCGCTTTCTCCAGTCGTAGAACTTGCCGACGGCGAGGCCCACCTGATCGAGGAGGCCCTCGATCGGCAGTCTGGTCTTTTTCGACCAGCCGTTGACGAAATCTACAA
>Ga0163144_10003280_pt1 | contig 36942 bp, 37 predicted proteins | sample OliLak19BULKMAT1_FD_123175 | JGI IMG/M metagenome (GOLD analysis project Ga0163144, IMG submission 123175) | Freshwater microbial mat bacterial communities from Lake Vanda, McMurdo Dry Valleys, Antarctica - Oligotrophic Lake LV.19.BULKMAT1 | ecosystem: Environmental > Aquatic > Freshwater >...
GAACCCTCGGTAATCGTAATCCCCGCTCCATCGGTGAGGGTCGCTAAGGTGTAGCCACTGCCGTTGCCGATGAGGAGGGTGCCATTGGCGGCGGCGGAACCATCGAGACCGGTACCACCGCGAACCTCATCTAAATACTGCTCTGAACCCAGAGATGAAACTCCACTCCAGTACGTCACATAGCCGGTTGACCCGCTCCCGGAAAGGCCAGCGGAAAAACTAGTGCATTCCCACACGTTGGTTGTGTCATTCCAAGCAATACCTTGTCCATTGGCACAACCCTGTAAAAGAGCAAGCTCGTCATTGCTGCTCCCGGCAAATTCCAATCCCGAGTTTGATGAAGTAACACCACTACCGTCTGTGCTATCGAGGAGATCGAGATCAAGTGTTGGAGTGCTCCCTTCACTGGCGACTGTTCCACTCAGACCATTTCCGGCGGTGAGAGAAGCCACATAATTTCCGGTCGTGTCTGTACCAAGCGCCAGTGCATCCGCAACGATTGAAAGTACGCCATTGGCTGCAAGCGTTACATCCCCCGATAGAACTGACAACGTATATCCAGAGCCATTTCCAATGAGGAGTGAGCCAGTGGCCGCACTCGATCCATCAACCCCTGTTCCGCCCCGAGACACATTCAATTCCGTTTCACTCGAGAGCGAACTCGCTCCGGTCCAATATGCAACCGAGCCAGCGATGCCCGTACCCGCAAGCGATCCTGCTCCGGTTGTAAAATCAGAAAATGTAACGCCATCGTTTGAGAACTGCCAGGCCTGAGTCGAACCACTGTAGCGCAGGGCGGGCGGCGTCCCAGCTGAAGAAACTGCCAGATCAAAATTTGCGCTCGTTTATCCAGTACCGGATCCAATCGTGAAAACATCTGAATCTGTTCCGATGTCAGTGTTCTGCTGATGAATATCATCAATACTATCAAAACGTGAATCACCTCCGAGGACGAGCTGATTATCACCTTCGCCTGTCGGCAATTGTCGGATCTCAACTTTGCCGCTTCGTCCAAGAATAAGGATATTCCCCTCGGCTGTTCCGACGGTCCGACCACGAAGGTATTGGGAGTTGAGCGCCGCTGGAACAGCGCCGAGCTTCTTACGCGGCACCATTTCCGAGTCTGTGCCAATCCGGATACCAAGGTAGTAATCCCCGCTCTCAAAATTTACAGCGCCTGGAAACGAAGTGGACGATCCGAGGAAAGCACGAAGAATGCCATTCTTCACGTTGACGGTCTGCGTCTCCTCCCAGATTCGATTTCCAACATCCGTATTTGACGGATACACGTCCGAAACCGATCGATCAATCCGGTAGAGCGCGAAACGGACCGCGTACTCACCATTGGTAATGATGCGATTCTCAGCGCTGAAGAGAGAAACGGCAACTGGGATTTGGTTAATTGATTGCGCAAAAACCGGCTGGGATTGTATACCCCAACTAATGAGACTCCCCGTCGCCAGCGCGATCGCTAGGAGGAAAATATGCTTTTTTAGGTTTTTATTTTTTACATACCAGTGCATGGCGGACACTCATGCTATAGGTGAATTATATCACAAAAAGCCCTTATCTTCAGCGGTATGGCAAGGGTCATTTATTTGTGACGGCCCAGCCAAATACCTCGCCAATCGCACCTGCAATCAGGTCGAAGAGTGAGACCGTTCTGGCGCCAGTAAAAACCGCATGCGGCTCGCTTTTTACCTGATTTCCGTACCGGTCAAATGCATCGATGGTGTAGAGATACGTCGAGGCTGGGTCGAGGCCAGAAATGATGATGCTGTGGTTATAGCTGAAATCAGCCTCTTCGACGCCCCGTTCAGTCTGGCCGACCCCTTTCGAGTAGCGGACGGTCGCCTGAGCGAGCTTATTCGTTGTCCAGGTGACGACGAGCTTTACTTCCTGCTTGCTTTTTTCAGTAAAAGCCTCACCGCGGATATTCTCAATCACGAGCGACCCGACTTCGGATTCATCCATGAGGAATTGTAGCTCTCCGCCGATGACAATCTCTCCAGCCTTGAAATTCTCACTCTCGTAATTTGTATTGCTTTCAGTAGACGGTTCAATTTCCGTTACTGGTTGAGTAAGTGTTGGACGCATCTCTTTCCCCTCAACCAGTGATTCTGTCTCGACCGGCGTTTCCGGAGCGGTTTGGAGCCACCAATACACCCCGCCTGCCACAATCAGAATCAATCCGAGGACGATCAGGCCGCGGCGCACGATGCGGTGCCGCCATTTGCTCGCTGGCGTCGGGATGAAACCTTCCAGTTCAGAAACATCGAGAAGGGGCGTAGCCGATATCGGTCCAGATGAAACAGGCGCCGAGGGATTCACCGGCGCGGAAATGACTGGCTTTTCAGGGTTTACAGTAGGTTGGCTCCCAAGAAAAGGGTTTCGAGGTGATGACGGTTCCGCCATACGGACAATAATGGCGAGTGAGTAACAAAATCAAACCAATGCATGCTCTGTATCCTTTACATTATACCACTTTCTCCGAGAAATAGGGTGCGGTTACACTGAACAAACACGGTGATTTTTATCACCCCACTCAGCTCATGTTCAGCACAAAATGACGGCCGTTATTTTGAAACGAAACACTAGCGAGGAAACGCAAAGTGCTTTCTTAGATCTACGTCCTGGCTAACATAGCGCTACCTCGAAAAATCAGATATACCACTCCCCATCAAAGGTGCGAATCGAAAATTCTATCGCCTCTCGACAATCGTACGGAAAGACAAAAACGCCGGAGGTAGTCCGGCACAGAGCGATTACCACCCCCTTCTTAAGCTAGACGACCGAGAATACCATTGAGCTCTTCGTTCGAATAAAACTCGATTGTGATCTTGCCGCCCTTGCCTTTCGGTTGAATCTTCACTTTCGTCCCAAGCTGCTCTGATAACCAGCCCTCCTTGGCGGCAATCTCGGGCGCTACATCGTGACCCATACGGAGATGTGATCGAACAGAAACGGCCCGTGCCTTGTCTTCAGTTTCACGGACAGTGAGCTCTTCGGAGAGGATGAGATCAAAGAGCGCCCGCTGCTTTTCCGAGTTCTCGATAGCCAGGAGCGCTTTGGCATGACCTTCGCTGATTTTTTGCTCGATGATGGCGCGCTGGATTTCAACGGGCAGTGTGAGGAGTCGGAGCGTATTGGAGACCGTCGGTCGACTCTTGCCCATTTTTTTCGCTACTTCATCCTGGTGAAGACCGAATTCATCGGTGAGTCGGAGATAGGCTTTGGCTTCTTCGATTGGGTTCAGGTCGTGGCGCTGGATGTTCTCAATGATAGCGAGCTCGAGCTTTTCCTCTTCCCCAGTCGCACCACGCAAAACAATTGGAACCGTCGTGAGTCCAGCGCGCCGGGCCGCCTGAAGGCGGCGCTCACCCGCAATGAGCTCGTACTTCCCCGTCTCCAGTCGCGTCACCACGAGCGGTTGCAGGACGCCATGAGTCCGAATCGAATCTGTAAGCTCCTCCAGCTTTTCCTCATCAAAGTGAAGCCGTGGCTGATGTGGATTGGGTACGATATCACCAATTGCCACCTCGCGTGTCACTGGCGTATCTGGATGAGAGGCCGTGGTCGGAGGGAGTGCCGAAACCGGATGCGGCAGAGCAACTGACGTAGCTTCGGACGCTAGTTCAGGATTTTTTTTGGGCGGAATGAGCGAAGCGAGGCCGCGCCCGAGTCCATACTGTTGCGCCATACTAAAGAGGTGAGCTGAGATTTAGACGAGACAAAACGTCTTTTCGTCCCTATATTTCCATCATACCATCTTATTTTTTTCCTGCTCTTCGGCTTCACGATTGAGCATCTCACGGACGACTGCCTTGTAGGCCCGAGCGCCCTTGGAGAAGGCATCAAAATCGAGGATGGATTTACCAAAACTCGGCGCCTCAGCGAGCCGGACCGACCGCGGAATGACGCTGTCGAAGACGGGGCCGGGGAAATGCCGGCGGACTTCCTCCACTACTTGCCGGGCGAGACGATTACGCCGATCGAAAAGTGTGAGGAGAGCACCGAAGATTTTTAAGTTTGGTTGAAGCCGCTCACGGACGAGCTCAATCGTGCCAAGAAGCTGCGAGAGGCCTTCGAGTGCATAGTACTCGGTCTGTACCGGAACGATGACACCATCACTCGCGACGAGGCCATTCACTGTGAGGAGGCCGAGCGACGGTGGACTGTCGATGAGGATATAGTCAAAATTCGGCCGCACCTGACGGAGCACATGATAGAGACGAAATTCTCGTTCGTCGATATGAACCATTTCAATCTCGGCCCCGGCGAGGTCTTGAGCAGCCGGGATGAGATAGAGATTGGGGATGCCGATATCGAGGATAATTTCTTTCGTCGCGAGACCAAGGATCATCGAGTGATAGAGATTCTTCTCGAGATTCCTCACGTGTACTCCGAGACCCGAAGAAGCATTGCCCTGCGGATCGAGATCAACCAAGAGTACCTGCTTACCGGCTTCGGCCAGGTAGCGGGCGACATTAATCGTAGTGGTCGTTTTCCCGACGCCACCTTTTTGATTTACGAAAGCAATTACTTGAGCCATAGGGCCATTATAGGCGATTGACAACACTCTATCAATTGCCTACCCTTGCCTAAAGAGAGCCTTTTTTGGTTCATAAGCAAAGTGCGCCGCGGTGGTGGAATGGTAGACACACGGGACTCAAAATCCCGCGATAGCAATATCATGAGAGTTCGAGTCTCTCCCGCGGCACTACTCAGAGAGCGGTAGCTCTCCTTCTTACGTTCGGGGCCGGATGCCAATCTCGACAACGCGTGAAGCACGCTGATATGTACCGATAGAACGGATACGGATCATCTTGTCTCGCCAATCTGCATCAGAACAGCCGACCGTCAATCCTCCCTCAGCGTAGAAGGTAATGGCAAACGTGTATCCAGGACTTGATGCGGGGCTGTTGGTAGCTGTTATGACGCCGCTCGCGCAAGCAGCACCAGTCACAGTCGCCCGAGACTCCGTATTCATATCACTCGCAAAAGAGTTGAGCGTCGCATTGGTCGGCATCGACGAATTCAGTGCAACGGTGGCGATAGATGGGGAATTATCGATGTAGATGCGCTTCAGGATGCGCTCCGCGCCGCTATCAGCCGCTTGAAAAGCAATGACTGATTTCTGGGTCGTGAAACTTGATTTCCGCTCAAACACAGCAACGCTGACAAGTGTGATGCCAGTGAAAAGAAACAGGGAAAGGAGCATGACAGAAAAACCAAGTATTGATCCTTTAAGTTTTTTTCGGAGCACGAGCATACCTACAGTATACGTCGATTTTTACAATCGAGGGTGAGTTCGATGACATGACGAAGAAGCGTGGCAACAGTGACCGGACCGACTCCCCCTGGAACTGGCGTCAGATAACCCGGGAGGCTGTCAAAACCTGATGGATCAGCATCACTCATCACAACTTCACCAACTCGGGTGATACCACCATCGATTATGATTGCTCCTGGTTTTACCATAGAAATCTTGAGAAAATGAGGTTCTCCGCGGGCCAAAACAATGATATCAAAGTCCTTAAAAGTAGATTCCCCTATTGAATCGACGGGGGTGAGACGGCTCTCAACAACGATACCGATTCGCTCAAGGGTCACCTCCATCACCTGTGAAAAAAGCTCCGAGTTCGCAAAAATGAGCGCTCTTTTCCCATGAAGTTCTACACCACTACTCTCAATCAGAGACCGGACAGCCCGCGGGAAGACCGGCGCAACCGCGGCTTCGTCAGCGAGGAAGCGCCTGATAGTCTCCGGATGAAAGCCGTCGGCATCTTTCGCTGGATCAATCGCAGCAATCACTCGGTCGGTATCAATCTGGTCCGGCAACGGCAACTGGACGATGATGCCATTGATGTCAGCCCGCTGATTCAGTTGGAGAATTGTCTCCAACACCGCTTCTGTGGTACTCGTTCCAGCAAGCAATTGCTTTTCAAAATAAATACCCATTCCCTCTGCGGCGCGTTCCTTCAGATCAACATAGATAAGCGAAGCTTGATCCTCACCGACAAGGATGACAGCCAGGCCAGGAACGATTTGTTGCTCCTTTACGATGTGCCGACCCTCCCCGATGAGAACACTCGCAATTGGTTTTCCTAAAAGTGGTTTCATGCAATTTTCTCTTAGAGTAGGACGAAGAAAAAAAGAAGGGCAATCAGAATGCGATACACGCCGAACGCGATAAAGGAGTGCGACTCAACGAACCGGAGGAGAAACTTTATGGCCGCAATCGCGACAATGAACGAGACGACAAAACCAACCACAAGTGCCTCTGTGTCGCCCAGTGAAAATGACTGGTAATTCCTCACTAAATCGAGCGAGGTCGCCGCGATCATCGTCGGCACACCGAGAAGGAAAGAGAACTCGACCGCTGCCGGACGAGAGAGACCGGTCATGAGGCCACCGACGATGGTGGCTCCAGCTCGGGAGACACCTGGAATCACCGAAAAGGCTTGAGCAAGTCCGATCCAGAAGGCTTGAGTGTACGAAAGTGTTTCGACGGTTGCTGGCTGCTCTGGTTCTTTCCGAAACCACTCATAGAGGATGAGGAGGACGCCGCCAACAAAGAGCGCGATCACGACTGTCAGTTCCGAGTCTAAGAGCTTCCGAATACTGGCATAGAAAAGATACCCCACTCCCAACGCAGGTAGCAGCGCCACCATGACACGCTGCATGGTCAGCCGGTCAAAGAAGAGCTTCCTCCAATAGAGCATGACAACGGCTAAGATAGCACCGAGTTGGATGATGACCTGAAAAGATTTCAAGAACTCTGTTTCTGGAATCTCAAAGAGATGGGCTGTCAGGACCAGATGGCCCGTCGAAGAAATTGGAAGAAACTCAGTCAGTCCTTCAACGATACCGAGGATGGCAGCATGCAAGATATCCATAGACTAAAAGAGGGTATTGGCGCGAACGGCATCCTCATAGCTCGCATGTTCCGTCTTGGCACTTTCCAACAGATCTTTGTTACCATGAAGCTCAGCTAGGTATTTCCAGTCGCGAAATTCAGAATAGCGCCGGAGCTCTTCCTCGAGGATCTCGACCGTGACCCGGACATCACCCGCCCCGGTATGCGCCATGATGTGCTCCTTACCGCAGTAAAGTTTGTAAGCCGCAGTTAGATTGCGCGGGGCAAACATGTCGCGTTTCTCCATCTTGTGATAGAGAATCTTCGCATCGAGAATCCGCTTGCTCTGAAAATCAAATGCCTTGCCAACCGAAGCAAACTCCATGCGAAGGAAAGGGAGGTCAAAACCAACCACGTTAAATCCGCCAACGTCCGCCCCTTCAAAGACACTCCAGAGCGTATAGGAAAGCTTGGCAAAGCTTGGCGCCTCCGCTACATCGGCATCGCTGATTCCGTTGATAGCACTCGCTTCTGGCGGAATCGGCCGACCAGGATTGACCCGCTGGCAATAAGTGATCACTTCGCCATCAGGCATGATCTTCTCGTAGGCAATTTCGATAATCTTATCCTCTCTGGTTGAGAGACCGGTCGTCTCGAGGTCAAAGATGATGAGCGGGCGATCGAGCGGCAAGAGTTCTGGAAGAATCGATTTCATGGGTTTCAAGTAAAAGTGAGAGTCTGGATTATCTTGCTCGCGCAACCTGCTAACCTATAGTACTGAACGGTCCGCGACTTTACCAGTCAAAGATCGGACGCCTGAGGCATGGCTACTCCCCGAGGACGAAATTCAAGATGCGACCGGGCACATAGATGAATTTCTGCACTTTCTTTCCATTGACCAATGCCTTGATCTTTGCATCCGCAAGTGCGAGCACCTTCGCTTCGGCTTCCGATGTATCGAGAGCGAGCTCAATAGTACTGCGAACCTTTCCGTTTACCTGAACACCAATTGTTTTTGTCTCTTCGCTAGCCAGTTTTGGATTATACTTCGGCCACGGTGCGAGGAAAATTGATTGTTTTTCGCCGAGTTTTGACCACAACTCCTCTGTTATATGCGGCGCAAAAGGCGCAAGCAAAATGAGGAACGTCCTGTACGAGTCTCTATACACCGACTCGTCCTTCTCGAACTCATTCACCAGTATCATGAGTGAGCTGACAGCGGTATTGAATTTGAATGCTTCAATATCTTCCGTGACTTTCTTTATGGTCTTATGGAGCAGGTTTCCTAAATTTTTATTCTTACTCGGTAATTCTTGCTCGGTAATTCTGTTTTGAAGTTTCCAAGTCTTCTCGAGAAATCGTCGCGTTCCGACAACACCATTCGTATTCCAGGCGATTGATTGTTCGAACGGCCCCATGAACATTTCATAGATTCGAAAAGCGTCCGCTCCAAACTCAGCTATCACATCGTCCGGATTAATGACATTTCCCCAGCGCTTCGACATCTTACGTCCGTCTGCCGCGAGGATAAGGCCGAGAAATTCTAGCCGACTGAACGGTTCAGACGTACTCACTACTCCCTGGTCATAGAGGAACTTGTGCCAAAAACGAGCATAAATGAGATGGCGCGTGGCATGGTCGCCACCGACATAGACATCGACAGGTATCCACACCTTTTCCTTTTTCTTATCAACTAGAGCTTTCGTGTTTTTAGGATCGATGAACCGGAGATAATACCAACAGGAGCCAGCCCATTGCGGCATAGTATTCGTCTCTCGTTTGGCCGGACCATGACAAACAGGACACTTCACATTCACCCACTTCGCGATACCCGCGAGCGGTGATTCACCGGTTCCTGTTGGCTCATAGGATTTCACGTTGGGAAGTTTCACCGGCAGATCCTTCTCTGGCACTGGAACCACGCCGCACTGTTCACAGTGGATAAGTGGAATCGGCTCGCCCCAATACCGCTGCCGAGAAAATACCCACTCGCGCATCTTATAGTTCACCACTTTCTTGCCCAATTTTTCTTTCTTTAGCCATGCTACCATCTTCTCCCTTGCCTCAGCCGAAGTCAGGCCGGTAAATTCTTTAGAATTTACAAGTCTCCCGTCTTCAATGAAAACTTCCCCGGGTTCGGCCGCCTGCATATTTTCGATCGACTGACGTATTTCAAGTCCATATTTCTTCGCAAAGGCGCTATCCCGTTCATCGTGGGCCGGGACGCCCATGACCGCACCGTTCCCGTAGGTCGCGAGTACATAGTCAGCTACGTAAATCGGTAAACGCTCACCGGTAAATGGATGAATTACCTCAATCCCCTGAAGCAAAATCCCGGTTTTATCCTTGTTCAGTTCAGTCCGTTCGAGATCCGTTTTCCGCTTCGTAGCCGCCAGATATTCTTTCATCTCATTCCCATTCTTAATCCGTGGCTCAAGCCTTTTCACAAGCGGATGCTCCGGAGCCACAACAACATAGGTACAGCCATAGATAGTATCGAGCCGCGTCGTGAAAACCCGAATCTCTTCTTCGGTATTGGCGACATAAAACACCACCTCCACTCCCTCGCTCCGTCCAATCCAATTGCGCTGAGCCTCCTTGACCCCCTCTGGCCAATCAAGCTTCTTCAAATCACGGAGCATTTTGTCGGCGTAGGCAGTGATCCGCAGCACCCACTGGCGCATTGGGCGCTTCTCAACGACACTACCACAACGCTCACATCTCCCCTGCTCCAAATCCTCATTCGAGAGGCCAGTTTGGCAGGATGGGCACCAATTGATTGGGTCATACGACTCATAGGCGAGGCCTTTTTTCCAAAGCTGGAGAAATATCCACTGGGTCCACCGGTAGTATTCCGGGTCAGTAGTATTTATCTCCCGTTCCCAATCATAGGTGAAGCCGATTTTCTGAAGCTGCTTTTTGAATGTCGTGATATTCTCCTTCACCGCGACACTCGGGTGTACCTTATTCTTTATCGCGTACTGCTCAGCCGGGAGACCAAAAGCATCCCACCCCATCGGATGGATTACGCCATAGCCCTGAAGTTGCTTGAGGCGGGCGTAGACATCGGAAGCGATGTAGCCTTTCGGGTGTCCGACATGCAGCCCAACTCCCGATGGATATGGAAACATGTCCAAGATATACTGTTTCTTGGGACGCTGATACTGACGGTAGGTACCGTTCTTTTCCCAGTACAGTTGCCACTTCTTCTCGATCTTTTTGGAGTCGTATTTCATCACTATAGCCATTCATTACTCCACCACTCTAGCCGAAAAAGAGGCTTTTTTCAAGGGTAAAGTGTCTTATTTTTTCAGGGTATCCGATTCACGATTGCCACATCTCCGCTGACCTGTTCTATAATACGAAAGTCAACATCTTACAGAGAGGATACCATCGTGCAGCAGCATTCGCTCATCATCAAGACTGCCCGAACTCAGCGACGCAGCGGCGATCCGCTCAAGAGCTGGGAAATTCCCGCAGGAAAGGGTAACCACCCTTCCCCGCGGCCAAAACGACCTTACCAACATTACCGAGCTGACTCTCCAGCGGAAGACGCCCTTCTCCGAAGCGTCCGCGGGCTGTAACTACAGCCAAACATTGTGCGCCATGTTCAAAACGTGGCGCTTTTTTATTTCGAGAACGCGCTATTCCCTATCCACCACACGTCGAGCGACAAAGCGACCCAATCGATACGCTCCCCAGAGGAAGAGTCCGTATACGAGGATGACTGGAAGGCCGCTCACGACGAGCATAACGAGACCACTTCCAAGCGCGATACCAAATTGATACAAGTCCGCCAGTGACCGCTTAAACACATTTCCGTTCCGAACTGGCTCAGTATTCGCAATCGCCCGCGGATCTTCGGTAACACTTGTCATAATCGAAGACATGGCAACTTGCCCTTCGAGCATACGGCTTTCAACCTCCATTCGCTCGATCTCAGCTCGGACTATCGTGAGTCGACTCGTAATCTCAATCACATCACTCACTTTTTCTGCTCGCTTCAGAAGCGAGACGAGCGCACCTTCTTCGGCTTGTTTGGCGTTCAGTCGAGCCGCCAGATCAATGCTTTGATCCGTCACATCACTCGCATTCATACTCTCACTCATCACCGCTGAAGCCGCTTTCTTGATTTCATCTAGTGCTGTATCCAAGCGGTCACTCGGGACACGAACAGTCATCCAACCGGTTTTTATCCCAACCTTCGGCTCAGAGACATTGGCACTCTCGACATAGCCACCGATATTTCTTACAATTTCCTGGATTTTACCGGTCGTCCACGCGAGACTCTCGGCTCGAAGATCGAGCGAGGCACTCTTCGCGAGCTTCCGATCTACTATCACTGATGTTATCATCGGACTTTCCATCGCCGGTATCGGAGCGACACCATCCATACCAGTGCCCCAGAGAGCCATCATCTTTTCACTCCGCCCTATATCCATCATTTCTTGCTCGAGAGTATAGTTCATCGAGCCTTTTTCCATCGGCATCACACCCATGGTCGAGTTTTTAACTCGGTAACTCATGTGTTGCATTGATTTTATGATGAACGCACCAAGGACCGAAATAACGAGTACGATAACCAAAAGGAAACCACCAAAACGAAAATATTTCTGCCAAGGTAATGCTGGACGGCGAAGAGCCATACGATTTTTATGTGTGTTATGTATAAAACAAAAGGGCGACTTGCCCCTTCATTCTACTCTCGGCTGTTTGAAAATACTAGCTACTCTGATGTAATATGCGGACTATTTTTTGACCGATACTTGTGTGCGACTTTGATACGCGCCATTTCTTTCTCGAGCGCCGCCGCGACACGAGCATATTCCTCCTCGCCCATCGTCACTTTCTCCTGCTTGATCGCTTCTGCCCGGGCCCGGGCTACTTCCGCCCGTTCCACATCGATCTCGTCCGCCCGTTCGGCCGTATCAGCGAGTACTGAAAGTGTATTCAAATCAAATTCAACGAAACCACCCGATACCGCGAGGCTTTCCGTCGACTGGTCGCTGTGATGGACAATAATTTCGCCCGACTTCAACGCGCCAATATACGGCTCATGTTCAGGGAGAATCGTCACTTCTCCATCGGCGATGGGAAGCGTCACAGCCGCCGCTGTCATTTCAACGACAGAGCGTTCCGGAGTGACGAGTTTGAGTGTAAGGGAAGACATGTTTAGGCGTCTTTTTTGGAAGCGGCGAGCACCTCAGCGATTGTTCCCTTCATGTAGAAGTCCTGTTCCTGGACCTCGTCAAGCTCACCGGAAAGGATCTTCTCGAAACCGTCGATAGTGTCCTCGAGTTTCACGTACTGCCCTGGCGTGCCGGTAAACTGTTCAGCGACGAAGAACGGCTGCGAGAGGTATTTCTGGATCTTGCGAGCCCGAGACACAGTCAGCTTATCTTCCTCGGTAAGCTCTTCCATGCCAAGGATAGCGATGATGTCCTGGAGATCCTTGTAACGCTGAAGAACGCGCTGCACACCACGAGCCGTCTTGTAGTGCCGCTCCCCGACGACTTGCGGATCGAGGATATTCGAGCTTGAGTCAAGCGGATCGACAGCCGGATAAATACCGATTTCAGTCAATGCCCGGTTCAAAACAACTGTTGAATCGAGATGAGCAAAGGTCGTGGCTGGCGCCGGATCGGTTAAGTCATCGGCGGGCACATAGACTGCTTGCACTGAAGTGATCGCTCCTTTCTTGGTTGACGTAATTCTTTCTTGCAAACCGCCCATTTCTTCAGCCAATGTCGGCTGATAGCCAACGGCGCTCGGAATTCGGCCGAGAAGTGCTGATACTTCCGAACCGGCTTGTGTGAAACGAAATATATTGTCGATGAAGAGGAGTACGTCTTTGCCTTCGCTATCACGGAAATCTTCGGCCATGGTCAGTGCGGAGAGAGCGACTCGCTGCCGAGCACCTGGCGGCTCATTCATCTGGCCGAAGACGAGTGCGGTCTTGTCGAGTACACCCGAGTCTTTCATTTCATGGTACAAGTCATTCCCTTCACGCGTCCGCTCGCCGACACCAGCAAAGACGGAATATCCGCCGTGCTCCTGGGCAATGTTCCGGATCAGCTCTTGAATAACGACGGTCTTGCCAACACCCGCGCCCCCGAAAAGACCAACTTTTCCACCCTTCATGAAGGGACAGAAGAGATCGATCGACTTGATACCCGTTTCAAAGACTTCTGCCTTGGTCGACTGCTCTTCGAAAGACGGGGCAGCGCGGTGAATCGAGCTTTTCTTGGTCGCGACGAGTTCGGGCTTGCCATCGATCACATGACCGAGCACATCGAACATCCGTCCGAGGACTTCCTTGCCGACCGGGACACTGATTGGCGCGCCGGTCGCCACAGCGATGACACCGCGTTTCAGTCCATCAGTCGAATCCATCGCCACCGCGCGTACGCGACCACCGCCGAGATGCTGATGGACCTCAGCAACTAGACTTTCATTCCCTGTTCCCACTTCGATCGCATCGTAAATCTTCGGTAATTTCACACCGTCCGGAAATTCAACATCAATAACCGGTCCGATGATCTGAATGACTTTTCCCTGATTATTCATACGAGTTTCATTATTTGAAAATTATCCCTGCACCGCCGCCATACCTGCCGAAAGCTCAGCGATTTCTTGTGTGATCTTGCCTTGACGGAGCTGATTGTAGGCGAGGGTCAGATCAGCCGTCATTTCTTTGGCAGCATCCGTTGCATTGCGCATCGCGAGCATACGCGCCGCCTCCTGCGACGCATTGCTTTCGAGGACTGCATGGAGGAGTTCGGCTTCAAGGAGTCGCCGCACCATGACAGAGAGCACTGCTTCCGGCGCTGGTTCAATGAGAAATTCACCGGCGACCGGTTCTGCTTTTTCTTCAAGTGTTTTCAGAACTTCTGCCTCAGAAAAAGGGAGGAGTTCGCGCTCAACCACTCGTTGCAGCATCACTGAAACAAAATCGGTTGCAATGAGCACTACTCGATCAACTCGTTTTGCTTCAAATTCTTCGAGGAGAATAGAAACGATAGGCCGGACCGCTTCGGCATCGGGCGCATTGATGATCTCTGGAAAACTCGCAACGATATTACCACCCATGCGCCGAACGAGTGCATCGCCCTTTTTTCCGATGGTGAGGAAAGAGAATTGATTGTCTCCTCGATTACGGTACAGGGCACGGACTCGCTTACCGATCTGGGCATTAAAGGCGCCACAGAGGCCGCGATTTGAAGTAATCACCACTATGAGTTCGTTTTTTACTTCACGGCGCTCAGTGAGCGGATGATCTTCATGTGCAAGCACGTGAGAAACACGGGCAAGGATACGCAGTGCCGCGATCGCATAGGGTCGCATCGCGAGCACCTGTTCCACTGCGCGACGCATCTTCACTGCGGAAATCATCTCCATCGCACGAGTAATCTTACCCGTCGTCTTTACGCCTTTGATACGTCTTCGGATGTCTTTCCCGCTCGGCATAACATTTTAGGCAATAAAGCCTTTCTTGAATAAAACGATATAGTCTTTGAGGAGCGGCTCGACTGTCTCGGTGAGCGCTTTTTCGGTTCGGATTGCATCGAGCACATTCTTGCCATCAGTCTCGAGCGAAAGCAAAAGCTCACTCTCGAAGCGCGAAATCGCATCGACGGCGACATCGTCGAGATGTCCACGTGAAAGCGCGTAGAGAATGGCGACTTCTTTCTCTACCGGCACCGGCGAGTACTGCGGCTGCTTCAAGACTTCAACTGCTCGACGCCCACGTTCAATGGCATTTTTTGTTTTCTCATCGAGGTCTGATCCAAATTGCGCAAAGGCCTCAAGCTCTCGAAACTGAGCGAGATCGAGGCGGAGCGTCCCAGCGACCTGCTTCATCGCTTTGATCTGGGCTGCTGAACCGACGCGCGAGACCGAAATACCAACGTTCAGTGCCGGCCGAATGCCTTTGAAGAAAAGATCACTTTCAAGATAAATCTGCCCATCCGTAATGGAGATCACATTCGTCGGGATATAGGCTGAGACATCTCCCGCCTGAGTTTCAATGATCGGTAGCGCGGTAAGAGAGCCTCCCCCGTTATCGGCATTCAGCTTGGCGCTCCGCTCGAGGAGGCGCGAGTGTACATAGAAAACATCACCTGGGTACGCTTCACGGCCTGGTGGACGACGGAGAATGAGGGAGATTTGCCGATAGGCCACTGCGTGCTTGGAGAGATCATCATAGACGACGAGCACATCCTTCCCTTGATCCATAAAATACTCCCCCATCGCAGTCGCCGCATATGGAGCGATGTAGGAGAGTGCGGCCGATTCAGAAACGCCAGCCACCACGATGGTCGTATAGTCCATCGCGCCAGCTTTATCGAGCTCAGCCTTGATACGAGCGACTTTGGATTCCTTTTGACCAATCGCAACATAGATACAGAGCACACCTTGGCCCCTCTGATTGATGATGGTATCGATGGCGACAGCGGTCTTCCCTGTCTGCCGGTCACCGATGATGAGTTCACGCTGACCGCGGCCGACTGGAATGAGCGCGTCGATCGCCTTGATACCAGTCTGAAGTGGCTGATGAACGGATTGCCGAGTGATGACGCCAGGGGCGATTTTCTCCACCGGATAGAATTTTTCAGTCTTGATCTCACCTTTCCCATCAATTGCTTTACCGAGCGCGCTCACAACACGGCCAATGACCGCTTCACCGACTGGAACCGAAAGGATACGACCTGTCGCCTTCACCTTCATACCCTCAGAAATATCCCCCATCTCACTCATGATCATGATACCGACCTCGCTCTCTTCGAGATTAAGAGCGACACCGAGAGCGCCGTTTTCAAACTCTACCATCTCGGAAGCCATCACTTCAGACAATCCCGCAACACGTGCGACGCCATCACCGACCTCGAGGACGGTGCCAATCGCCTCACGTTCCACTGCATGGTGGAATTGCGAGAGTTCTTTTTTCAGTTCTTCGATGAGTGGATTGGACATAACAGGTGCGGTCACAATGATTTATGAAGTTCGCGGAGGGTACGGGAGACAGAACCATCATAGCGGGTATCAGCGGTTTCGATCCGGATACCGCCGATAAGACTGGGGTCTACTCGGAATTCGAGCACTGCTTTCCACTCTGATTTTCCCAAGAGCGCTGTCGCCTGCGCCTCTATTTTGGATCGCTCAGCTGGTTCAAGCGCTCGGGTGCTCGTCACGAGAACGGCGAGCTCTTGAGACTTCTCTTCGCTATACCGATCAAGCGCACGCTCGACTTTGCCCAATCGTCGACCGAGACGCTTTCGTTTCAGGAGTCGGACGATAGAATCGGCGATTTCACTGCCCTTGAGGACACCTTCTTGAGCAAGCTCTCCGGCGGCCCGGACTAATTGTGCTTCAGCAATACGCATATCCTTTAGTCCGCTTGCTTCAGTACCGCCTGAACGAGATTGGCATCAACTTTTGCATCCACAACTTTCCCTAATACGCGCTCAGTGGCCGTCACAACAAGCTCGGACAGTTCTGCTTTAGCCTCACGAATGAGACGCGACTTCTCTTCCGCGAGATGAGTATCAGCATCTGTGATCATCTTGTCGATCTTCCCCTTTGTCTCCTCAAACATCCGCTGATCACGCTCTTTTGCGCTCATTTCCGCCTTGAGGAGTATGTCACGCGCTTCTTCGCGTGCCGCCGCCATCACTTTCTTTTCTTCCTCAACACTTGATGCGAGCTTCTCCTGCGAGAGGGCAGCATCCTTCAGGCCTTGCTCAATCTTTTTTGTCCGGGCTTCAAGCGCTTTCAGAATTGGCTGGTACGCATACCGCTTCAGTACCCAGAGCAACACGACAAAATTCACCGCTTGGGCGATGAGGAGCTTCCAGTCAATGCCGAGTTTTGCGAGAACTTCCATGAGAAAAATCTAAACGAGAACAGTTCTTTAGCCGAAGAGAATCATGAGAGCGACAACGAGGGCGTAAATCGCCACAGCTTCCGTCACGGCAATCGCGAGAATCATCGTGGTTTGCACCTTTGACTGAGCCTCTGGATTACGGCCGATTGCCTCAAGCGCCTTCGACGCGAGGATACCGAGACCAATGCCAGGTCCAATTGCACCGAGTCCCATGGCGAGTGCGGCACCAATCATTTTTGCTGCTTCTAATTCCATACTGATTACTTAATGACTTATTACTTATTTGAAAATAAAACGCTTCGATTGTACCTCAAAATTGACGAATTGTCTAATGTCTTGATTTTAGTGCTCCGGTGGAATCGTCGCCATTTTCAAAAAGACGAGCGTGAGCATCGCGAACACGACCGCCTGGATGAAACCAACAAAGATTTCGAGAAAGAGGAACGGGAGCGGGAGGAAATATGGTACGAGATGAAGCATCACTGTGAGGAGCACTTCCCCCGCGAAGACATTGCCGAAAAGACGGAAAGTGAAAGAAATCGTCTTGCCGACCTCGGACACCAGCTCGAGTAAACCAACTGCCATACCAATCCCATAGGGTTTCTGGAAAGGGCTGATAAAAAATTTCTTCCCATACTTCACGATGCCCAGGGCAGCGATACCGGTGAATTGGATCGTGAACACCACGATGAGTGAAAGCGCGAGCGTGAAGTTCAGGTCAGCCGAAGTACTGCGAAGAAACGGAATAATCGTGTGATGACCATTATGCTCCCCGTAGATACCGACCGTTCCAAGCCCCGGCAAGAGCCCAGCCCAGTTCGAAAAGAGCACAAAAAGAAAAATAGTTGCAATGAGCGGAAAGAATTTGAGCGCCTGCTTCCGATCCTGAGTGACTGACTGCACCAAATCGAGAATCGACTCGACGATGATCTCAAGCACGTTCTGGGAGCCCCGGGGAACTTCCTTCCAGTGTTCGACGATACGGCGAGTCCAAAGCATGAGGGCACCGGACACAATTGCACCAATGAGAAAAGAGTTCGTCACCGGGAAGGTGCCGAACGAAAAGAGTTTTTCAGCAGCAATGGAGATTTCCATACGAGACAAACAAAAAAGGCGTCTGAAGCGCCTCTAGTGTACTAATGAAAGCGAGAAAGGTCAAACCTGAAAGAATTTCTCAGGACTAGTTCGGTTGATTCATCTTAGCAGAATCAGTCAGCAATTTTCTCAAGAACTGCAATTCAGCCCGCATCGGCTTCAAAGCATCGTTTTTTTCTTTCCACGCGAGCGGCTCACCTACTGGAACACCTTCAAGCTCAGCTTCAAGGATGCGCACTTGTTCAGACAGAGACGTATAGCGCTCTTTCTGCTCCGCGAGACTAAGTGCCTCACGCGTCGAATCAGAGAAGCCACTTCCGCTGTCTCCGGCCTCAACTAGCGGCTTGACAACAACCGTTTTGACCTTCTCATCAAGGTCATGATATCCGGCACGAGTGATATTTCCTTTAATTTTTTCGTAAGTACTATCTTGAAAACCGCCCTTGAGGAGTTCCTCTGGATGCTCGAGATTTTTTTCAATGTCAGCTTTATCCAACTGCGACCGTTCACCAGGAGCCATAACCGGCGTCGCACTATAAACCGGACGGCCATTCACCATTTCTATCCCTTTAGGCGGCTGCGGCTTTTTTGCCGCGGCGACAAATTCCGCTACTCGGTCAGGATTTGAATTTGACAGCTTGTCCGCCCGTACGACTTGCTTTTTGAACATTTCAAACATAATACATGTCAGGACTTAGTTATAACTGTTCTTAAGAAACCGAAACAGCAGGTCAGTTTACTGATTCAGGAAAGTCTTTGCGGTACTCAGCTTCACGAGCGTTAAGTGACTGCTCACTCCGCAGTACTTTGACATCCGCATCACGGAGTTCGATCTGGGCGGCTTTGAGCTCTTCAACTGCTTTACCAGTCATCGCCGCATCTTCGCCCATTTCCGGACCATTCACGATTGCGGCGAGCGCTTTGACCCTAGCAGCTGCCATCGCGCGCTTCACTTTTTCAGCAGCGACCTTCGCCTGGAGCGCCTGGAGTTCGGCTTCGGCAGTCGCCTTGGCCGCGACTCGTTCAGGATTGACGGCAGGAGCCTCCTCTGTGACCAAAGTCTCATCAGTAACTTGAGCTGCCCATTCTTTATCTGCCTGCGCCCGATTAGCAGCCTTAAATTTTTTGTCATCACTTAAAAGTTGCGGCATTTCTTCCATTCCCATAGTTTTAGAGGTATTACCTGGTTAGTCTAAACTTATTAAGTACTATCATATTACTTTTTTATGAAAAAGTCAATAGTCAAGAACGGGCTTGTTTGACGCTTATATTGTATCACGCTCCTCCTGTTTTCCCTGTGATGAGCCCGTCCCGCTCGAGGATATATCCGGCTCGTTCCTGCATCTTTCGAGAAAGTTCAAGTTCCAAAGTCTTCCCGGCAACGGCTCCCCCTGAAGACCGTCGCCTTCTCTGTCCTGCGAGCGTTTCTTCTCCGCTCGTCAGGGCTGACTCTTGATCGGGCAAAGCATCACCACGTGAGAGTCTCTTTTCTCCACCAGATTCTTCACCAAGACGAAGAGCGAGCGCATCGATTTCCTCCGCCAGCGCGATAATCTTCCTATTCAATTCCTCAATCGCCTTCGCTTGTTCATTACCCTGATCTGGCAGCGGTGGCATTTCATTCATAACTCTTCACTTTAGACAATTTCAGAGAACACTCTACGAAAAGTTACGTCAATCATTTTCTCAACCCGGGACGGCTCCACTCCATGGAGCTCTGCTACCCGTTCGAGCACCTCTCTCGCGGCACTCGGCTCATTCCGCTCCCCGCGCTTTGACTGCGGTGTGAGGAAAGGACAGTCCGTCTCGACGAAGAGTCGCTCAAGCGACACGATCTTCACCGTCTCAGTCAAATCATCTTTGGTGCCGGAGAGCGCCCTCTTTACGGGATAGGTGATATTCGCCGTAAAGGAGAAGTAGACGTTACCAAGCTCGAGAAACTTCTTCGTCACTTCTGTATCACCCATGTAGCAGTGGAGGATAATTGCTTTCAGTGTCTTTCCTTCTTCATTCAGCAGAGCAAGCATGTCTTCATACGCGTCCCGGCAATGGACGATGAGCGGGAGTCCGAGCTCGCGCGCGAGCGCGATCTGCGCCACAAATCCCTGCCGCTGTGCTGCTTTTGTTTCGGCCGAGATCTCATTCGAGCCACGACCAACAAATGCTTGCCGTAAATCAATCGTGACTGGCCGGACATAGTAATCGAGTCCACACTCCCCGATGGCGACGACCCTCTTTGATCCGGTCGTAAGCTCTCGAAGTAAAGCCATGTCAGCCGGAAGGTTCACGGTATCGGATGCACCCTTGAATTCGTGTGGATGAATCCCAACCGCAGCAAAAATCTCGGGGTACCGATTCGCCAATGCTACACACTGCTGACTTTCTTCCACGGTGCAGCCGATAGCAAACATCTTTTCTACGCCAGCCGCATGAGCGCGCGCGATCACTACGTCGCGATCCGTGTCGTACGAGTCCCAGTAAAGATGGGTGTGAATATCGTGCATCTATTTGATCCGCTGGAAAAGCGGCTCCACTTTCCCAGTCTTGAGTGCCGTTTCAATCTTCTCTGATGTTGATGGAAGGAATGGTTTAAGTATCTCAGCGATAAATGTGAGCTCTAACAAGAGATTACTCATTACCTTTTTAAATTCAGCCATGTCACTTTTTGCCAACTCCCAAGGCTTCCTTTCCTCAATTAGGATGTTACTCTTCGAAATTCTTTTCCAAAGTGACTCTATGACCATAGAAATCTTAAACTCCTTCATCCATGGTTCATACCAATCTTTTACCCCCTCATAGGAGGAGTGATGTCCAACCTGATAAACTTCCTTCTTCATATCATCAAAATCCGGAAGTATTTGTAGTTGTGAAGAAAGTTTTAGCACGCGAGATACAAGATTCCCAAGGCCATTAGCAAGGTCAGCATTGTATTTCTCGGTCATTTTTTCCCAAGAGAGGTCGCCATCTTTGCTGTACGGCAGCGCCGTGAGGAGGAGATAGCGTGTGCCATCGACGCCGAATTTCGCCACGAGCTCATCCGGATAGATGACGTTCCCGAGTGACTTCGACATCTTCTGTCCATTGATAGTCAGGTATTCATGGGCATAGATCGTGGTCGGGAGCGGCAGACCGGCCGACAGAAGCATCGCCGGCCAGTAGATCGCATGGAAACGGAGTATCCCTTTGCCGATGACATGCACGCGCTCACCCTGATTTTCTCCTTGGCCCGCCCAATACTTCTGATAGAGTTCACCATCAGTCGAGTAATCAAGCGCTGTAATGTAGTTCGACAGGGCATCGACCCAAACATACATGATCTGCGATTCGTCCCCCGGCACTGGCACCCCCCAGCCTTTGGCGCGTGCCACCGAGCGCGAGATGGAGAAATCCTCGAGCCCCATTTTGATAAATGAGACGACTTCATTCTTGCGGTAGTCAGGATAGATCCGGAGCTCGCCGCTCTCAATCAGTTTTAAGAGTTGATCCTGATAACTGGAAAGTTTGAAAAACCAATTTTCTTCCTCTACTGATTCTGGGGCAACTTTGTGATCCGGACAGAGGCCATCCACCAAGTCTTTTTCCGTTTTAAATTCTTCACAACCGACACAATAGAGGCCCTTATATTTCTTCAGATACAGGTCTTCTTTCTGAAACGCACTCCACATCTTCTGTGCACCGTCGAAATGCCGCTTCTCGGTCGTGCGAATAAATTGGTCGAACGAGAGATCGAGCGAACCGGCGAGTGCTTTGAATGTTTCAGCAGTCTCAGCAACAAATTCCTGGGTCGGACGTCCAGCTTTCTCCGCTGCCTGCACATTCTTCAGACTGTTTTCATCCGAACCTGTAAGGAAATAGGTTTCGTCACCCGACAGACGGTGGTAACGCGCCACGACATCGGTTAGCACTTTCTCCACTGCGTGGCCGACATGCGGCGCCGCATTCACATAATCGATGGCGGTTGTGATAAAAAATGGCCGAGATGTTTTATTGGACATACTTTTGGGCATAATCAGCAATTTCTTGATGAAGCGATGGAACCGATGTGAGGTCTTTAAATTCAGCGGGGTCGATGAACCGATATTCCTCATGTTCCGATGAAAGCTTCACCTCCCCTTCCACCATATCACAAAGAAAAGTAATACCAACTTTAAATTCGCCAGTGTCTTTACGGAAGGTAAAAACATTAAACGGCTCTTTGACGATTACCGCCAGCCCGACTTCCTCGAGAATCTCTCGCTCAAGACCGGCTTGCGGAGATTCCTCGTGATCGATACCACCCCCGGGCGTTTCCCAAACCCCTGGCTTATGATCATCATTTTGACTCCGCTTTACGACGAGAATTTTACCTTCGAAGTTTCTAATTATTCCCTTCACCGCTAAGTAAAATTGCATATTGACAAAGTGTCATTGGTTTCACGCTGTTTGTACCCCAACAACCGAGGAGATACCCATGGTTCCGACTCAGCATCAGCGATCAGCCTGTTTCGGTCTCGCCATCTGGCTCAACCTGTCCATGTTCCGACGCTGGATTACCAGTCCCTCGACGTGGAAAGCGTTTGCACTCTGGTTCTTGATGGACCACCCGTGCCTGTCCGAGGATCGGCGCCGGCGCCGGAACATCGTTCAGCAAATCCGGTGGACAATCACCGGCGAACGGTTTCAGCGAATCGCAACCATCAGCGCTGAAGTGGTCCTACTGGTACTCATCTGCCTGATGCTCTACACCTGGGCATCCTCCGAGTGTGCGCTCCGAAACGATTGCACTTTCGCGAGTGCTCACTGGGCCAACTGGCTCTTCAGCAGGTAACCACCGTTCAGGGAGACCTCTCCCCACACTGAAGCCCGATGCGCATTGCGTACTCGGGCTTCAAAATTTTTACACCCTCTCAGTATACTATCACCGAAAATTCCCCTTTCACCTTTTCCGGATGCTCAGTGAAATAGGTCATCACCTCAGCGACACTCCCCCGGATGATTTCCTCATACAACTTCGTCAGCTCGCGGCCAATGATGGCCTTTTTTTCTGGCGCGAAGGACTGGAGGAGTGCCAGATTCTTCATGAGGCGATGCGGCGATTCATAGTAGACGACTGGGTGTTCACTCGCGGCGACACCTTTGAAGTACGTCTCGCGACCCTTCTTGTGCGGCGGGAAACCAAGGAAGATGAATTCACGCATATCGATCCCGGCGACTGAGACGATCGCAGCGAGTGCGGATACCCCCGGGATCGGGACGACTCTAATACCCTGGGCGAGAGCGATCGACACAAGTACATTTCCCGGGTCGGATAGTCCTGGCGTGCCGGCATCGGTCACGACGGCGACACTCTCCCCAGCAACGATTCGCGCGATAAAGGATTCGAGTTTTTTTGCTTCGGTATGCTCATGGGCCGAGTAGACAGAAGTCGCAATCTCATACTTCAGGAGGAGCTTCTTCGTCACGCGTGTGTCCTCGGCCAGGATAAAATCGACTGACTTCAAGGTCTCGAGTGCCCGGAGTGTGATGTCACCGAGGTTGCCAATTGGCGTCCCGACGATGAAGAGCGTACCACGGTCCATATCACTTACAACTTCACGAGTTTCTCAAGCTTCTTTTTGTCGGCATTCGGCCCAATGACAGTGAGATTGAGTTTTTTGTTCTGAAAGATATCCTGGGCGACGCGGAATACGTCGTCCGCAGTGACCTTCTCAATTTCTCTAGCTTTTTCTTTTGGCAGAACGATTTTTCCAAGCAGCGTTTCCTGAGTGACGAGGTATTCAACGATGTCATCAGAGCCCTCGAAGGCGAGCGCCATCTTACCTTTAATATGTTCCTTCGCCTTTTTCATTTCTTCAGCACTCACTCTTTCATTTGCCATTCGACGGTACTCGTCAAGAATCACGGTAATAGCCTCTTCAAGGTTTCGGTGTTCGACGCCGCTCTGGGTCGCAAGATAGCCGACATCTGGATACATCTCAACGTCTGTGGTGACGCGATACGCGAGACCACGCCGCTCTCGAACTGCTGACCAGAGCCGACTCGACATCCCACCACCAAGCACTGTCGCGAGGACCGCAAGCGCATAACGATCAGGATGTTCTTTGTGATAAGCTCGCACGCCGATGAGAAGGTGCGTCTGATCAGTCTTTTTCTTTTGAATGAAAATTTCCGGCTTTGACTGCTTGTCCTTCATGGTCTTGAAAGCTGGCTTCTTACCAGTACGCACTTCTCTGAACTGCTTTTTGATCGCAGCAAGCACCAGTTTTGGATCCACCTTACCAGCAACACCGACGACCACATTTTCTGCGACGTAGCCACGTTCCAAATACTTCATAAAATCCGCACGCTTGAAGCGGTGGAGATTATCCTTCGTCCCAATGATCTCCCAGCCCAGCGGATGGTCACCATAGAGATGCTGTTCCCACAAATCATTGATGTGGCGCGGCGGCATATCCTCGTACATATTGAGTTCCTGTAAGACCGCCCCCTTCTCCCGATCGATTTCCTCTTGGGCAATCTTGGCATTCAAAAAAAGATCCGAGACAATATCAAGCGCTGTCCCCCAATGCCTGGCTTCAACTTTGGCATAGTACGCCGTACGATCCTTGCCGGTATACGCGTTGTATTCCGCCCCTAACCCATCGAGTTCCTTGCTAATATCAATGGCATTCGGACGTTTCTTCGTTCCCTTGAAAAACATATGCTCAAGAAAGTGGGCGAGGCCATTTTCCTGACGCGTCTCATACCGGCTGCCGACACCGGTCATGATGAAAACCGTGGCTGTTTCCGTCTCTGTCATCGGCGCAATGATCACCCGCAGCCCATTCGAGAGCGTGTGTTTCTTGTAGTTCATAGAAGTATTAATTATCTGTGCTGTTCAATAACTTTCGTTACGATCCCTTCAATCTGTTCGTCTGAGAGGTCGCTGACCCCTCCACCAAAATCAGAAACATCTTGACTTACTTTCTCCCAGGCCCGATCAAGCTTATGGAGATCGTCCAGTTGATACTGGCTGAGAAAGTTCGTCGAGACTTCACGAGTGTTCGTAGCTCCCAAGCGATGGACGAGATCGAGAAAAACGAGTCGCTCTTTCCCTTGGAGAGACTGGAGCCGTTCCAGTACCTTAGCTTTCTCACGCTGCCGTTCAGCCTGTGTTCTTCTCGATTCGTCCGGTGGGTTTTCGAAGGGCATATTAGCGTGTCAGGTATTGCTGTAGTTCTTCGATCTTCACCCGTTCTTGTTTCATCGTGTCACGCTCACGGATGGTGACGGTACCTTCGAGCTCTTTATTTTCGCCGAGCGTATCGAAATCGATGGTGATGCAATACGGGGTACCAATCTCATCCTGACGGCGATAGCGCTTGCCGACATTGCCGTTATCGTCGAATTCAACCCGGAACTGCTGACGGAGCATATCATACACTTCGCGTGCCTTCGCGACCAGCTCAGGCTTGTTTTTGAGGAGTGGAAAGACCGCCACCTGCACCGGCGCGAGCTTCTTCGGAAACTTCAGCACGATACGGGTATCGTCCTCACCGAGCTTTTCCTCGGTATACGCATCGGTCAAAACCGCAAGGAATGTCCGTTCAAGACCGACGGACGTCTCCACAATCCACGGAATATATTTTTCATTCGTTACTGGATCACGATAGGAGAGATCAGCGCCCGAGAACTTCGAATGCTGCGTCAAGTCGTAGTCGCTCCGATTATGCACGCCCTCGAGTTCTTTGAAGCCAAATGGGAAATTGTATTCGATATCCCAGGCTGCCTTCGCGTAGAAAACGAGATTCTCATGCTGGTGCCAGCGGAGATTCTCGACCCGGAGTCCAAGGTCGAGGTAGTACTGGAAGCGCTTGGCCCGCCACTCTTCATACACGGTTGCTGCATCTTCGGGTCGGACGAAGTACTGCATCTCCATCTGCTCAAACTCACGCTTACGAAAAATGAACTGCCGAGCAGTAATCTCGTTCCTAAATGCCTTGCCAATCTGTGCGATACCAAACGGAACCTTCACCCGAGACGAATCGACGACATTTTTGAAATTTACATAGATCCCCTGGCAAGTCTCTCCGCGAAGGTAGGTCGGCTCGGCAGTCCAGTCACCTGTAAAGTTACCGAGATTCGACTGAACGAGGAGGTTGAAACTCTTCGCCTCGGTGAAGTTCTGTTTGCCACACTTCGGACACTTCACCTTGTCTTTGTGTTCCGAAAAGAGTGCGTTGATCTCGGCCTCGGTCATCTTCTCATCAGCAAAAACGCCAACCGCTTCGAGGAGATGATCAACCCGGACACGAGTGTGGCACTCACGGCACTCGGCGAGTGGATCAGAGAAGCCACCGACATGGCCTGATGCCTCCCAGACTTTCGGGTGCATGAAGATAGCGCTATCGAGACCGACGATATTGTCATGATCGTACACCATCGCTTTCCACCAGGCATCGCGAATATTCTTCGCGAGTTCGACACCATACGGACCAAAATCATAGACCGCAGCAAAACCGCCATAGATTTCGGATGACGGAAATACGAAACCACGACGCTTCGCGAGCGAGATAATCTTCTCCATGAGTCCTGCTTGGTTTTCAATAGTCATATCTTGACGATTCCGTATAAAAGATGTAACGTAACAAGATTCTTTAACAACCGAATCTTAGCTTTATTCGGCTGTTTTTTCAACCCAACTACAAACTACAGGAGTCTGTCATGGGACTGGATACACTGCTCAGCGTCATCTTCCTCGGAGGGAGCCTTCTCCTCTGTCATTTCATCCGGAAGCGGAATCGCGCCTGCCCACAATGCAACAACCGAAACACGAACAGTTCGGTAGGCAACCTGTCATACGGCCTCTGGAGCTGCTCGAAATGCGGCCAGCAGTGGCGCTGTGACGGCCTTGGCACATTCCAGGAATCAATCGCCCCTCGCCTCAACTAGTGGCGCTTCATGGCCTCGGTTGTGATTGGCCTCGTTGTCGGATTCTTTATATCGACCAATTCGGGACTGGCTCCAAGCGCAAAGACTTTCTTTGCGATCGTCACACTCCCGCTCCTCATCCCGCTCTGGGATCAAACGACACCCCCGCTCAAGCCACGTCATCGCCGCCGGCGATTCAATCACTCCTAAGGAGCCCTATGACATCAGAAGCTATTCAGGTAGAGCTCGCCTTCCGGGACCCGACGATTACCATAGGCTATCTCGAAGAACACGGGTCGCGCATAACCGATAACCAACTCATGACCATCATCGATGCTCATCTCTCCCGGAAATCGACGTCTCAGCGTTTCATCCAGGAGAAACGCTGGGCTGAACTCACAACGCTGCTCGAGGGCGCCTATGCGTACTACACTGCTGCTCTCGTGAAAGAAGCTTGCCGGCACACCCTGACACGAGATGAGATCGCGCAGTCCGGAGCGCGCTGCTCCATCGTCCGAATACTCGCCGACATCGCTCGGACGCGAATCCAAAATGGCTAAGGTTTTCCGACCCGACGCCAATGCGGCCGAAACCCTCTCTCGGTCGCATTTTTCTTTTCTCCCAATATTCTCTACCAACCATCCTAGGCCTTGACGATACTGCATAAAAGATGTAGAACAGATGAGCTTCTTTCACAAGTGAATACCCGTTGAATTCGCTTGTTCCATCAACCATCTTTCACGGGGAGACCCACATGTTCATTGCAACGTATCGTCTCCCTGTGGGAGCTTCATCGTTCACTCTCTCGCTTTGGTCAGGCTCTGCCCTAGCCAATCCGCTCGAACGTGAATACGCCTTCGAGATCCTTCCTTTGGGCTGGGGGCTCCTAGTGCTAGCGGTCATTGCTCTCACCGCTCTCTGGCGAAGCGCTCAGGTGCCAGCAGCCTCTGAAACCAAAAACATTCCAGTGAGCGCGGGGAAATGGTCACTTCACCTCGGATCCACCCTCGCTATCCTCTTCGTTGGTTTTTCCGCCGGGTCGAGTTTCCAGTTTCACTGTGGGCCAAGTATCGCCAACTTCCTCGCTGAGTGGCTGAATGAACGCGGCCAGCAGATCGGCCAGATCTTCGCCCTCCTCATCACCATGAGTATCTTCGTCGGGATCCTCTACCTGCCCGAATGTCTCCGGTGTTGCAGAAGGCAGATGGTCCGCTACCAAGAAAAACGGAAACTCACGCGCGCCTTTGTCTCGAAGGAAACGTCATGACGCCTGGCACCCCGGAAGAGCTGGGGGAAGGAACGGGCTCAGTCGAGACTAAAATGAGTCCGGCCTCTCTTCATATCCAACAGCTCGAGATAAGCTGTGCACTCTTGGATGACTCTCCAGAGCTGCTCGATGACGAGGCGTTCTGGGAAATAACTGGTACGTATTTCGTCGGACTTGTCATATGGATCGAGCACTTTGATGGTCCTGCTCGATGGGATGCGGCTTCAACCGAGCTCGAAAGACTCCAAAGGCAGCATGTCGACAGTCTGAGCCAACTGGATGCTGAATGCCTCCTCGGAGAGTACATCTTCACCAAGCAGGGCTTGGTCGTCCAGCTGCTCCATCACCTCGTCAGCTACGCCGAGGGGAAACGTCTTCGATTTCACTAGATCTCGGGCAACGGCCCGAGACCAGCGCGCACTCTTCACCGAGAGCGCGCTTTTCTTTTTCCCTTTACAGCAGCCTCTTTTATATTGACAAAATATTACTTATTTGCTAAAGTATTGTTTACCTTAAAAATCATATCCCACCGTTCCCACCGTCCCAAAACCGGCTTTCGAGCCACTATTAGGAGCAATTCATAATGAGACACGAAAGCAGTCTGTATTCGATTCAAGAAGGTCTCGAGAGACTCCGCGCAGCCGATCCGCCAACCTGGGAGCTGGTCGCTACCATCTGTGGCATCCATTTCCAGGACGCCTTCCCCCGACTTCCAGACTTTCTCCGGGTCCAGAACGTGACTGGAATGATGGAACTATTCTCCGAGGAAGCAGCACGGCTGACAGCCGCACTGCCCCTGCAGATGATGGATTCACACCGGCCCCTCACCGCCGGCGAAGCAGCAAACATCGCTGCTCGCATCACCCTCCTACGCGAGGCAGCAGGCGCGGCGAACGTATTCATTTTTCCGGCGCGAGCACTATGCCATCATGACGCGGCCGTGATCCCGATCCGCCGAGCTCCATGAGCCGACAGTCGCCAGCCGTAGAACGCCACCCCTTTAATCAAAAAGGAGTGGTGTTTTCTTTTTTATACATCGATTTCCATCCTCTTCGCGGAGTTTCCGCATCAGTTCAAAATAGAAAGCGAGGTTATGCAGAGTCGCCAGCCGTCCGGCGAGCGGCTCATCGACTGAAAATTCATGACGAAGGTAAGCTTTCGTATATTCACGAAGCATCGTGATTGGACTCATCTCATCAATCGGCGAGAAATCCTCGCGAAATTCTTCGCTCGTCAAATTTTTGGCCGTATAGAAACTTCCGTTTACATCAAGTGTTTCTCCAGTCCAGTAGAAGAGCCGACCATGCCGTCCTTCACGCGTCGGGATAACACAGTCGAACATATCGACACCAGCACGTACCGCCATGACGATTTCTTCCGGCCGACCGAGACCCATGAGGTAGCGTGGCTTATCCTGTGGGAGGTGAGGGAGTGTCGCACTGAGGATATCCGGCAAAGTCTCGCGTGGTTCCCCAACCGCTACCCCACCAATCGCATAGCCGTCGAAGCCAATCGCCACAAGCTCGCGCGCCGACTGCTCGCGTAATGCTGGATAGATAGAGCCCTGCACGATACCAAAGAGAAGCGGTCGATCATTTTCGAACCCGAGCTCGATGACCCGCTTTTCAAAATAGGCTTTTGCCCGCGCCGCCCACCGTGTTGTCCGTTCGAGAGAAGAAAGTGCGTATTCTTCGGTGCACGGATACGGTGGACACTCGTCGAGCACCATGATGATATCCGATCCGAGGTTGAGCTGAATGTCGATAGATTTTTCTGGCGAAAGGAAATGCGTATCGCCGTTCGTCGGATCCTGGAATTCGACACCTTCTTCGGAAAGCTTCACGCCATTTTTTCCGAAGCGTTCGGCCGCCCGAGCGCCGAGCGAAAACACTTGGAAGCCACCTGAGTCGGTCAGGATCGGTCCGTCCCAACGCATGAAACGATGAAGATTACCAGCACGAGCGATGAGATCATCGCCTGGCCGTAACCACAGATGATACGTGTTGCCAAGGACAATTTCCGCGCCAAGCATTTTCAAATCCTCTGCTGTTAAATGCTTTACCGCTCCGCGCGTCGCGATCGACATGAAAACCGGCGTCTCGATAACGCCGGCCCGTGTCCGGATAATGCGACGTAATTCTTGAGAGTCTTCCATCAATATCAGAATATGAATTTTTTAGTTTCCACGAACTTTCCCCCCATTAAGCTCAGTCAATTGACGATCCTCCTGGAAATTTATCGTTTTTGCTTGAAGGTCGCGGCGGAGCTCTTCGCCGGTCCAAATATCTTTCCCAAAAAATATCGACTTATTCACAATAATCGGCTCTTCATCAACCTGGCTCGGATCCGGGGTGATACCCACTTGAATTGAAAGTTCTGTCGCTCGCTGCGGGCCGGGCGGCACAGAACCGACATTCCAAAATATCTCACCCGTGCGGTCATTGTAGGTAACTGCACCCTGGCTGACTGACTGGGTCTTGATATACCGGACATAGCCAGGAAGCGACATGTCGGCCCGTACATTCTCAAGGGCATTTATCGTGCTCGCAATTCGGAAATAGAGGGTATAAAGGGTTTCTTGCCCAACGGTCGGCGGTATCGGACCCGTATTCCCATAGCCATCAAAGTGATAGCCATTCAGCTCAAATATGGGAATTGTAGCAACTTTGAATGCAATCCGATCACTCGCAATGATTTTGTTCGCCCCAATCGGAGTCGGCACATCCGGGCTATCAATCTTAGCGATTGATTCGATCTCGATGTTACTCTGATTGTACGATTCGAGATCGGATCGAATCGGTACGGAGAAAGAAAGCTCTCCGCCCTGACCTGGACCGAGCAGGGCAAGTACATTACGGTCAGAAGCGCGGAAAATTGCCTGTTTCTTCTGGGTGCTATATGTCCCCCCCGTCAATTCAATTTCGCTTATATCAAAGTATTTCGGATCAAGATCAACCGTCACGATAAGATCACGCAAGCCAACATCGCCATCATTTCGAAAGAGGATCCGATAGCCGATGCTATCACCTGGACGGACAATCTTCCGATCATTACCAATCTGTTGGGAAATGACCAGTGGCGAAGCGATGATACGTGTCTGACGAACGATATTTGCGAAAGAAAAAAGTGTTCCATCTCCCTGAGGAACGCCGAGTTCAGCTATGACTCGCTTGATATCACCTTGTGCTCCGGTAATCGTACCGCGGACTGTCACCATGCCCGATTCGCCCGGCACGAGAGCTGGGATGACCCAGATTTTTTCGTCACGTGTCGGCCGAGGAGTCGACTCCTCAAACTCAAACCCATCTGGATAATTCATCCGAAGCTCCAGATTCTGAAGAGTGACCGCGCTTTCATTCCGATATGTAACGACATAGTCAGCATATTGGCCGTCACCAGCCTGCAGCGGTGCAATCATCTCGATCACGAGTGAGGAACCTCCGACGGCAATACTATAACGGTTTTCGAAGTCGATCCGGCTCGAGGTACCGCTTGGGGCAGCCCGGAGCGTTGCCGTGATGAGTGCGACTTGGTCCTGGAGCGACTGGAATGATCCTTTGATCCTCACACTCGAGAGACTCGATTCTTTCACGATTCCAAGCGGTAGGACAGCTCGCGAACCATTCGTCTCAAAGCCATTTTCCGCGACAAAACGGAACATCGGCGGATAGGTAATAACAAGCTCGGCATTTTCGAGATCAATCCAATTATTGTTCTCGTAGCTGACCGTATACTCGACAAGCTGATTGCTGTCCACTTCCTTGGGACCGGTAATGGTGACTTGGACGTTCTCCGGAGCGAAGAGCCAGCCACCTGCCTTGAAGAAAACTCCCGCCATAATCGCGGCGAGCGCTACTCCACCCAAAAGCAATGCTACTTTTTTCGGGATTCGAAGGAGCGGACGATGGTACGTCTCATCAGAACTAATGAGCTCCTCTCGTTTTTCTTGCCCGCCCCAGGCTTCACCAAGCGGCACATCAGGCGTCTCCTCGGAAGTAGCTGGTTTGAGCGAAACGGAAAAAGACGGAGCGGGAGGCACTGCCTTTCCGTCTGCTGCATCCGAGGGCTGGCTCCGACGATGGAGCTCTTCGTTGATATCGGCGAGGGACATAGGTTCGTTTCTTCTCCATCTTATCAGAGCAGCTCGGGCTCTGGAAGCGGCTAGCGGCGAATCCAGCGTTCACAGGCGAGCCTGAGACGCCCAATCTCCTCAAGCGTCTTCGTCTCAAGCATAATCTTCGGCACTTGCCGGAGTGATTGTGTTGTGATGAGCCGGAGTGTTTTGATTGCATTTTCTGATATAGGTTGGCCATCGCCAATCTCGTGCACTTCATTCTCTGTGATGATGCCGCCCACCTCAAAGCTGAGGAAAAATCTCCCGCCCGGCCGAAGTCGCTCATGAGAAATCGCTGAACGAGTGAGCTCGAACTGGTAACCGAGATGAATAAAAAGTTGGTAGTACGCGGCTTCAGTAAGCAGCCGCATATGAATCGAGTTAGTCGATAGAGTCGCGAGCTCTTCGGTTGTCTCGAGATAGTTCTGTAAGAGTATGAAAAGATCTTCATCCCTCTCTTCGAGTTCAACGAGCCGATCGACATCTGCGAGGAATCGAGTCACAACATAGAGTGCCTCCGCCGACTGGTGCAACGCCGGAAAGGATTGCTCGAGGACAGCTCCGGTAATTTTCCCAGTACCACGGGTTCGAGCGAGCATGATTTCAGAAAGTGTCGCTGTCTCGAGCGAGCTCGCAAGCTTCGCTTCGGCTTTGCGCACGCCCTTGGCAATTGCTGTCACTTTTCCATTTTCACGGGTGAAGAACGTATAAAAACGATCGGTCTCGCCGACTTCGCGCTTCCGGAGCATAATACTGGTAAATCGGTATTCCATACGCTGTAGCGTATCCCAGCTCATAGCGAACAAGCAAGCCACACTTGCTCTTATAAAAAATGAAAGTCCGTCTGCGTGAAACGCGAGACGGGCAATGAATGATGGATAACTCCCCTCGGAAGCTTTACGGAATCGGACGGAGAGCAACCTTTGCGGTCTTCATCCGACTGGTGGAGACAGGTCTCGACGCTCTGGCCGAAGCATACGGTGCATCGGCCAATTGAAAGCTAGCCGGTTTCACAGTCACAGCAGGAGCAGAAGCCACTCGAGTCTTGTGTAATGAACCGCCAGCACGGAGCTCGCGGAATACTCGCTGCACTTTTTTCGTGTACTCGAACGATCTAGGTTCGAAACCCTGTGCGCTATTAATCCGATCGCGAACACTGCCTGGCCCCAGGTTGTAGGAAGCCAAACCGTAGTTGAGATCGCCTCTTGCGATATCGAGATAGGAACGGAGTACTCTCGCGCCGGTATCGAAGTTCACATGGGGATCGAAGATCCTCTGCAAATCAACTCCAAACTTCTCGGCGGTCGAGGGAAGAATCTGCATCAAGCTGAGACACCACGAGGTAGACACGGCCAGCGGATTACCCTTGCTTTCGGTGTACGCCACGGCAAGAAGCAGGTTTTCATCATGCCGGTGTTTGGTCGCAGCAGAACGAAGTGCCTCGCCATGATGCTCACACATACAGGCGGCCCAAGCGAGCAATCCCTGCTTGGATACATCTTCACAGCTCACGGTATCGGGCTTAAAGAACGCCGCGACCAGCAGGTCCTTTGCCTTATTGAGGGCTGCCTCTTGGCCGAGCCGATGATGCTTCATGAAGCAGACTTGCATCCGGCGAGCACGCTCGTTGAAGAGTAGTGTCTTTGGTGCGATCTCTTCGCTGTCACACTCGACCGGCAGAACCGTTCGGCTGGCGAGTCAAGCCAGATCCAGGATGTTTCCTCTGTTTTAACCCTTAAAAAAGGGATTATTTTGATTTTCCCGCAGCATAGCGTGCCGCTTCTCCTTTGGAATATTCAACTGAGAACTCCGGCTGCCCCTCCCTGTTGAAAGTAACAGCGATCTTTTTGATATTGGTCGGTATCTTCGGAGCGATAATTTCCCCAGAGGTCTGAGTCGAAGCCCTCTCCGCAATCCCGCCTTCTGCCCCCGTGCTACAGGACACCAGTACCTTTGGAGCATTCGGTTCAAACCATTCTTCCAAAGCACGGTTGATACCATCACCTTCCAAGAGATCACCCGTTTCAAAGCTCCCAGTATCGGTCGATATGGAATTCCGCCAAGCTTCCAGTTCCCGTTCTCGTTCCGCATCTGATTTCGTAGGATCAGGAAACGGTGGAGGGTCGAGTGACTTATCATTCCCGAGAGCAAGGGAGTTCGGCGAGCCATGACCACCGATGATGGAAAAAGAAAACTTATTCCCTGCCGGCGAATACTTCTTATGCAGTCGGAGGAGTCGCCGCGCCAGTTCCCGCTGCGACCCTGCTTCAACAATGCGAGTCTCAAATCCTCCAACCCGAAGTTGCAAACTAGCATCATACAGCTGCTGTGCATTTTGAAAGAACGCCCCGTTCCAGTCGGCTTCCGGATAGATAACCACGCCGTACCGAGGATCCTTATCTGCTACGTCAAGCTGGCGGAGCAGTATGTTTGAATCATAACGAGCAAAATTTGCGATACCATACTGCTCATAGAGTGCTCGTGCGCTTCCAGGCCGCATCTTTTCCAATCTTGCTACCGCCAGAAGATTTTCGGCATAACTCTCGGTAAATCGGTCACCATCCGGACCGGTTCCAACACGAACTTTAGCTTCCTTCCATTTATTCACGATATTTGGATTCAGCCCATACCGTTCAGCCATCCCTCGAGCGAGATTTTCACGACGCCAGATAAACTGAAGATTTTCCCGTTTTCCTTCTTCAAGGAGGATTGGATCAATAATATTTTTATCGATTTCCTGTGAAGCATTTATTTCACTTGTTCGCTCGTGGAGGTGCACAAGTGAGTCGAGATGTCGTTTTGCCAAGATGCCGCTTTCTCCATGAATGAAGAAATTTCGCCTTGCATACAGCGCTATTTGGTCCTGACTAGCATCAGACGGTTCCCAGAAAAACGGGTCAAGGGCTTCAAGCTCATCAAAGTGACGCTCAATCCACGTATCAATCTTATAGCGGGACTGCGAATTATTCGTATCCTGCGCCTCGCTCACCACATAGAAGATATTATTTCGCAATCGTCGGAGAGCTTTCTCATCAAGATCCGTTCGCTCAAGTTCCAGATCGAATTCGTCGAGTGAGGCCACGACCGAACGCGACAAAAATTCTGGTGAAAAATCAGAATCATCTCTATAGAATGAACGCTCTGTCCAATCCTGATTCCCTGCCTCGGTATCGAAACGATATCGACTATACACCTGACGTAAGAGCTCAATGGCTCTTGGTGCCATTTCTGGATTTCTCAGATGACTACGAAAAGATCGCTCATGAGTGATATACGGTCGGAAAAAATCGTTCAGAATCGCTTTCCGCTCTTCATGGTCAAGCCTATAGAAATCACTGAGTGAACGAAACATCTCCTCTGTTTCAGCATCAAACTCGGTACCAGACTTCGGAGTCGTATCGTGATACTCAGGATGCACATATTCCGTAATCATTCCGGTTGGATTGATTTCGACTGAATCAGGCATATCAGATTCCGGGAGTGGCTCAGGTGGTCGAAATGACATAGGGATAATCTCTTGAGATCAATTTCGTTTGAGTGAGAAAGCGAATGTTCCTCCTTCGATATCAGCTATTCCCGAGTATTCAGCATCGGCGAGCTCGCCAGCAATCACGTCGGTCGCGAGGACTTCGTGAGTGATAAATTGTTTTAATTCCGCGTTCGCAAAGACAGCCTCCTTACCGATGAAGCCGAGTGTGATGCGGTCCTCCACATTGAATCCAGCCTTCTTCCTGCCTTCTTGGATGGCACGAATAATTTCCCGCGCCTCCCCTTCGAGCTTCAGTTCGGGATATTGTTCCAAATCAGTTTCGAGGATTACCTGATCGTCGAGTTGATTCTGAGACTGCAGGATATTTATACTCACACGCTTAACATTTAGTTCATCCATAATCATCACCTCAAAGAAATCACGATCACCTGGACTAAACATCGTATCAACAAGCTCCTTGTAGGACGAACTCAATGAAATACTATTGAGTGGTTGTCGTACTTTAATTTTTGCTTCGGATCGTTTCTGTAGTCCAATCGTTATAATCTCTCGAACAGAAGCTATGTTTCTACTTAACTTTTCATCAATCAAACTTTCATTCGCTACTGGATAGTCTTCGAGATGAACCGACTCGCGACCCGTCAGGTTGCGATAGATTTCCTCAGCGATGAACGGGGTGAAGGGCGCCAAGAGGAGCGACAGGTCTTTCAGTACGGTGTAGAGCGTTTGATACGCCTGCTCCTTGTCGCCGTCATCCTCAGACTTCCAAAAGCGCTTCCGGCTCCGGCGGATATACCAGTTCGACAGATTATCGACGAAGGGGCCAAAGGCGCGCATCGCCCGGTTCAACTCATACGCCTCCATCGCCGTATTCACTTCACGCGTCAGGAGCTGCAACTCAGAGAGAATCCAACGGTCGAGGAGATTCGTGGATGGCTTCGCCTCCGCCTTTGGTTCCCAATTATCGATCGCCGCATAGGTCGTGAAGAACGAGTACGAATTCCAGAGCATGCGGAACACATTACTGACCACACCTCCGAGATCGCGTTCGGAGAAATTCAGGTTCTCGGCTGCCACGACTGGTGACGAGAGGAGGTAGTAACGCAGTGCATCCGCCCCGTACTTGTCGAGGACTGTCATCGGATCGGGGTAATTCTTCAGTTTTTTCGACATCTTCTTGCCGTCTTCGGCGAGGACGATACCATTCACCACGACATTCTGGAAAGCATTGCTGTCCCGGATCCCCGTACCGATGACGTGCTGATAGTAGAACCAGGCGCGCGTCTGATCGACGCCCTCAGCGATGAACTGCGCCGGAAAGGTCGCTTCAAATTTTTCCTTATTC
>Ga0163144_10003281_pt1 | contig 36940 bp, 31 predicted proteins | sample OliLak19BULKMAT1_FD_123175 | JGI IMG/M metagenome (GOLD analysis project Ga0163144, IMG submission 123175) | Freshwater microbial mat bacterial communities from Lake Vanda, McMurdo Dry Valleys, Antarctica - Oligotrophic Lake LV.19.BULKMAT1 | ecosystem: Environmental > Aquatic > Freshwater >...
ATTCAGTCGGGTCGGCTTCCGCATCGTTCTTTTCGAGGCCTGCTCGGCGTTCACTCGCGTTACGGCCCGCTGGCTCGCGGAATCGCCAAATGCGATCCTTTCCATCGAAGGCTCCGACGGCTTAGTTACCTCCACCGCCGCTCCGATTGCTACCGGCTGGAGCGACCCAATTACCGGACGGGACTTCCACCCGCTGAAACCCAACACCTTTCCACGGCGCACTGAATGCGGTCACTACGAACTGGGAAGGCATCGCCTAGAAAAACTCCGCGCTGGTGCTGATTCGTTCGCACTCCGCGGCGGCCAGGTGTCGCGTGTCGTTGAGCGTGAGCAGCTTGAACTGCTTGGACCAGTTGACCTGGCTGATCGAGGCATTGTAGAGCGAGAAGGGATTGCGCTCGGCCGAGATTCCCAACAGTGCTTTGAACGCCGAGGCGAACGTGCCGCCGTGCGAGACGACGACGGCCCGCGAGTGGCCTGCCGCGTGAATCGCGTCGAAGGCCGCGCCGCCGCGGAGCATCAGATCGCGGCGACTCTCGCCTCCGGGAATGCGGTAGTCGGCCTCCGACGCCCGCCAGCGTGCCGTCTCCTGCGGAAACGCGTCGGCGATCTCCGTGTGCAGCTTATCCTGAAAGATGCCCACGTGAATTTCCATCAGCCGCGGGTCGACGCGGACCTCCAACTGCAACGCATCGGCCAGCGGCTGGGCCGTTTGCCGAGCACGCTGCAAGGGGCTGCAATAGATGGCGTCGATTGCCAGGGGACGCAAAGCACCGGCCACGGCCTGGGCCTGCCGCAATCCCAGCGGTGAGAGCGGCGTGTTCGACTGCCCTTGGATTCGCCCCTCGGCGTTGTAGCAACTCTCGCCGTGGCGTACGCAGTACAGGATCATGCCGGCTCCTTGGGGACGCAATCGCAGCCCCCCGCGCAAAGCGCTTGATTAAAGCCGAAGGGGGTGGAGTGTCAACCGTGCGAAGGCTGGTCATTAGTCGGGTGAACGCCGCACAACGCTTTTCGCCGATGCACCACGCCCTTCGTTCCTCCGGGCGTGCCACCCAGACCTAACTTACTGCTCGCGTCAATCGCCCAACTGCACCGTGCGGCCGTTGATCTCGAACGTGAGGGGCTCGACGGCGGTTGGGCCCGTGCCGTCGTCGAGACACGTGCGGTTGCCGCCCGATTCCTTGGCTTTGCGCATCGACTCCACGAGTCGCTCGAAGAGCGTGGTCGAACTGTCGGCGACCGTCACTCCGGTCACGCCGCAACTTACGGAGACTTCGATGTCCGTACCGTCGAACTGGAATGACGTGGCGCAAATCGTCTGGCGGATCCGCTCGATCGCGCTGATCGCGGCCTTCGGGCCCGTATCGCCGAAGAACACGACGAACTGCTGGCCGGAGAAGCGGCACATGCGGTCGAAACCGCGTTCCTTGCGGATCACCTCTTGCAAGCGATCCGCGAAGCCCTTTAATACGCAATCGCCCACGGTCACGCCATGCAGCTCGTTGAGCTCGCGAAAGCGATCGACGTCGAGCAGGGCGGCGCTGGCCTGCCGGATGCGGTTGGGGTCTTCGCGCCACCACTGGTCGAGGATGACTTCCATCCCCCAGCGGTTGACGGCGCCAGAGACGCTGTCGACCTGTAGCTCATTGTCGAGGGCTTCGAGCCGCTTTTCCTGCACGACGATCGCCAACGACGACTCGTGCAGGCGATCGCGCAGAGGGTGGGCCAGGTCGAACAACTTCCCAAACTCGCCGAGAAACTGCCGACAACCGGCGGTCGCATCGGCGGCGAAATCCAAACGCTCGATGTTGTCGCGGATGGTTTCGATCTGCGCGGTCTGCTCGAGCAGCATCCCCTCTAAGCTCGCGCCCAGCGAGGCGCTGTTGCCCAGCGTGTCATGACGATCTCGCAGTTGGCCGGCAACTTCGGCCAGCTTGGCCAACCAATCGTCGTTGGCTGCCTTCAACTCACCGCGGCACTCGTCGACCGCTGCCGCATCGGGCGCGATCAGACACTCTCGCAGGCGCGTGTCGAGGCGTATCAGCTCCTCGCGGTAGCGGCTTAAGTCTACCGTGAGCGCGTGGATCGAAACCTCGACGAAGCTGTCGCCCCGCTTGGCCTCGTCCAGGAGCGTCGATGGCGCTGGCGATATCGACGAGGTCGTGTCAGCGGCCGGCGGCGTTGACGACGCCGACTTCTCGGATGCAGGCCGTGGTGGCGGCGCAGCGGGGGTCGCTTCGGATCGCACCTGCGGAGCGGACGTCGCTCGGGCCAAACGCCAGGGCAACTTGATCGCCAAAGTCGCCGTCGAAAGCCCAAGCCGCGGCGCCAGGTAGACGGCCAACGCGTAGCCCAAGCACAAGTTCAGCACGGCAACGAAGAATACGTACAACATCGCGTATTGAACTCCGAAATGAACGTCGCCACGCAGGCTTAACCCCGCATGCGCGACTTGCTCCGCGCTCGTCTCAACTGCAATGCGACAAGCGTCTTGCCAACTCTAGGTTGTGGGCCGGCGCAGCGGATGCTCCCGGAGATGTAACGAACGTGCGGCTTGCGGCACGCGGATTTCAAATTTGCTGGGATTCAGCACAGGGCCGAAGTCGCGTTACAGTCCCAAGCGGGCCGCAGCTCCCCTGCAACCGTCAAAGTTTCCGGAAACCACTCAACCCCTGCCGTCGTCAAGGTCGATACTTGGTCTTGCCACGCACTTTGGGTCGAGACTACCGGCCGGGAGTGCATAGCGCGGGGATCGCGCTCGGACCAAACCAACGCCGCAATCTTACGATCGTGGAGAGTCATACCATGAGTCGACGCCTGTTTTTGCTAGCCGCCGTGGTCCTCTTTGTTGGAGGTCTGGCCGCCCTGGTGGGTGACTCCTCGCGGCAATCGCCGCGAGCCGGTTCGCTGCCAGCGCTGAATTCACTGCTAGCACCCTCCGTGGCCCGAGCCGCGGACATGGATGCATCTGCCCCGCTGTTGATCGCCAACCCGGCGCCGGCCGATCCGCTGCCGGCCGAAGCGATCTCGGCGGGCGACGACTCGCCCGCGATTACCGTCAGTGGACGAAGGAAGGCGAACGCCGCCAAGACTTCGCAACCGGCGCCGTTGACCGTCTACATGCCGGGCTCGGAGCCGCCGTCGAAGACACCGGCCAAAACGGCGCCGTCCAAAGTGCCGACTGCCAAAGCGACTGCCCCACACGAAGACGGCGAAGATCATCCAGCCACAAGCCGCCGCGACGAGCTGCCACGCGCTCCCGATCTGCAGGCGGTTTCTCCGCGCCGTAGCGGCGCCCCGGAGCAACACGCGCCGCCTCCACACAAGCCCGATCAATTTCTGCCTCGTCCGCGAGCGACGGACGAGCCGTCGCTCTCTTCCGCTTCGCAGTCGAAACATACCGCAACGCCGCAAGGCACGCCGTTTGCCGGCGAGGATCATGCCGATTCGGCTCAGCCTGCGCTCAACGTGCCGTCGGCCAATACACCCTCGATGAGCTTGTCGTCCTCGGCTAGCGATTGTGGAGACGAACCACTCGCCCGTGTCGCCTCGGCAGACGACGGAGCGGGTGTATCGCTGCGCTGGATCACGCCCACCAGCGCTTCGTTGGGTCAGGAAGTGCCCTGCCAGCTTGTCGTCCGCAACACGTCGGCCACGCCGGCGCTGGCCGTGCTCGTGGAAGTTCATTTGCCCAAGTCGGTCGCGGCCAACAACTGCGAGCCCGCGCCGACCGCCGAAGGCCAAATGCTCACCTGGAACTTGGGCAACCTGGCCGCGGGCGCAACCAAGACCATTCGAATGGGTTTGACTGCGACCGAGCGCATCGCCCTCTCGCCCACCGCCGCGGTGACCTGCACGCGCGCCGCCAAGGCTTCGATCGAGATCACCGAGCCACGACTGGAGTTGAGCGTCGCCGGGCCGCAACAAGCGGTCCTCGGTCAGACAGCCACCTTTCACTTTCGCGCTCAGAACTCGGGCTCGGGCCCTGCCGCCAATGTCGTATTGGAATTGCAACTTGCCGAAGGCTTGCAACACGCACAAGGTCTGAAGCCTCGCTATCGCATCGGCACGCTCGAACCGGGCGAGTCGCGGCAGGTGCAGGTGCCGGTCGTTGGCACCAGCGAGGGCCCGCATGCGATCGAAGGCATCATCCTGCTGGGCACGACGGCCGCGGCCAATGCCAAGTGCGAGGTCGGATTCGTCCGTCCCTCCTTGGACATTGCCGTCGACGGTCCCAAGCTGCGGTACGTCGATCGCAAAGCCAGCTACGTCGTAAAGGTTCAGAATCCCGGTCCGGCGGCGATCGAGAACGTCCAGTTGCTGCAACACGTGCCCGAGGGCTTCCGCTTTGTCGAGGCCAGCGCGGGCGGCAGCTTCGACCGCTCGGCACGGCAAGTCGCGTGGTTCGTCGGTCGCTTGGAGCCGAACGAATCGGCTTCGGTGGGCGTCGAGCTCGTAGCCAGCGAATCGGGTGACCATTGCGTAAGCGCCGCGGCCAAGGCCGATGACGGTGTCTCGGGCAAGGCCGAACTAGTGACACACGTCGAGGGCGTCTCGCGCGTCGTGCTCGATGTGACCGAAGACGACGATCCGGTCGAAGTCGATTCGGAAACCATCTATCGCATTCGCGTCACGAACCACGGCTCGCGTCCTGCGACGCATGTGCAGGTCGCCGCCGAGGTGCCCAGCGAGATGAACGTACTCAAGGTCAATGGACCGGCCGCCGGGGAAGTGAAGGGACAGCAGGTCGTCTTCCCGCCGCTGGCCGCGCTCGATCCGGGCAAGAGCGAAGAATACCAGGTCCGCGTCCAGTGCAAGAAAGCGGCCCAAACGCGCTTCCGAGCCTTCCTCCGCCACGACGACGCGCCCAACGCGGCCATCGAAGAGGAACAAACGCGAGTCTACGCCGATGAAGGCGTCGCGGACAAAGAGTAGTGGATTAGGCGAGCCGGATGCGTAAGCTTCCGGGTCCGTCGCGACAAAGAAATGTGAACGATTTTCAGAAGGGCCGACCTCCATCGCCGACGTGCGGTGGAGGACGGCCTTTTTTCATTTGAGTCTGCTTCGTCACGCCTGAATTGTAAAGTGATCTCTCGCCGTGCGAATCTCGATGCGGCCATCCTTAGTGTACGGATCGAACAGATCCAAGAGCGGCTTGCGCGGCATCGACGCCAGATAATCCGCCAGCAGAAAGCGGAAGATGTGCATCCGGTTCTGTTCAGTGTCCGGAAACGTCAACTCGTAGGCGACTTCGTGCTTCGCGTACCGCGCTCCCAAGTCGCGTAGAGCGGCTTCGACGTCCTCGGACGTGTTGTAGGGAATCTCACGTCCCAACAAACCGAAACCCGCGATCCAGAATTGAATCAGCGCGTTAGTCCGTCCCGCGATCGCCGTGAGCAACACGCCCGAGGGCGAAAGTGCATCAACCAGCGTGCGCAAATGGTCGGCTAACTCGGGCACGTAGTAAAGCACATGATTCGAGAGCACGACATTGAAGCACCCGACAAGTCCGTCCGGCAACATGGCCGACTCCGCGATCGTCGTGTCCGAAAAACCAGTCAACCGCGCCACGGCCTGCTGCCGCGCCGATGCGACGGGTTCGACGAGTGTCAGCCGCAGTCGCTCGGGCGGCCAACAAATCTTGTCGAGCAAGCGTGCGGTAAAACTGCCCGAGCCGCAGCCGAAATCCAGCATCCTGATGGTCTCGTCGGCCGGGACGATTTCCGCCAGCAGCTTCGCTTACGCGGCGGCGTCCTGTTCCGCTTCGGTCGCGTGCGTCTCGAAGAACGCATAGCTGTCGGCGATCGGCCCAAAATCCTTGGCCGGGTTTTTGCTCACCGACGAAACGCCATTACGCGGGCGCGATCTCGAAGATCGCCTCGATCTCGACGGAGATGTTGCCTGGCAACGAGCCCATGCCGACGGCGCTGCGGACGCCCACGCCGTGGTCTTTGCCGAAGACGTCGGCCCACAGCTCGCTGCAACCGTTGATCACCGCCGGATGCCGCTCGAAGTTGGGAGCGGCGTTGACCATGCCCAGCGTTTTGACCACGCGGCGCACGCGGTCGAGGCTGCCCAGCCCTGCCTTCAGCGTAGCGAGGATCGCCAGCCCCGTCTGTCGCGCGGCGCCGACGCCGTGTTTCTCGTCGACATCGGCCCCGACCTTGCCGACCCACATCGTGCCATCGGCCTTGAGTGGCCCGTGACCCGAGACATAGACCAGATTGCCGACGATCAACATCGGTTTGTAAACACCCGCTGGCTTGGGCGGGGGCGGAAGTTCGAGACCCAATTCGGCAACGCGTGCGTCGGCGGTCACGTGAGAAGTCTCCCAGAGTTGGATGGCGCGGGGCGGCCTGATCGGCAAGTCATTTCCAGCGCGCAAGTGCCTAGCGGAGAGCGATTGTACCGATAGCCCAAACGCCAGTCCAGGTTCGTTGAAATCCGTGGACGACTACCCCGGATGCCGAAACACTTTGCCGTCGAGGTACAACGTGCCCGGGCCGCCGAAGCGAATTTCGAGACCCTGCGGTTGGTTGCCGCTGGCGCTCAGCTCCAACGCGTGCATGCCGCGTCCCAACGACACGGGCACGTAGCGCATCTGCGGTTGCTTGTCGTCCCCTTCGTACTCGTTCGAGCCATCGACCTTCAGCACCACCTTGCCCAAGTGCAGTAACTGGAACTGATACACACCGTCGGCCGGGACCTCGAAGATAGCCACGAGCTTGAACGTCTGTTCGGGCTTCACGCCCGCCTTCGTGAGCCACTCTCCCTTGTCGGTAAAAGGCACGACCACGGTCGCGCCGCCGTCGGGCTTGAGCTGCAGCCCCGGCACCGGCGGCTTTGCTCCCGCGCGCAGTTGCCGGCCCGGCAGCGGCGCCGAGGGCTCAGCCGTGATCGGGATTGTTTGCGAGACGATGTGCTCGCTCGCTCCTTCGCCAAACGCGGCGGTGGCCCGCAGCGTGACGGTGCCCGCCACTAAGGCGGTTCCTGGGATCTCGACGTCGCCGCGCTCGCCGGTCTGCGATTTAATCGCCCGCGCGCCTTGGAAGAAGGCGATATTCTTCGCGCCAGGGGCCGTGGCCCGCAGCGTCAGTTTTTCATTCCAGCGAACTTTGTCCTTGAGCGACACCGTGAATTCGATCTTGCGATCGCCGTTGGCGACGACGAAGGGCACAATCGCGCGCCCCTGCGATTCGATCGGGCTGGATTCCGATCCCACAATGCGCAGCTCGTGATGGCCGTCGAACAGTTTCGAGGTGTCGAGCTCCAGCGTCTCACCCGCTGAGCAACCGCCCAACTGGATGCCGTCGACGTACATTTGAAAGCGATCGACCGTAGCGCCCCCGTCGACCGTGCCGCGCGGCGTGAGCGTGACTTTATCCTTGACGGTCGCGTTGGGCCTGATGCCGTCGACCGTAACCTGCGGAATATTGGCCCAAGGACGGCAGAGCGGATCGCCCACGATCAGCAATTGGTAGGGCGCAAAGACGGACTGGTAGTACGACTCGACCAGCGAGCAGCCGCGGGCGTAATGGACGTGCATGAAGGCCAGCGGGAACTTGCGCGGATCGGCCAACGGCTCGACGACCGTGCCGCTGGCGCCCGCGGCGCCGTAGCGAAGAAACTCGCTGAGCACGGTTTGCGGCTGCGTGCCCTGCGCGGTCTGGCTGAATATCGCGCCAAAGCTCGTTAGGTTGTCGCCGATGGCGCCGGGCAGAATTGCGCTCTTCGAGGACTTCCAGTTGTAGTTGCGCGTGCCGGTCGTCACGCCTTGCACGTCGTTGCTTGCCAGCGGGATGATGCCGCTAACGATCTCGGCATTCACGCCGACTTTCTTCAACTCGGCGGTCGACGCGACAAAGCCGATCAGCGTCGGATCGATTTGCACCGCCCGCAGCATGGCCTGTGCGTTCGGATTGGTGACCTCGCGCGTGCCCGAGCGGGCGGCGTCGCCCGTACGCATGTAGTAGATCGTCCCCTTGGGCTTCGTGCCGTCGGCGGCCGCGGCGCGGTTCAGATAGTTCATGGCCTCGGGCACGGAGTTCCCCAGCCCGCTAGTATAGGCCAGCATGGCCGACAGGATGTAGTGCTGGCCGCCGCCTTCGATCAGGTCGCCTTGCGGTCCGAAACCGTACCAACCGCGAAAGCCTTGAGAGGGAATCTCATTCGTACCGGCCGCCGGCCGACGCATGTATCGGTTGGCGTTGGCCGCCGCGAAGAAGTTGTAGTCGCGAGCCAGGAGTTGCGGCGAGAAGTACGTCAAGGCCGTGATCGAGCCGGTGGGAATAATGCCCTGGGGCAATGCCTGCCCACCGAGATCGGCCTTGAAGTCGATGGCGTAGGGGAAATCGCTGGAGTACACGATGCAATCGATCTGCTCCATGATCAGCCGTTGATGCATGGCATTGACGACGGGCGCGAGAATGCCCTGGCGGAAGGCCTCGCTGTCGATCGTGTCGACCGAGAGCGGCCAATCCAGGTACAGCACGTTGGAATCGGGAATCTGCCGCAGCTTGATGTACTGATTGGCCAGGGCAATCGAGGCCCAACTCCGCGCGTTGACGACCAGGAACACGCCTTCAGGTCCGCCGCCGGCCCGCGCGGTGCGACCCGCGGAGCACCAGGCAAGCAACATGACGAAGAGCGCGAGAGACAATCGACGACGACAGAAACGGCGCACGCGGGGGAAGATTGAAACTTGTGAATGTGAATTCATTGAGCGGTTCAAACGCTTGAGTTCAGAGATCATGGAAAGTGAGAAGAAAAAGGGGGCTGGTGCAATAATCCCCCCCCCGCGCTGCCCCGCCCATCCGCGGCCCGATTATTGGACCTGTCCCCCTTTTCGCCCCGCCACAATTCGCCAGGTCCGCAAGGCAACCGGCTGCGCAACGCGACGCATCGATTCTACCACGGCCCTGACGACCGGGCGAGCGATGCGGCTATTTCGGCGATTTGCCAAGTGCGGCGACGATTGCGTCAATCGAGAATGAGCGTTCGGTCCGGCTCACCGATTTCTACTCTTCTTCCCCGCAAAAGCCCCACGTCGTCAACCTTGCCGTTCACAGCCTCATGACCCCCAGCTCCACAGTCGTGCGATGTCCGATGCGCAGCGCGAACGGCAATCGATCGGGATGGGCGGCTCGCGCGGACTGAATGGCCTCGCTCAGCGTCTTGCCCAGAAAGTAGTCTCCCGATTCGAGATCGATCGCTACGAAGTCGCCGGCGTGGGTCGTTTCCAACGCTGCCTTGAGGCGTCGCTCGTAGAGGGAACGTGCCTCGTGGGCCGCGGCGATGGCTTGTTCAGACGTCATGGGCTCAACCGTGACGAGAATGGATCTGCCGAAAATGAAAGCCTTGTTTTCGCCTTGCATTGTACCGACAATGTTGGATTGAAGCCATTCGCCCCAGCGCGCCCCCCCAGCACTTTGATGGAGACTCTGCCCATGTCCTTTCTGAATCGCCGCACGTTTCTCCATTCCACGGCTGCCTCACTCGCGGTCACGCCCGCTGCTGCACTGCTGGCAGCGCAAGCCGCCCGCGCGGATGAACCCGCTTCGCCCAAGGCAAAGAGCCCCAATGCAAACAGCTCAGATGCCAAAGGCACCACCGACACCAGCAAGTTGGGCCACACGCCGCACACCAAGTTTGCCGTCAATCTGGAAATGTGGTGGCGCAAGCTGCCGTTTATTGAGCGGATGAAGATGTCGGCCAATTACGGTTTTCCGGGCGTCGAGTTCTGGCCCTGGCGCGGCAAGGACCTCGACGCCATCGAGCGGGTCAGCAAGGACACCGGCCTGGTCATCGCGCAGTTTTCGGCCTGGGGCTTTACGCCCGGCATGAACGACCCCAAGAATCACGACGCCTTCGTGCGCGAAGTCGAAGAAAGCTGCCAGATTGCCAAGCGGCTGAACGTGAAGAAGATGTGCGTCGTGGGGGGCGACGATCAGCCCGGCATGACGCAAGAAGAAATGCACAAGAACATCATCACGGCGCTCAAGCGCGTCGCCCCGATCGCCGAGAAGCACGAGGTGATGTTGATTCTCGAGCCGATGAACATCCGCGTCGACCACAAGGGACATTGCCTGTACGGCAGCCCGCCGGCGCTGCGGATTTGCCGCGAGGTGAATTCGCCGATGGTGAAAATCCTCTGGGACCTGTACCACATGCACATTTCCGAAGGCGATCTGTGCGGGCACTTGAAGGACGGCTACGACCAGGTCGGCTACCTGCAACTGGCCGACCACCCCGGCCGCCACGAGCCCGGCACGGGCGAAATCCACTACAACCGCGTCCTCAAGCAAGCCCACGACCTAGGTTACCGCGACTACGTCGGCCTGGAATGCACACCCGCCGGCGCGGAGTTGGCGGCAGCGCAAGGGGTGGCGGCGGCGGATGTGTGGTGAGGGTGGGCGGCGGTTCATGAATCGGGCTGTCCAGAAGGACACAAGCACGTCAAGCCGACCGCGTCTTACGACGTTGCCTCGCCACATTAGTCATGCCCGGTTTCGGGATACAAGGGGATCGGCTCTTGCGGCAAGCGCGAACGCGGCGGAATTGACGCGGACGGGGCGATTCGATCCAAGGACGGCAGCCGACGCACGATTCTCGACGCCTCCGAGACCTTGGCAGGCACGACGGCATTTGACGTTGGTGCAGTAGCCGGAATTGAAGCTGCGGGTGTCAATGGTGTTGTCGGAGGCAGCGGTTGAAGTCTTGATTGAGATGAAGTCGGAGACGTCGGCTGCGGCTGAACCGAGACCGGCGCCGGTGATCGAGACGGTGGTTGAGCCTGTGGCTGTGTCTGCGATGGCGGCGTTGGTTTGGGGGGCATCGATTTAAGCTGCGGTAACGGACTCTGCGGCAATCGGCCCTGTGGATGCGACGGTAGCACTGGTCCTAATTTCGTGACGGGGACCAATGGCAGGCCGCGCTGAAAGTCTTCGTAGTGCAGCAGGCGAGGCGCCGTGTTGGGGTTCGCAGCGCCTGACGCTTGCGATACGGTCCGCACCGGAATCGCTTGAGCAGCAGCCTTGGCCGCTAGGTCTTTTTTGGTTTGCGAACCGATTGCGCCGGCGTGTGGCTTTGCACCGCTCGAGGAAGCTCGTTGCACGGGTACAAGAGAACTCGACGCAGTGGATCGTTCACCCTCGTCCGGAACCACGGCAGGCGTCGTTGACGCTGGGCTGTCGTCGTCCATCGCACCGCCGATCGCCAACAGCAACGCCCGCTTGTAGACATGCCAATTGGCATCTGGTTCGGATCGCGCGGGCACGTGCAATCGCACGGTTGGAATTCCACGATCGACGCCGGCATAGGTCATCAGCGAGCCCGACGGCGGCGACGAATGCCGAGCTGCAGGCAACTTCGTTTCGATGCCGACTTTGTGGGCCAACTCATCCGCCGGTCCGCAGAAGTCGACCTTCGGGCGCCCCGGTGTTGACGCGAGTAGGACGACGCACTGTGGTCGAACATCGGCCATCAGTTCGGCCAGGGCTTTGGTTTCTGCTTCGCTCTGGGGCTCGCGACCGGACGCCAACTGATCGCCCGAGGGAACCTTGCGCCAACCCTTGGTTTGAAAGTTGCGATCCAAGAGGACGCCATGAGCATTGCCCGGCGTGCGCCGCGCGCGGCCGTCGGGATTGGGCTCGCGAACGATGGTCACGGTCGTGCCCACGAGCCGTTGCGGGAAGCGAGCAAGATGCGCTGCCAATTGGCCGGCGAGTGCGACAGCTTCCGGCTGTTCGCCCGCGAGCGGACCGACGACCAACACGTGTCGGTCCCCTTGGCCAATTTGGACGAACTCGATCGCCTGACCCGTCGCGGAGCGGGCCAGATTCTCCCAATGCGGCACTGTCGACGGCACGGTCGGGGGGGCTGTCGGCAATGCAGTCTGCGTCGAGATTGCCGGCGAAGTGACCTGCGCAAGACCCGTCGGCACGGCCGCCCGCAACAAAGTCGCGGTCAACAACAGCACGAGCAGGACAACGCCGCCATGCCGGATCGTGCGCAAGGCCGTCTCCTCAGTCTTCCGTGAACGCGGAGTCTCGAGTTTCGCCGATTCAATCCCTTGAAACCGCCAAGCCGTCGCAGTTTCGCGCGCCGTCGCGCGGCAATGCAGCCGCGCAAAGGCGCAGTGGCTCGGAAAGTATTACCCACGATTGGGGTAGGTCAAGAAAATTGGACGAGGGCGGCTTAAGGGTGGCACGCCCCTGAGCGAAGCGAAGGGCGTGGCTTTGACCACACGGCGCCGCTCTACGCCGTTCGCTGCGCTCAGGGGCGTGCCACCCAAATAGTGCCGCTCACACGGCGTTTTGCGATTGCGGTGTGCCGCGTTGGGCCAGCGCTTGCTCGATCCGAGCCCTCTGTTGCTCGCTCAGTTGCCAGCCCATCGCGGCGGCCGTTTCCCGGATCTGGTCGGGCCGCTTCGCGCCGCACAGCGCGCTGGTGATACCCGGCTGATCGATCGTCCAGTTGATCGCCAATTGGGCGACCGATTTGCCGGCTTCGGCGGCGATCGCGCGCAGCTCGTCGACCAGATCCTGGTTTTTGTGCCACTCCTGCCCCTGGAACATCGGGTACTTGGCGCGTCCGTCGCCGGCGGTGAATACATGATCGCGCGCTAGCTTGCCGGCCAGCAGGCCCTTTAAGAGCGGCCAGTAGACCATGATCGCCACATCGTGGGCACGGCACCAAGGGAGCGTGTCGCGTTCGATTTCGCGTTGCAGCATGTTGTAGTGCGGTTGAAACGCGGCGATCGGGCAGACCTGGGAGAATTCTTCGAGCTGGGCGAGATTGAAGTTCGACACGCCCACGCTTCGCGTTTTGCCCTCCTGCATCAGTTGCAGTAGCGCACCGGCCGATTCGCACAGCGGTATGGCGGGGTCCGGCGCGTGCAAGTAGAGCAGTTCGACGCGATCCGTGCTCAGGCGGCGCAGGCTCTCGTCGCACTCGCGGCGAAGCGTTTCAGGCCGTCCATCCCGCACTTGCTGTCCGTCCTCGCCCCAGTGCAGGCCGCCTTTGGTGGCAATTACGCAAGAATCGCGGCGGCCGACGATCGCACGAGCGATTAGCTTCTCACTTTCGCCGGCGCGGCCGTAACAGTACGCAGTATCCAGAAAGTTGATGCCGCTATCGAGGGCCGCGGCGATCGTTTCCAGGCTGTCCTTTTCGGTCACGCCCAGACTGGTCATGCCCGAGATTGGCCAGCAGCCCAGTGCGACGGGCGAAACCTGAATGCCGGTTTGAGCGAGCGGGCGGAGGTGCATGGATATGGGATTGGTGTGAGTAATTGTCGAGTAATGGTGCCACCCATCACTTCGATGCCGCACTTCACCCCACGCCCAACAACCGCCGAGCGTTATTCCGATAGATATTGGCCGCCACGTCCTCGGGCAGGTCGATCTTGGCGAACAATTCCAGTTGCGGCACATCCTGTCCGGGCGCTAGAAAATCGGTGCCGAACATCAGCCGGTCCGCGCGGCGAATCAGAAACTCACGGCCGAACTTCATGTCGCGTGTGATCGCCCCCGCGCCGCTGCCGGCCGACATATCTCCATACAAATTGGCGTGTTTGTTCATGAGAGCGTCAATCGCCCCGCCTGGTTTTACGTCGCCACGTGGGTAGCCACCGAGGTCAGCCTGTGTGATCCCGCCAGAGATCGATGCCCACCAGCCCGGTCCGTGCCCGATGAAGACCGTATCGGGAAACTTGGCAAGCACCTTCGCCAACCCGGGCAGGCCGGGCTTGTCCATGTTGCGTTGATTGTCGAGATGGAACAGCACAGGCAGTTTCAATTCAGCACAGGCCGCGTACAGGGCCATGTTCCGCTCGTCGTCGATGGGCACGCCCGGCTTGTGCTCGCCGAATCCGTGGGCGCCGGCATCAACGTAGCGGCGGAGCATCTTCACCAGGCCCGCATGGCCGCCGGTGTAGCTCGTACGCGGATCGACCGAACAGAACGGGATGAGCCGATCTCGAAAGGGCAGCGTTTGGGACAGCACGTAATCCGTCGTGATCGGATAGCTGGACGATTCAGGCGAGACCAACGGTAAGACCACGGCCTGGGCGATGTCCCCCGCATCCATCCAGCGGAGCAACTCTTCCGCCGAGAGCGGCGCGCCCGAGTTCCACACGGTGCCGACGTGCGAGTGTACGTCGACATATCGCGCAGCTTTGGGCTTGGGTTTACCTTGGGCCTTTGCGCGCAGTGGCGACGACGCCGCGGCGACCAGCCCTACGCCGACGGCGGCAACGTGTCGGGTGAATGCGCGGCGGGTGAGCGGTCGCTTATTGACCATGCTTGACTAGAGTCCAACTCGTTTCATAAGTGTCGATTCAATCGTCGTAGCAGTTAACCAATATCGTCCGCTCCGAGTCCCTGCCCCCTCCTCACAGCCACAAGTGCAACCGACCGTCGAGCATGTCGGGCAGCGCCCGTTCGACGTAATGCCGCACCTGCCTGGCATGGTACCGCGCGCTGAGGTGCCCCGCTACAATCAGCTCGTTCTTGAACCGATCACGACGCTCGATCAGGTCGTCGAGGTGCATGTGGCCGAATTTGTGGATCTTGTCTTTACGGTGTCGCGGGGCGACGAAGGTCAGCTCGGTAATGAGGATCTGGGCCTCGTACATGGCGGGGCAATCGTCCAAGCCCGCGGGCGTGCTGTCGCCCAGATAGGCCACGCGGGGCACGCGGCGCTCTTCGGTTACATCGGTTCCGCCCAGGCGCAAGTCGCGAATCTCACTGCCGGAGAGGTTTTGAAACTCGGGCCGCAACTTCCGCCGCCGCTCCCAGACGACATAGCCCAGCGAAGGAACCGTGTGAGTCGTGGCGGATACGGTCACGACGTGCTCGCGCGAGATTTCGATTTCATCGCCCGGCTTGACCGCCACGAGTTGGCACGGCAAGCGGCCGCGGTCGAGCCGCGTGAAGAGCTTGAGAATCCGCTCGATGGGCTCGATGGCGTGCTCGGGCATGTAGATCGTGGGCGGGTCCATTTTCATCATCCGCCGGCGAGCGACGTAGACCGGCAGAGCGGCCACGTGATCCAAATGCGTGTGCGTGAGAAACCAGGTGTCGGTGCCCATGAACGACCAGGGATGCGCGCCCAGATCGAAGCCCAGCTTCAGTTCGGGCACGCGCCAGTAGGTCTGCACGGCCGCGCGCGAGTAACCCTCGATCGTGAGATCCTTGTGCACGAGAGTTTTAACGGGCAGGTTTTCGATCATGGACGGGCGAGCGGCAAACGGGGCAGCGTTTTACTAATGGCGAGCGGGGCGGCGTAAGCCCCCCGCTCTTTCGGCAACAAACAGCGGAGCCGGTCTCGGAGATGTTCCAAACTCACTATCGAGGCCGGTGGCACGGTCGGGAGACCGGCCACAACCGCGTCGGGAGACCGGACCCAACTGACCCAAGACCATGCCTGGCGGCCGCGGAGCACATGAACTTGGACAGTCCCGCATTATGAATTGTTCGCGGCCGATGCGGAAGCGGACGGGTCAACGATTGACGCGACTTCCGGTTCGGTCGGTGGCACGGTCGGGAGACCGGCTACAACGGCAGTCGGGAGACCGGCCACAACGGTAGTTGGGAGGTCGTCCTCGACCGGAGTTGACGCAAGCGCCTCCGCGTCCGCCGTAACGGATCCTACGGATTCAAGGCCAGGCAAAAGCCAGATCTCGCCGAATTGGTCGTTTTGCTCCGCGCGAATGTTGAAATGCCGTACGAGTTCGAGCACGGCCAGGAACATGCCGACGAGCGTCGATTTGTGCATGCCCGGCTTGAACAGCTCGGTAAAGGCGAGCCGACCGGTTGCTACGAGCTGTTCGTGAATCCGCGAAATGTAAACGTGAATCGGCGTGTCGTCGTAGACAATGTTCGAGGGCCGAGACGCCTGGCGGTCGCGAACGATCCGCCCGAACGCACTCACCAGGTCCCACAACTCCAGCTCGTGGATCGGTTGCTCGGCGAGGTCGGCGCCGCGCACCGGCAGGTCGCGCGAGAGCCGGGGAAATCGCTCCTGCCAGGCTCGGCCGTGCTCCTCGAGCAAGCTGGCCGCGTCTTTGAACTTCTTGTACTCTAGCAACCGCCGGACCAGCTCCTGTCGCGGGTCGGCGAGCTCGTCTTCCACTTCGCCGCCGTGGGGCAGGACGAGCCGCGACTTGATCTCGATCAGCGTGCTGGCCATTTCCAGAAAATCGCCGACCGCGTTCACGTCCAATTGTTCGATCAGGGCCAGATGCTCGAGAAACTGATCGGTGATTGTCGAAATGGGGATGTCGACGATCTCAACCTCGTGCTTGCGCACGAGGTACAACAGCAGGTCCAACGGCCCGCGGAAGATATCGAGATCGACGCGAAAGTTAGACATAGGGAAATCGATACAGTGCAGTGAAAAGCAACGCTGCGGCCGGTCTCCTGACCGTGCCACAACCCCGCCGTCGTCGATCCTACCCGCGAGAGTTGCGGCGGGCGACCCGCGCCGCGGCAGTAAATTCGGCAAATTGCGCAAAGCCGTCACATCCCCTACGGTTGAAATCGTCCGCCATCGGCAACTGACTTGAAGTTAGTCCCGATTCCCAGCGACACTTCGTCATCACTGACTTGTCCTAAAGCAATGCGAGGCATAGACTTTTATCGATGACTTGTGTGGCAGCTCGACAGTGCAAGCCGGCAGATTGGTCGTGCGTGAAGGAGATGGATTGAGTCACGAGCAGCTTTGGGCCCCCTGGCGGCTGGGATATATCAAAGGCGACAAGACCGAAAGCGTTGCCTTGCCTCGTCACGCGCTGTTGCCCGGCGGCGACCCGGCCTGTTTTCTCTGCCGCGCGGTGGCCGACGACCGGGACCGCGAGAACCTGGTCGTGCTCCGCACCTCGTACACCGTCACCCTGCTCAACCGCTATCCGTACAACAACGGACACCTGCTAGTCGCGCCACTGGGCCACCAAGCGCGGATGGATGAGCTGACTGAGCCAACGCACCTGAATGCCATGCAGGTGGTCACGCGGTTGATCGGCTTGCTCGAACGCTTGATGAACAGCGAGGGCTTCAACGTCGGGTTGAATCTCGGCCGCGTCGCCGGCGCGGGCGTACCCGGCCATTTGCACTGGCATATCGTTCCGCGCTGGAGCGGCGACACGAACTTCATGCCGGTGATGGCCGGTGTGGACGTGATTCCCCAATCGCTCGAAGCGCTGTGGGATATTTTGCACGAGGAGCTGCGAAAATCGTGAGCGAGCCCGCATCGCCTGGCGATTCCTCGCGGTCATTCGATCGGGCGCCATTCGGACTGGCGGCCCGCGAGAGACTGCTGCTGGCCCCCTACGCCCTGCACAGCTCGGATACCGCCGGCCGCAAGCACCCCGAGCCGCCGCACGCGTATCGGGGGCCGTTTCAGCGCGACCGCGACCGCATCGTGCATTGCGCCGCGTATCGCCGGCTGAGCCACAAAATGCAGGTCTTTACCGGCGAGCTGGGCGACTATCATCGCACGCGGCTGACGCACACCATCGAAGTGGCGTCCGTTGCCCGCACGTTGGCTCGTGCGTTGCGGCTGAATGAAGACCTGGTCGAGGCGCTTGCGCTTACGCACGATTTGGGACATCCGCCCTTCGGGCATGCGGGCGAAGCGGCCCTGGACGAATGCCTGAAAGACGAGGGGGGCTTCAGTCACAATCGGCATGGACTGCGGATTGTCGAACAGCTTGAGCTGCGATACCAAGAATTTCCTGGTCTGAATTTGTCGATCGAAGTGCTCGAGGGGCAAGAATCGCGAATCGGGCCGGGCGATCCCCACGACCAACCGCTGTTGGAAGTGCAAGTCGTCGAAGCGGCCGACAGCCTGGCATACGACACGCACGACGCCGACGACGCGCTGGAGTTGCGCCTGCTCTCCCTCCATGAATTGGAGGAAGTCCCCTTGTGGCGCGAGACCGCGCAACGGGTCCGAGACCGGTATGCGAACATCGACGACGTCGCGCTGCGGCGGGCCGTCGTACACGAGCTCGTTGATGTACAGGTGGGGGACTTGCTTAGCCACACTTCCGCACAGTTGGCCAATTATGGCGTCGATAGTGCGGCCGCGGCGCGCAGGGCGCCATGGCTCGTCGAACCGAGCCCCGCGTTGGCCCAACAAAAGATCGAGCTGGAGCAGTTCTTGCACCAGCGCGTGTACCGGCACCCGAAGTTGATGGCGCTGCGTACGCGCGGGCAGCAGGTGCTGCGGGAGATGTTCGCCGGTTACCTGGCGCGACCCGAACTAATGCCAGCCAGCTTTCAGTCGAGGGCCGCCGAGGTGGGCTGGCCGCGATCGGTGGGTGACTATATCGCGGGCATGACCGACCGCTATGCCGAACAAGAGCATGCCCGGCTGTTCTCCAATCGTGATCTCGGATCGTGAACCGTGATTTTGGGTGCCATGCCCACGCTTCGAGATCCTTTGCCGTTGGGGGCGGCTTGCTGCGTAAGAACGCGTCGTTCACATGGCGTGGGCATGCCCGCCGTCACGTAGCATGCTCACCCGCCACACGTCCGATATTTCAGATTGACTGCTTACCGTGCGGCGTGTGAGCATGGCACCCAAGAGGCCGGCACTGGTTCCACGCAGCTTCTGGCAATTCCCCCGGCTGTAACCGCGCGGCCAACGTGGTAGAATTACAATAGCGTGGGCAGGGTCGCCCACCTTCGGTTTGGGCTACGCGGCTTCTTGGGGAAAGGTTGGCCAGTTTTCTATGCCTCTCATCGTTCTGCGGTGCATTTTCGTGATGGTGGCGGTCGGCCTGGGGGCGTCTCTGATTAACTCGGAGACTTTGCCGCAGGACCCCACGTGGCTGGCCTGGGCAGTGCTGGGGGGGGTGGTGACCGTCGCGCTGCTGGTGATCGCGATCGACTTCGTCATTCCGCGCAAGCCGTTGGACGTAATTTCCAGCGTTTACTTCGGCACGATTGTGGGGCTGTTCTTGGCCTACGTGGTAGGTCTGGCGCTAACGCCCTTGCCCGTCTTGCCCATCTATCGCCCAACTCTGAACATCGTGCTGGGCATGGTCCTCTGCTACGTGTGTATTAGCCTGCTGATGCAAACGCGGAACGACTTCCGCTTCATCATTCCCTACGTCGAGTTCGCCAAGGAAATAAAGGGCCTCAAGCCGTACATTCTCGATACCAGCGTCGTGATCGACGGCCGCATCGCCGATGTGGTCGAAACGCGGATCTTCGACAGCCAGTTGATCATGCCCCGCTTCGTGCTGGCCGAGTTGCAGAATATCGCCGACAGTTCGGATCGCATGCGCCGCAGTCGCGGCCGGCGCGGGCTCGATATTCTCAATCGCCTGCGCGGCAGCCCCAAAGTCGATCTGCAGATGTACGACCGCGACCTGCCCGAGTTCGTCGGGCAGCCCGTCGATCAGAAGCTGGTGCTGCTGGCCAAGCACTTGGGCGGCAAGATCGTCACTAACGACTACAACCTGAACAAAGTGGCCCAACTGCACGGCGTCGAGGTGATCAACCTGAACGACGTGGCCAACTCGCTCAAGCCGGTGTTTCTGCCGGGCGAGTCGCTCGACGTGCGGATCGTCAAGCTGGGCGAAGAGGCGGGCCAGGGCGTCGGCTATCTGGATGACGGCACCATGATCGTCGTCGAAGGGGGTCGCGAACACCTCAACAAGACCGTCAAGATCGCCGTGACCAGCGTCCTGCAAACCAGCGCGGGGCGGATGATCTTCGGCCGTTATGAAGCGCCGGTGCGCGTGGAGGCGTGACGACCCCTCACTCAACCTTCCGTTGGCAGCAGCTCAGCGTAATTGCATGGGTCCAAGGCGTTACGTTGGAGGGGGCATCATGACCGTCATTCCCGCATGACCGTCATTCCCGCGCAGGCGGGAATCCAGTACACCGCAAGACGGCCCTGTACCACAAGATTTACGACCGCCGCGCACAAGTCTCGTTCGCCATCGCCCTGCCCGAATCCCTGGATTCCCGCCTGCGCGGGAATGACGTCCGAGTAGTAATGTTGGAGGTTCCAAGGGAAGTGTCGCGGCGAGTCGCGTGCATGCGCTTCACTTCGCCTCGGAAATCGGAAGCGGCGATTTCGCGGGCCGAGGTAGTGTCGGCTGAGCGCTCGGCGGCTGAACTGTCGGCGGATGGGCCCAGCGAGCCGTGTTGATCGCGAAGTACTTGTTTACGAATGGCGGTTGTTTGCGGCTGGCATACCAGATGCGGAAGCTGCCGTCGGGCAACCGCATGATCGACTGGCTCGTGACGTAGTGCGATTCCCACGGTCGATCGGGATCGGGCCGCAGCACCGGATTCTGCGGGTGCTTGTGCCAGTGCAGGCCATCGCTGCTCACCGCAAATCCCAGCGCCGTGGTGTTCTTGCGGGCCGACCAGTAGCTGCCGTACCACAGCAGGTACGCATCGCCGATCTTCATCACTGTGGGGTAGAACAGCCGCTCCTTCTCCCAGACCTGGTCCGCGACGAGCACGGGCTCCTTAGTGACGTTCCACGTACGGCCGTCGTCACTCTCGGCATGGCGGATGGTCCAGGCAGCATCGCCTACGTCGGTGTACCACATTCGATAGCGTGGACCGATCTTCATCACGGTCGGCGCATAGACGCCTTCCAAGAGCGCTTTTGACGGCGCCGTCCAGCTGACGCCGTCTTCGCTCGTAGCGTCGTGCAACGTATGCAGGCCGCTCTTGTCTTGAAAATCCGTCGCGCTGAACCACATGCGCAGCTTGCCCCCTTCGCGCAGCGTGGTGCCGTCGGGATTGTGCAGTAATGTAGGCGTGAGCATGGAATGCCGCCCGTCACCAAACTCGAACACAGGCCCGCCGCCGTGCTTTTCAAACCGCTTGCCGTCGCTGCTGGTCGCCAGGCCGAGCCGAAGCAGCCGCTGCGCCACCGTATCGCGGGATCCGCAGTACCATAACTGGTAGCGATCGTTTTCCAGCGTCACCGCAGGGCCAAAGATATGCGTGTCGTCGAAGTCGCCGGCGCTGCCCAGCGAGATAATCGGCCCCTCGGTGTCTCGCTCCCAGGGCTGTGCAACGAGCCACGGCCGCAGCTCGCGGGGGAATCTTTCATCAGCTTGTGCGATTGCGATGCTGCCCCATGCGGAACCAAGCGCGACCGCAAACAGGATGCCGAAGTGGGAACGCATGTGTCTGAATCGTCTGCGTTGCTGCATAGATCGGCCGCTCCTGGATGTGTCCCTTCGAGATACGGCCCTGGAACCACAGTACGGTAATTCACGAACCGGCCGGATGGAATAGCCTGGCCGCCAACGAACTGGTTTTGTGGGCATACACGTCCATGGTAGAATTACGTTGTATCGTGGCCAAGGATTTGATTGGTCAGCCCGACTTCTCAACTTCTTTGCGATGACTCACCACCACCGCGGAATGTCAATCGATGACCATCGAACAGCTTCGAGCCACCTATGAGGCAACGCCGTTTCGTCCGTTCGTCCTGCACCTGGCGGATGGACGTGAGGTGCCGGTTCATTCGCGAGAATTTATTTCTCCCGCGCCGAGTGGCCGAACGATTGTGATATGGCAACCGAACGATTCGATGAATATTATCGATCTCCTCGTCGTGACGGACCTGGAATTCAAGGCAGCCGCAAACGGCACTCGAAAGGGCCGCAAACGCTAAGCCATGAACAGCGTCATCCCTCCACCTGCACGCGTAATCCAACCAAGCTCGTGAAATGTCGCCCATCACCGTCCAGCAAATCCGCCGCTATCCGGTCAAGAGCATGGGGGGCGAGGTGCTCGAAAGTGTCGAGCTGACGGCCAACGGGTTGGTCGGCGACCGGGCTTGGGCCGTGCGGGATGACGTTCGCGGACAGATTGTCGGCGCTAAGGGGATCGCGGCGCTGATGAAGTTTAAGGCCTGCTATGTGCAGCCGCCGGCGGCCGGCGGATCGAGCCCCGCCGAGATCACATTTCCCGACGGCGCGAGGGCGACGACGACCGACGGCAATATCTCCGCGCGGCTTTGCGAGGCGCTACAGCACACGGTCACGCTGTGGCCGCTGGTGCCGGCCGAAGATCTGGACCATTACCGCCGCGCGCCAATGCAGTCCGGCGACCTCGAAGGACAGCTCCGCGAGGTCTTCGCCCGCACGCCCGACGAGCCGCTCCCCGATTTCTCGGCTTTTCCGCCGGAGCTATTCGAATTTGAGTCGCCGCCAGGCACGTACTTCGACGCCTATCCGCTCTTGTTGATCTCGCAAACGTCGCTCGACTCGTTGCAACGGGCGCGGCCGGAATCGCGGTTCGACATCCGCCGCTTCCGGCCGAATTTCCTGCTCGATGTGCCGGGCGATTCGCCTGACGCCGACGGACCATTTCCAGAGCTGGCCTGGGCGGGCAAGCGCGTGCGCTTGGGCGACGCCGTGCTGCGCATGACCTTGGCCTGCCCCCGCTGCGTGATGACAACCCTTCCCTTCGACGACCTGCCAAAGGACCCCGGCGTGATGCGCACGCTAGTCAAAGAAGCCAGCGGCAACTTCGGCGTGTGCGCAACGATCGAACAACCGGGCACGGTGCGCGTGGGGGATGCCGTGGAGGTGATGGAGTAAGTGGGCTACGCTCTTACGGGAAAGGGCAACAGATGCAGTCTCCGCCCCTAGTCGTCGAATTCTGCAAATCTGTTCTGCCTGCAGGCACAGTACTCGTTTGCGCGGCGTCCCAATTGGTTTAGCGTCTTAGTCTCGACCACAGTTCTCGCTGCTCATGCCAATCGGGAGTTCCCGCGATCCGTTGCAGGTCGCGCGGATAAATTGGTGACCGCTCAAATGGTGCGCAGGAAAGAAAGAGCACTTTTCCTGGATATCAGGCGCTAGCAGAGCCAGGTTCATGACCTGAGTTATTCGAGCCTGGCTTACACTGCCTAGATGGGCCAACTGGGCCTGATTGACGACTTGCCCGGTAGAAAGCAGATGGCCAAGGCCGTGAGCCGCGCGATCCGCGGAATGCGGTGCTGCGGCCGAGACTGAGCGTCACCTGCGCACAGCACTTTTCGGCGCCGATGACCGCGTGCGACGTGGAAGTCCCGCTCGACCATCAACTCGTGCGACATGCCAACGTCCCCCTAGCTAGACTGGGATCCTCGGCGAGTTTCGCGATACCCGCCGGGCAGAACCTGATAGCGATACGGCCGGCGCGGCCATCGTAATCGACTTTGCTGACGACGAGTCGCAGGACTCCGGCTTGCTGCCCAGGCGAAAGGCCATCCCAAGATTGATCGAAATTGTGCAGCGCTGCGGTGAATTCTTTGACACCCACCGCCACCGCAAGCATCTCGTCCATCGTGTCTGCAGCTAATAAACGCGCCGATCCTGCGGTGGAGTCGTCGCCCGCTGTCATGCTTGGACTCGCCTTCGCCCCGCCATCGGAAAGAGAGCCCGGCTGGCGCCAAGCGGCCCACGTCGCGGCCATTAGCGCGCGGTCGCGAGCAACCGTGCGGACTTCCTCGATCACAAATCGCTTCAACTCGGCGGCTAGCACCGAGGGAGATGGGCAGGTGTGCCACCCCGCTGCATGAAGAGCCTGTTGGTAAGCGTCTTCTGGCCGGCCTGGGTGTGGACTACCCGGCCGCACACACGCTGGCTGTTCTCCAGCTACTCCAATCAGCTCTCCGGGCGCGACTCTTTATACTGCCGGGACGTAATCCAATCCTCTTGGTATCAAAAACATTGGGGGGACCGTTTTCGGCTGCGCGGGGACCCGAACGAAAAGAACCGCTTCAACAACGATCGCAAAGGCTTTCGATTGGCCACCTCGACCGGCGGACTGGGCACGGGCGAAGGTGGGGACTTTATTATTGCCGACGATCCCCACAATGTGACCAACTCGGAAAGCGACACCCAACGAGAAAACGATCTGAGATGGTGGGACCAACCTATGTCCACCCGCGGCAATAATGCCAGCACCGCCTGCCACGTGGTAGTCATGCAGCGGTTGCACGAGCGAGACCTGACGGGCCACTTGTTAGAGCAAGGCGGGTATGAGCACCTCTGCCTGCCGATGGAGTTTGAGCCCGCTCGCCGTTGCGTGACGTCGTTGGGTTGGCCGGATCCACGTACCCAAGAAGGCGAACTGCTCTGTCCACGGCGGTTCCCCGTCGAAACCGTCGAAGAACTGAAACTGCGGCTGGGACTATATGGTACGGCCGGCCAATTGCAGCAGCGTCCGGCGCCCTTGGACGGCGGTCTGTTTCAGCGATCGTGGTTCCCGATCGTGGCCACTCAGCCCGCTGGTTATGCGCGGCGCGTCCGCTATTGGGACCTGGCCGCGTCGGAGGACGGGGACTATACGTGCGGCGAGCTCCTGAGCCGTGCCAACAACGGCACGTACTACTTGGAGGATATCCGCCGCGGCCGCTGGAATCCGGCGCAGCGCGACACCTTCATTCTGAAGACGGCGCAAGCCGACGGCCAAGCGGTCGAGATCCTTCTCGAACAGGAGCCGGGCTCGGCCGGCAAGAGCGTGACTCACTACCTAACCCGTCAACTGGCGGGCTTCACGGTCCGCAGCGATCGGCCCACAGGAGACAAGCAAGTCCGCGCCGAGCCCTTCGCTTCCCAATGTGGCATCCACAATGTCCAGCTGGTCGCCGGCGACTGGAACGCCCCGTTTCTGGACGAATTGTGCCTGTTTCCCAAGGGCCGGTACGACGACCAGGTTGACGCCTCGTCGGGCGCATTTGGGTACCTGGCCCGCTACGGCGCGCCGTCCAGTCCGCCCATGCATCTGCGTGCCGAGCCGCCGTCGCGCGCACGGTACGGATTTCTGCCAACCTACGACCCGGATTGGAAAGAGAAGTACACCACTGCGCATCGGCGGCGTAACCGGCGCCCGCAATAGCTGGAACGTCTAACACGTTTGGCGGTGGATGCGAGGTATGGTCCGCGGTGATCGAAGGCCAACTCGACGCATCGAACGCTTCACCGTATAACGAGGAGGCGGACCACTACGGTCGAGGCCTCGTGGGCGACGACTAAGGGAACTCTTGGTCTATGGCTCAGGCGCCCGTGGACAACGAAAAGTGTCCGCGGTCGGTCTTCACGAACCGGGATGCCGTTCCCTTGGTGCTGATCTGCCTGAGGATTGCGCTGTAAAGAGTGGCCGCGGGCGTCAGTCCCTTGGGGCTCGTCCAATAGCCCTTCTTGGCCATCGCCTCGATCATCTGCCGGGTCGTCATCGGTTCCGCGGCCTCGCCTAAAACCTTAGCGGCGGCGTCCAGGGCGCTGAGATTCTTGGTCTTGCTTTCGCCCTGGGCAACGCGCCGCGTCTTAGTCGCGGACGCCTTCACGGAGGCGAGCTTGTCGGCCGACCTCTCTTGGAACCGGGCACCCTCGGGCTGGGTGATCGTAGTCGCTGTTGACGCCGGCTCGTGGCACTTGCTGCATTCGTCGTCCGCCCACGCGTGTTCGCCCCCCCTGTGGACAGTTTACCGGCACGGCGGCGTTCACGGCGCTGAGCTTTTTAGGTTCGGGCACACTCGCGACCTTCAGAGATTTGGCGGCCTTCTTGGTGCCCTTAGGTTTTCCGGTCGATTGGGCCGCGGCGCCACCGTCCGGTTCCGATGAGCCCGGCGCAACGATCTGGGGCTTGGGTTCGTGGCACTTGTTGCATTCGTCGTCCATCCATTCGTGGTCGCCGCCCTGAGGGCACAATTCCGGCAGCGGCGCGTCGAGCACGGCGCGCTGCGTGACGGGCTTTCGGCTTTCGGTTTCGCGGCCATCCTTGGTGGTTTTTGATGGCTGCGACGGACGGATCTTCTTTGTGGACATGGTTTCAACTCCTGCGTTTTGTATTTCCGTACGGCCCATGCCGACCATTGGCAGGCGGCGCCACAGCGGAAGCAGGAGACAGTTACCTCGCGTCTGCGAGAACATCCAGTCAATTCTCGTGATTTCGGCTGACCGAAATATCGCGGTTCTTGAACGATGCCGTCTAGGCCACTCCCGCCCATTTTCCGCGCCATGGGGTATGGCCACGGTGCAGCACGCGTGACGCTCGCTATACGCCTGTCACGTTGGACATGATCTGTCCAATCGCTCGAGTATGCTCTGCACAACTACTAGCTTTGCCCGCTCGACGTTCGTGTGTCGCACCATGCTCCGGTGTATTTTTACTAGTCCCGCGCCTAACAATGCAAAACTCCTTTCCGAAAACGCTTGCTTTCAAAATGGCTTGCCGTATCTTCGGGCTATTCGCGATCGCATCCCACCGGGGCCGTTCAATGGATCAGCAGTCGCCGCTACTGCGTCAGTGGATTCTCCTCAGGTCGCTCTCGGCCAGACGATACGGCGCCACCGTTCGCGAAATGGCGGCGGAAACCGGTGTCAACGACAAGACGATCCGCCGCGATCTGCAAGTCTTTCGCGACGTCGGCTTCCCCTTGGAAGAGACGCTCGGCGATTTCGGCCGCAAGACCTGGCATCTTCCATCCCAATGGAACCAGCCCGCGATGAGCTTCACGTTCGACGAAGCAGTCGCCCTTTATCTGGGCCGCCGCTTCCTCGAGCCCCTAGCCGGCACGTACTTCTGGGAGGCAGCCCAGCGAGCGTTCAAGAAGATCCGCGCCTGTCTGGGCAAGCCGGCACTTGACTACTTGGAAAAAATGGCCGGCACGCTCCACGAGACCAACGTCGGCGCCAGCGACTACTCGAAAAAGGCCGAAGTCATCGACCACCTCATGCTCGGCATAGAGGACGCCAAGGCGGTACACATCGCCTACCAGTCCTTACGCGCCACCGAGCCGGCAACCGTCGACGTGTACCCGTATGGGCTAATCTACCACCGCGGCTCGCTGTACTTGATCGCGCACTCGCCCGAGCACAACGCGGTGCGGCACTACAAAGTCGACCGCATTGAACAAGCCGAGGTCAGCCAGTTTCCCTTTCAGCGTCCCGAGGGCTTCGACATCCGCGAGCACCTGACGCAATCGTTCGGCGTCTTCCAGGGCAAGGGAGACGTCGGCGTGGCAATCCGCTTCGCGCCGCCGGTCGCCCGCTACGTGCAGGAATCGAAGTGGCACGAAAGCCAGCAGCTCACGAAACAAAAAGACGGCAGCCTACTGGCCGAGTTCCGCCTATCGGACACCGAAGAAATCAAACGCTGGATCATGAGCTTCGGCAAACACGCGGTCGTCGTCGAGCCGGAATCACTGCGCGCGGAAATCGCCGGTGAACTGACCGAATTGCTCGGGCAGTATCAGACAGTCCGACCGCGCGCAGGGGATCACTCGAGCGCGCGAGCGCCGAAGAGAAAGCGGACGCCGAGGTGAGGACACTAACGCAGCTTCAATGGGGCCGCGACTGGTTAGTCGCGGAAAGGGGAAGACCAGTGACACGGGTACACAAAATGGACAGACTTCAATGGGGCCGCGGCTGTTTTGCAGCGGATAGCGCGTGATCATTCCTGTCTATTTTATTTACCAGTGTACTAAAAATCAAGCGCGTGTCCGATTATTAGTGGTAGAATGCAAGCTGCACGTTCCGCCATAAGGATGCTCGGCCGTGATCAATTCCAACGATGTCCCTCTCAATGACCTAATCGTACCTGGCTCACCGACCGCGAAGAGAATCTTCCGCTACGCGCGGTCAAAAGGTCTTCAGCATCATGATGCTGATGACATCGCCCAAGAAACGGCATTGCGCTGTCTTTCCTATTTCGGCAAACGCCCGCATCTATCACGCGTTGAAGGAACAGTAATCAGCATCGCCAAGAAGTGCGTAGTTAACGAGTACCGTCGCCGAAATGAGAAACGTGCTGCCATGACATCGTATCCTCATCTCAACGACATCGCAAAACCCGAGTCCTGCGAACGATTCGACACACCCACACTGGGAGATATCGAACGGCAACTGCGCCGGATTAATGCCCGCACCAAAGAAATCGTTGTGCGCCGCCTGATTTACCGAGAGAGTGTAGCTGATATTGCTGAGAACCTGCAGATGGCAGAGTCAGCCGTAAGGTCTCGTCTCTATCGACTGCGGAAAGCCTTCGCTCTTCGATCTCCCACGAACCCTGTGATCTTAGCCACGAAATAGAAACGGATCCTGCACCTACTGCGCAAAGGAAGTCGACGCGATGGGACAATCTGAGGCGTTTGATTTTGATGCCGCTTTTTGTGGACTGGCTGGTCATATTCCGTTTCCCTGGCAGCGCGAATTGTACTCTCGATTCATTTGCGGAGAGTTTCCGTCTGTGTGCAATATCCCCACGGGGCTGGGCAAGACGGCCGTCATCCCGATCTGGTTTCTTGCCTTCGCCGAGGCGCCAGCCCTCGTCCCGAGGCGGATGGTGTATGTCGTCAACCGGCGCACCGTCGTCGATCAGACGACCGACGAGGTTGAGAAGCTTCGACACAATTTGGCAACGAAGCCAGAACTAGAAGGTTTGAAGAAGCTCGTTCCGTCGCTGCCCATAAGCACGCTACGCGGACAATTCGCCGACAACCGCGAGTGGTCCGCGGACCCGTCCCGGCCGGCCGTGATTTGCGGCACGGTCGACATGATCGGCAGCCGGCTGCTCTTCAGCGGCTATGGCGTCGGGTTCAAGGCGAAGCCCTTGCACGCTGGGTTCCTTGGGCAAGACGCGCTGCTGGTGCACGACGAAGCGCACTTGGAGCCGGCGTTTCAGAAGTTGCTCATCGCAATTGAGAAAGAGCAGAATCGGTGCAACGAGTTCGCGACGTTTCGGGTGATGGAACTATCGGCCACGTCGCGATCGAATATCAGTGGCGACGGCAAGGAGGCGCCATTCACGCTGAGTGACCGCGATCGCGCAGAGCCAGAGGTTAAGAAGCGGATTTATGCGAGGAAGTCGCTGTACCTGCAAGAAAACGCTGACGAAAAGAAACTGGCGGACGAGATCGCCGAGTTCGCCCTGAACTTCAAGGACACCGGCCGCGCCGTGCTTGTGTTCGTGCGAAAAGTTGAAGATGTCGAGAAAGCTGTCGGAAAACTTCGGAAGGAGAAGCTCAACGTCCAACAACTCACGGGCACGCTCCGCGGTCTGGAGCGGGACAAACTCGCGACCGAAGATCGAATCTTCTGTCGGTTTCTCGCTCCGTCAAGCAAACCCAAGGGAATCGAACCCGCCGACGGCACGGCTTACCTTGTCTGCACGTCGGCGGGAGAGGTTGGCGTCAATCTCTCCGCGGACCATCTCGTTTGCGACCTGACGACCTTCGAGAGCATGGCCCAGCGCTTCGGTCGCGTGAATCGCTTTGGCATTCGCGATGACACCGAGATTCACGTCGTTCACCCGCAAGGGTTTGACAAGGATAACGAATACGACATGCGGTTGGAAAAGACGCTCGATTTGCTTCGGCGACTCAACGGCGACGGCAGTCCGCAGGCGCTGGACGAAATGCCGCACACAGACCGCCTCGCGGCGTTTGCTCCGACACCGACAATCCTGGAGACCTCAGACATCTTATTCGACTCCTGGGCGCTCACGACCATTCGCGGCAAGCTCCCCGGCCGCCCCCCGGTGGAACCGTACTTGCATGGCATTGCCGAATGGGACCCACCGCAAACCCAAGTCGCTTGGCGCGAGGAAGTCGGCATCATCACTGACGGCTTGCTGGAGACGTACAAACCCGAAGATTTGCTCGACGACTATCCCCTCAAGCCGCACGAACTGCTCCGTGACCGCAGCGACCGCGTGTTCAAGCACCTTGTCAAGATTGCCGCACGGCGACCCGATGATCGGGCATGGTTACTCGACAACGAAGGCCACGTTGAAGTGTGCGCGTTGAAGGAGTTGGCGAACAACGACAAAAAGGAGCGGATTAACAATCGAACTGTGTTGTTGCCTCCGAAAGTGGGCGGTCTTCGAGACGGCATGCTCCACGGAGACTCCGAGACGGCGAACGACGCGGCCGACCAGTGGTTCGAGGATGCGGAGAAGAAGGTGCAACGCCGCGTTCGCGTGTGGGACGACGACCCGGACCTCAAGGAAAAGACGAAGGACATGCGTCGCGCGCGGCCCCCGATCGACACTCGTCCCGATACGGACGAAGACGACGAAGACACCAGCGGCAAGCGATTTTGGCACTGGTACGAATCACGAATGGGCGGCGACAGCGATAGTTCCAAGTTTGCAAGAAAGCCAGTCCTCTTGCAGATTCATACCGACGACGTAGTCCGGAATGCGGAGCGACTCTTAGAGAGTCTGCCGCTTACGGAGGAGCTTAAGCGTGCAATTGTATTGGCCGCAAAGCTCCACGATTTCGGCAAACGGCGACCACTATTCCAGAGAATACTCGGGAATTCGGATCTCAACATAATACTTGCCAAGTCGGGCCGGAGGAGTAGTCGCATTCCAGAGCAATACCGCCACGAATTCGGCTCACTACTCGATGCGGTCGATCAAGACAAGTTCAAAGCTTTCGACGGCAAGCCGGAACTGCAAGACCTCGTGTTGCACTTGATCGCCGCGCATCACGGTCGCGGGCGACCGCACTTCCCGGCCGACGAGGCGTTCGATCCCGAGCGGGCGGAGGTCGAGTGGCATCGCATCGCCGCCGAAGTCCCGCGCCGCTTCGCGCGTCTGCAACGCAAGTACGGCCGCTGGGGTTTGGCGTACCTGGAGTCGCTGCTCCGCGCCGCCGACTGGGCCGCCAGCGCCAACCCGTCGGCGTGTGTCGACAATGAAAAGGACCAGCCATGACCACGCCCGAGCCCAGCATTCGTATCCATGTCGATCCGACCAACCCCGGCCAATTCTTCGCCTGCTGCGGCTTGCTGGAATTAGCCGACCGGCTGTGGCCGGGTGCTGAGGGGTGGTTTGACGAACGTGAGTTCGCGATCAGAGCAAGTGGCAGTCTCAACGAACTTATTCGAGCCATTTCCCTCGCGGAACTGATTCAAATTGATCCTGACGATGACACGGCCTCGCCAATCTTGGTCGGCAAACCATTTCGGGCCCTACGTCTGGACTGGTGGCAAGACGATCTGGCTGGTGGAAGGGACCTCAAAGTCTGGGCTGGCACGATGGAGAGCGCGCGAATTGCACGGGCTATGCAAGCCGCGATGAGATCCGAACGATTTCTCTCGCCAAGCCTACTGGATGTTGGCATTATCGCGTACGACCCCAACGACGCTTCAAAGAAGGTCGAACCGTTTTATTTTGACGCCCGTCGGGGGCCGAACGCTCACTCTCGCGACGTTGGCTTCTCACCAAACGATCTCCAAATGACGACCACCGCATCTCCTGCAGTCGAGCTCCTTTGCTTGGTTGGGCTGCAGCGGTGCCTGCCCGCCAAAACTGATCGTCGGCGAGTGTTTGAGTATTTCACTTGGGCGAGACCGCTCCCACCCGAACTGCTACCACCGGTCGTCGCCGGCGAAGTTATGATTCCGGGCCGGTGCGGCTTTCGGTTCGAGAATTGGTACCGCACTGGCCAGAAAAAACATAAGGCGTTCCGTTCCGCAATTCCCATTTCTAAAGGTGACTGAGCAATGAGCGAACTGACCCAGTTTGACTACTATCTGAAGGATGACGGCCCCGCAGCGCTCGTCATCCGCGAGCCACTAATGCCTGTCGAAGGGACTGACGGCGTGCTGTTCCCAGCCACGTTCGCCTCAGGCGACAACTTCCCCGGTGGCTACAACATCGACGGTGACTTAAACGGCGCCAATGTCTGCTTGATCGACAGCGTAGGGTCACAGGCAAATCGCATCGAACCGCTGTTCGCGAAGGAAAAGTACGCGGCCCTCATCCCGCAGATCGTCGTGAAGGCAGGAGAGAAGCACGTCAACATCCTCGAAGCAGGGCACCGAGCCGGGGACGCCCTCGTCCGCTGCTCGGAACTTCAGGTGGAGCTTCAGAATGCGTTCAAATCTATACTGAAGGGCGACGCCGAACCGCTCGCTAAAATCGCCCCAACGTCGCTCGTGTTCGGCGTATGGGACTCTCGCGACACGCAAGCTAAGCTGCCGCGTCTCGTCGCCTCGACGATTCGCGCGTACAACGTGAGAAAGCTCACCCGATCAGCACAATTCAATCCGGCGACCGAGTTCGTCAACGACAACTTGCTCGATGAACCGACTGACAAGGCAACAAAGGACGCATACGCCGAGCGCGGATTTATCCATGTTCCGGCTACGGGTTCACATGGCGGTGTCATTGCCACTGGTGGTATCCGCCGCGATGCGACTCTTGGCCTCGCTGCCCTTCGCCTGCTCACCGCCGGTTCGGATGAGAAGAAAACACTCGCCCTTCGTCGATACGTGCTCGGACTTGCGCTGGTCGCATTTACGCACAACCCGTCTGGCTACCTGCGTCAAGGCTGCATGCTCGTTCTCGATCCGAGCAAGGCAAACGAACGCGAATTCGTCGAGGTGCATCCGACTGGAAAACGTAAACCCGCGACGATCACACACGAGATTGCCTTGACATTCGCGGCAGAGGCAGCGAAGGCGTTCGGCGTTGGTGACAGCAAGACCGTCGATTTCGACAGGAAGCGAGCGAAAGAAGACGCGGCAGGTGAAGGCGACAGCAAGTCCAAGAGAAAGAAGGAAAAGAAGGCAGGGGCAATAGCGAACTCTACGGAGAACAAGTGATGCCTTCGTATCTCGGTCTCTCTGTTCGGTTCCTTCAGCCGTATTTCCACGGACGCACGGACGGTGGTGTGCCAGAATGGCCTCCGTCGCCCTTGCGCGTATTTCAAGCTCTCGTTTCGGCGGCAGCAACTCGCTGGCGAGAAGTGCAATTCCGCGAACATGCCGCTCCATCGCTCCGCTGGCTAGAGCGACAACTTACCCCCTCCGTCGTCGCGTCCGCGGGAGAACCAGCAAGTGTAAGCTACCGCACTTACGTACCAGATAACGTCGCCGACAAAGTGGCGAAATCCTGGTCCAGCGGTCGGGACGCAAGCATCGCTGATTATCGAACCGAGAAGGACGTCCGCCCCACACGTTTGCTGGTCAACACGGGTGATCCGGCGACGGTCCACTACCTCTTCCCGCTCGCCGACGGCTGTTGTCTGCAGTTAGACATCTTGGCTACGGCGGCTCGTTGCATAACGCACCTTGGTTGGGGCGTGGATATGGTCGCCGCGAATGCGTCGATCATCTCCGAGGAAGAAGTTGCAAACCTGCCCGGCGTGCGGTGGCGACCAACCGAAGGATCCTCAGCCGAGGTTTATCGCGTGCCAATTGAAGGGACGCTCGATGCACTCATTGACAGGCACACAGCGTTCCTTAATCGCATCGGGCCGGATGGATTCAATCCCGTTCCGCCGCTCTCGACATTTCGAGTTGTCGGATACCGCCGCACGACGGACCCCGCGCAACGACAATTCGCAGGATTTAGCATCTTGAAACCCGACGCCAGCGGTTTCAGATCATTCGAGACAACGCGTCGTACGCGGGACGTGGCTGGCATGGTTCGCGGCCGAGTCGCTCATCTCGCAAGGAACATGCGCCCGTTCGGATGGACTGACGAGGACATCAACGTCGGCATCCATGGAAAGACGCGGGATGGGCACGGTCCCGTCCGCGGAGAAGAAAGTCCAGATCGCTTTCTGTATCTGCCTATGCCGACGATCAATTCAACGCTGCATCGTGTGGAGTCGATCCGTCGCGTCTTGATTGCGGCGCCACCCCACTGGGAGGAGCAGATATCGTGGATTAGCCGAGCATTGTCAGGGGAAGAATTGACGAACGATGAAGGCGAAGTGATGGGGCTCGCGACACTTTTGCCAAGGTCCGATTGGGTTTTCCGTCAGTACGTCGGTGAGTCCCGAAGCTGGTCAACCGTCACGCCGGTGATTCTGCCGGGACATGACGACCGCAATTTCGACAAGGCCGAGAAGCTTTTTAGAACGGCTTTTGAACAGGCCGGGTATGAGCGGGAACTGGTCAGTCAAATTGAACTGGAATGGCGGGGCGTCGGCTTTCGCGCCGGCGTTGATATGGCTTCGCGGTATCTACCGCCCGAGAACCTGAACCATAAGCCGCGTTATCATGTCCGCGTGCGCTTTCCAAAGGCAATCCGCGGGCCAGTGGCCGTGGGTGGCGGTCGGTTTCGCGGCTTTGGGCTCTTTGCTATCGACGACTGAAAACAGGGGCGCGTTGTCCGCTCTTTGACAATTTGACCCCTACATTTCCCCCCACCCCGGTTTCAGTCGCGCCGGGGTGGGGGTTGTCGTCCATGTCCCTCATCCGAGTTCATGGCGAATTGCCACGACTTCCGGCTACTTCGCTTCCCGCGCCTGCTTTTCCGCTTGCATTCCCTTTTCCGCCAATTACTCTGAGATGAATTCGGGCAGGAGCGCTTGCGGCGCGGCGGCGATTGGCCGTGCGGACTCGCGGGCACACTTCATGGATGGTTGGGAACGACCGACGGGCCTGTTGGCTTGAGGGTTCCGGCCATGCGCAGCACCTATCTGGTCTGCTACGACATTCGCGACGACAAGCGCCTGCGCAAGGTCTACAAAACCATGCGCGATTTTGGCGACCACCTGCAATACTCGGTCTTCGAGTGCCAGTTCACGCCGATCGATCTGGCCCGTTGTCGGCATACGCTCTCGGAGCTGATCAAGCACAACGAAGACCAGGTGCTGTTCGTCGACCTGGGCCCGACCGAGGGACGCGGCGAACGTGTGATCGCGGCGCTGGGCCAACCTTATACGCCGCTCGACGCACCATGCATCGTCGTTTGACTGCATTTTCGTCTGACATTGCCCGATCCTCTTTATTCCGGGGCCACACCTATGTCGATCTCCGCGACCACGCCCGACTATCTGCCGGCTCGGATGCTCAACGAGTTCGTGTATTGCCCGCGGCTGTTCTACTACGAATGGGTCGAGGGCGTCTTCGCGCACAGCCAAGATACAGTCGAGGGCGCGCTGCGGCACGAGAAGCTGGAAAAGAAGGACGACGCCTTGCCTTCGCCCGACGAAGCGGCGGCCGACGGACGGACGATCCACTCGCGGTCGGTCACGCTGTCGAGCGAGACGCACCTGCTGATCGCCAAGATGGACCTGATCGAAGGCGGCGAAGGCGTGGTTTCGCCCGTCGATTACAAACACGGCGCCCCACGGACCGGCGACGACGGCGAGTTGACGGCCTGGGATGCCGACCGCGTGCAACTTGCGGCCCAGGCTCTGGTGCTGCGAGACAACGGCTACCGGTGCGACGAGGGCGTCATTTATTATGTGGCCACGAAGCAGCGCGTCCGCGTGCCGATCGACGAAGCACAAGTGGCCGAGACGCTCGACGCGCTGGCGCGGGCGCGAACGGCCGCCGCCAGTCCGCACATTCCACCCCCGCTTGTCGACAGCCCAAAATGTCCGCGGTGTTCGCTGGTCGGCATCTGCCTTCCCGACGAAACGCGAGCTTGCGGTGAGTACGATGATCGCAACGGCGACGGCGTGCAACAAACGCTGTTCGAGATTGACACGGCGGCGCGAGCCGAAGCGACGCATGGCGGAGATTCGGACGTCGAGGTGCGGCGGTTGGTGCCGGCCCGCGACGATTTGCGGCCGTTATACCTGAACACGCAAGGGCTGCGGGTCGGCAAGTCGGGCGCCGTGCTCAAAATTCACGAGAAGGACAAGCTGGTACAAGAGGTGCGAATCGGCGAGATTTCGCAACTCAACCTGATGGGCAACATCCAGATAACCACGCAGGCAGTGCAGGCCCTGTGCGAGCGCGAGGTGCCGATCACCTATTTCTCGATGGGCGGCTGGTTTTATGGTGTGACCCACGGATTAGGCGTAAAGAACATTTACCTGCGGCGCGAACAATTTCGCCTGGCCGAGGTATCGCCTGTGTGCCTGCGGCTGGCCCGAGCTTTGGTTGCCGGCAAAATTCGCAATCAGCGGACGATGCTGCAGCGCAATCACGTCGAACCACCGCCGGCGGCTTTGGCGCAAATGAAGTGCATGCTCGAGGACTCCGAGCACGCCGAATCGATGGAGCAGCTGTTGGGCATCGAGGGCAATGCCGCCCGCGTGTACTTTCAGCACTTCGCCGGGATGATGAAATCGGATGATGAGCGGAAAGCTGCGACAACCGACGGAACCGCAGATTTTGCGTTCGATTTTGTGCATCGCAATCGCCGCCCGCCACGCGATCCAGTGAACGCGCTGCTGTCGTTGGCATACAGTGTGCTTGCCAAGGATCTGACGATCGTGTGCCATGCGGTGGGGTTCGATCCATTCCTGGGCTTCTATCACCAGCCGCGGTTCGGTCGTGCGGCATTAGCGTTGGACCTGATGGAGCCGTTTCGGCCCTTGATCGCCGACTCGGCCGTGCTCAGTGCGATCAATACTCGCATGGTCACGTCGAGCGACTTTATCCGCGTGGGGCCGGCCGTGGCGCTGAAACCGGAGGGACGAAAGGCGTTCTTCCGGGCTTACGAACAGCGGATGGACACACTGGTGACGCACCCGATCTTCGGTTATCGTGTGAACTATCGCCGTCTGCTGGAGATTCAGGCTCGGTTGCTGGCTCGCGTGCTGACCGGCGAGCTGCATACCTATCCGGTGTTCACGACGCGCTGATAATGGAGGCTGAAAGTTGGCGCCACAGATTGCGGGCCAATGTTGGAGAAGGTCAGCGATTGTTCATAGCTATGGATCGCTTAAGCTGGCCAAGTTTTGTCTTTTTTTTGTTTAGTTCGCCACGCGAGCGGTGAGGTGGCGACGAAAACCCGGTGGTCGCTCGCACGCTACTTAGTCTGGGAGGAGCAAGGAGTTATGAAATGAAGTGGATCGAGTTGCGATGCGAGTCGGTGGTTACTGTCACCACCGCTCGCAAAATGCTTCGCGGCGCCTTGCGGGCAAAGGAGTTCGGAAGGCGGACTTTCCGCGACTGAAAAGTCGCGGCCCCATTGAAGCCCGGGCCCCCACCAGGTCCCCGACGCCCACGCCGCCCTTTCCGCGACTGAAAAGTCGCGGC
>Ga0163144_10003283_pt1 | contig 36927 bp, 25 predicted proteins | sample OliLak19BULKMAT1_FD_123175 | JGI IMG/M metagenome (GOLD analysis project Ga0163144, IMG submission 123175) | Freshwater microbial mat bacterial communities from Lake Vanda, McMurdo Dry Valleys, Antarctica - Oligotrophic Lake LV.19.BULKMAT1 | ecosystem: Environmental > Aquatic > Freshwater >...
AGATCAAAGATCATTAATTGAAAGCAAATCACAACCTAAGTTCGTTCGAAAAAGGAACAAACAAGTTGTTTAAGATAGATCAAAGATCATTAATTGAAAGCAAATCACAACACCAAACTCTGTTTATAATTTTGGATTGGAGTTGTTTAAGATAGATCAAAGATCATTAATTGAAAGCAAATCACAACAAGTGATTGTTATTAATTTATACGTCAAAGGTTGTTTAAGATAGATCAAAGATCATTAATTGAAAGCAAATCACAACCCAAGTGGTCAGTTTGTTATTCGTCTTTATGTTGTTTAAGATAGATCAAAGATCATTAATTGAAAGCAAATCACAACGTTAAATGATGTGCAAATCTAATAAGCTATGTTGTTTAAGATAGATCAAAGATCATTAATTGAAAGCAAATCACAACAGAACCCCGCCACTTAACGTAACGAAGTGGTTGTTTAAGATAGATCAAAGATCATTAATTGAAAGCAAATCACAACTCTGATTCTTTTACCAACTTTTTTTCCCCAGTTGTTTAAGATAGATCAAAGATCATTAATTGAAAGCAAATCACAACAATTGTTTATTATAATATTTTTTCGTATTGTTGTTTAAGATAGATCAAAGATCATTAATTGAAAGCAAATCACAACTGGGCTATACTTTAATTTCACAAAGTTGTTGTTGTTTAAGATAGATCAAAGATCATTAATTGAAAGCAAATCACAACTCCTTTGTATGTTTAATGTTCCTTTTATATGTTGTTTAAGATAGATCAAAGATCATTAATTGAAAGCAAATCACAACACAGGAATTTAAGTCCGAATTAAAGATGGAGTTGTTTAAGATAGATCAAAGATCATTAATTGAAAGCAAATCACAACGGTTCATAGTGTTCAATTTCAGCGTAATATGTTGTTTAAGATAGATCAAAGATCATTAATTGAAAGCAAATCACAACGCTTACTCCTTTCTCGAATTTTTTACCATGTTGTTTAAGATAGATCAAAGATCATTAATTGAAAGCAAATCACAACACTTCTTTCCAGTCAGTCCAAGCACAAGTAGTTGTTTAAGATAGATCAAAGATCATTAATTGAAAGCAAATCACAACGCTAGATGGAACAAAGAAATACACAGAATTGTTGTTTAAGATAGATCAAAGATCATTAATTGAAAGCAAATCACAACACTCCATCCGCAACTGGTGGAGTGTCAAAAGTTGTTTAAGATAGATCAAAGATCATTAATTGAAAGCAAATCACAACTACAAGGCCTTAGACAGAATTTATCTTGAGTTGTTTAAGATAGATCAAAGATCATTAATTGAAAGCAAATCACAACCTAATACTAAAAATATACTACATAATAGTAGTTGTTTAAGATAGATCAAAGATCATTAATTGAAAGCAAATCACAACGGTTGCGATGTATTAATAATATATTTCGTTGTTGTTTAAGATAGATCAAAGATCATTAATTGAAAGCAAATCACAACGGCTGGCATGGGTGTATTTCTTAACGGAACGTTGTTTAAGATAGATCAAAGATCATTAATTGAAAGCAAATCACAACTAAGATTGAATTAAAAAATCTAATCCAATGACATACTAATCTCTTCTTTTAACGGAAGGGATTTTTTTGTTGCCTTAGATGCTGCAAATAAGTGAGCCTAAACCAACTGCTCAGTTAGCTGACGAATGTATTTAGCAGCCCCAACCATATTTTCTAAGGCCAATTTTGTTTCAGGCCATTTTCTTGTTTTTAGGCCACAATCGGGATTTACCCAAACATTGCGCAGTGGCAAAACTTTAAGTGCCTTATTCAGCAACTGGATAATTTCTTCCTTCGAAGGTACTCTAGGGCTGTGAATGTCATAAACTCCAGGTCCAATTTCATTGGGATATTTGAAATCGACAAAAGCATCAAGCAATTCCATTTGCGAACGAGATGTTTCTATGGTGATCACATCTGCATCCATTTTGGCAATATTTTCGATGATATCGTTGAACTCGGAATAGCACATATGAGTATGAATCTGGGTTGAATCAGCTACCCCACTTGCTGATAAGCGAAAGGCACCAATAGCCCAATTCAAATAGTAATCTCTATCTTCTTTTCTCAATGGTAAACCTTCTCTAATAGCTGGCTCATCAATTTGAATAATCTTGATACCTGCCTTTTCCAAATCCTGTACTTCATCTCTAATTGCCAGTGCCAATTGCATGCAAGTGTCATTTCTTGGCTGATCGTCTCGCACAAACGACCACTGCAAAATAGTAACCGGGCCTGTCAACATGCCCTTCAACCATTTAGAAGTAAGGGATTGGGCAAAGCTTGTCCATCGAACTGTCATGGCTTCTTTCCGCTCCACATCTCCAAAAATAATAGGAGGTTTTACACATCTTGAACCATAACTCTGTACCCATCCATTTTCAGAAAAGGCAAATCCTTCAAGCAATTCTCCAAAATATTCTACCATATCATTTCTTTCAAATTCGCCATGCACAAGCACATCTAGCCCAATCTCCTCTTGAAAACGCACCGTTTCTTCGGTTTCTTTTTTTATGAAATTTTCATATTCTAAGGTGCTCAATTCTCCTTTCTTGAACTTGGCTCTGGCCGTTCTCACTTCTTCTGTCTGAGGGAATGAGCCAATGGTGGTGGTGGGCATTAATGGCAATTGAAGGGTATCAAATTGGATTTTTTGCCTTAAATTAAAGGGCTGACTTCTGGTAAAATCTTCAGGTTGTATTTTACTCAATCGCAGCTTTACATGGTTTTTATGAATAAGGGTTGACTCTCTTCTTGATTGAATGGCATTTTGATTTTCTCTAAATTTTTCAATGGCGTCACCTGCCTCTATTCCCCCAGCTATGGTTTTCAAATCGAGCAATTCATGCAATTTCTGTTTAGCAAAAGCCAACCAGTTCTTTATTTGATGATTGAGTTTCTTTTCCAAATCCAGATCGATAGGCACGTGTAAAAGTGAACACGATGGTGCAATCATTACCCTCGATTCGCCCAATACTTCTACCGCTTTATGGATAAATGAAAGAGATTTTTTATAATCGTTTTTCCAAATATTCCGTCCATCAACTAACCCGAGTGAAAGCGTTGTAGTAGCTTTTTTAAAAGTACTGTCAAGTAAATCATCAAGTTGGGAAGGACATCTGACTAAATCTACGTGTAAAACATCAATCTGCAAATTGACTGCTACTTCTATGTTTTCTCCAGTACAATCGAAATAAGTAGCTAACATCAATTTTAAAAAAGGGAACTTTCTTCTCAGAAACTCATAGGTTGTGGCAACAGCTTTTCGTTCATTATCATTAAGAATAGTAACCAAACAAGGCTCGTCAAATTGAATCCAATTAGCACCATAATTTTCTAGTTTTGTTAAAATAGTTTCATACACCAGTAGTAAGCGGTCAAGTAATTCAATGCGGTGAAAACCTTCTTCCTTCTCCTTCCCACTTAACAAATAAGAAACAGGTCCCAATAAAACTACTTTTGGAGTTTGTTTTAAAGCTTCCTTGGCTTCGTAAAACTCCTTTAAAACCTGTTCTGAAAAGAAGGAGAATTTTTGGTTTTTTGTAAATTCTGGAACAATGTAATGATAATTTGTATCATACCACTTGGTCATTTCCATGGCAGTAATATCCAGTCCTTCTTTTTGATAACCTCTGGCCATAGCAAAATACAAGTCCAACTCCGTATTGGCTCTATTTTCAATCACGGGGAAATAACGCTCTGGAATGGCATTTACCATTATGGAAGTATCCAACACATGGTCGTAATAAGAAAAATCGTTGCATGGAATGAGATCAATCCCTGCTTCCAGTTGGGTGTTCCAATTGGCTTTTTTAATATTACTGGCCACCACCTGCAGCTTTTGCTGATTGATTTTACCACTCCAGTATTGTTCATTGGCTTTTTTGAGTTCTCTTTGACTGCCAACTCTAGGATAGCCAAGATTGTGTGTTTGCATTTGTTTTTTAGTTAAATTGTTTGCTGCAAAACTATAATTAAGATTATTTAACTGGTAAAAAGAAATTTATTAAGATTATTTACCTAATACTTAGCTATTATTAAGTGAATTTTTATATTTTTACATTACAATTCACCTATATTCAGATAAAATGGCTGCTTCTTCCCTCGACCAAACCGATAAAGCATTGCTTAGGCTACTTCAGGACAATGCTAATCTCACCACAAAAGAGCTTTCGGAAAAGCTTCATTTGTCGCCTACACCTGTCTATGAGCGGCAAAAAAGATTGGAAAAAGAAGGCTACATTGAAAAATATGTGGCAGTGTTGAATAAAGAAAAACTTGGCAAAAAGCTGATTGTATTTTGCAATGTGAAGCTAAAACAACATGAGAGAGGGATGGGAGAAAAATTTGTGAATGCAATCAATAATATGCCTGATGTGATGGAATGCTATAATATATCAGGCGAATATGATTTTATGCTCAAAATTTTGGTTGAAGATATGCCTCAATACCAAGATTTCATCATGAACAAACTGACCTTGATTGAAAACATAGGCAGTACCCACAGCATGTTTGTAATGGGAGAAATCAAGCGCAGTTTAGCTTATACTATTTAATTTATAATAATTTATCACCCTCTCCCTTAGAGATCTTCTGCTATTACTCCTTAAAACTCCTGCAATCTTTGTGCAATGTTCCATCGAATGCCGCCTGTAGTAAATAGCAAATTTTCGTTGCCTGCGGCAGAATTTTCCCTCCTTAAAGTTTGCTTTACATCAATATAAAAATTATGGAAAAGCTGATAGCTTAAATTCAGACTTAGAAATAATGTATTGGTTCTGATGCCTTGCCCTACTAAGTTATTAAACTCATTTTCAGGCGTATAGCCAGGTTTCATAATATTAGACCCATAGTTTTTGCCTGCTGTATCTTTCCCTTGCACAATGTAGAATCCTTTGCCTGTAATATTAAGCCTTGGCAAGGGCTGGTATCTTACAATACCCATAAATTCATAAAAATTAGCCCCAAGCGGATGTGCCAAAGGCTGCCCGTAATTTGAGAGATTTGTTAATACATTTTTATCGGTGTACATATAAGGTCGCACGAAATTATGTTCTAACTGAATGTCTAAGTTTTTCACCCCTAGCACATCTATATATTTCATGCCTATTTGCCAAGCATATTTATTGCCCCACCAGCCATTTTGAGCTGCTATGTTTTTGTATAAAAATTCATTGATTACAAATTGACCATAAAACGACAATCTGTTTGCCAAATTCCATTTGAAATCCGCCCCAATCTGCACTTTATCCTTTCCACCCAAAAACGATTCTATTTCTCGGTAGAAGATTACAGGATTCAAATAATTTAGCTCAAAACCGCTATTGCCAGTGGCAGAATCGCTGCGATGAAAAACAATGCCTTCAAAAATGCCAATATTGAAGTTTTTGGTAAGTTTAAAATCTAAGTGGTGAATTGCCATATATTTCCTGGGATTGTAATTGTTGCCATTTATTACTTGCCCTGTCATTTCTGAAAAAATATTGGTGTAGTTAAACCGCCAAATTTTGGTATTAAACTTTAGAAAAAGATATTTGCCCGAATAATCAGAAAGTAAAAGCGAGCGGTATCCATTACCAATAAAATTTTTATCGTGCCCAAATTGCACAGAAATTGGCTTAATGATATTAAAACTAATATAGCCTCGTGCAGAGAAAAAATCATAGCCCTTTACTTTGTATGGCTTGGAAAAGCCTTCATTGGGGAATGCCTTGGCAGAATCGGCTACTTCTTTCACATAATCTGGTATATAAGCTTGATTATCAGTTACTAAAGTATAAAAACCTATTTTTTTCCCAATAGAGCCTCTTAATTCTATCCCTCTTGTATTAAGGCTGTAAGCAGCATCTTTATTGATAGTATTTTGCTCAAAATTGATAACCGGATTCGCCACTAGCGTAAAATCTTTGGTGTTCACACTGTATGCGGCATTATAATGGCGGTAAAAGGTTTTCGAGAAGCGTTGTTTCGATTTTCCTACATTCAAAGTATCGTCAAATTGTTCCCAATTGTCGTTTCTCAAGTAGTTGAGATTAAATTTATCGGAGGTAGATAAATTTGAAATCGTAGCCATGCTGTCTGATAATAAGGCAATATCTTTTCGTAATGTAGGCTTTAATGTGGTAAAATAATTGGGCTTTTTTTTGCCGAGTTTTATTTCGTATCTATCTAAAAGCCAATAATAATCGGCATTGAGCGGTGCGTACACACTTTGAGCAATACAAAAAAGAGAAGTAAAGAGAATGGAGATTGCAAATAAAAGTCGCAACATGGCTAGAAATTGAAGTGTATAAACAATGTCATTAATTAAGGAATAATTCATTTGGGTACTCTTCAGTTCATTGCAGATGGATTAAACCATCGGCAATAATTGGATAGAGAATATATTAATTTAATGACATTGTGTATAAAAGTAAAAATATTTTTTAATCTATCGGAAATAGGCCTCCCCATCTTTTCAATTCTGAAGTTCTCTCCTTTACAAAAATTTAATGTCAAAAACAGGAACTAATCTAAATAAATGTTGTTAAAGTAGAATAAATGTACCTACATTAATTATTTTCCTTTTTAACAAAAAAATTAAACATCATACAAGTATGGCAACAACTAAATGGACACTGGACCCTGCACACAGCGAAGTGCAATTTAAGGTAAAACACCTTATGATTACTAACGTGACTGGAACGCTAAAAATAATTGAAGGCTCACTTGAAAGTGAAAACTAAAAATTTACTCACGCAAAAATCGCTTTTAAAGCCGAACTGGCTGGAATTGATACTGGAAGCGAACAAAGAGATGGGCATTTGAAAAGTGCGGAATTTTTCGATGTAGAAAAATATCCTACCATTGGTTTTGAATCAGCAAATTACAATGCTGCGGAAGGCAAAATAAGCGGAAGCATAACCATAAAAGATGTAACTAAACAAATTACACTAGATGTAGAATTTGGAGGCGTAAATAAAGACCCTTGGGGAAATCAAAAAGCAGGTTTTTCTACCTCTGGCAAAATAAACAGAGCCGATTTTGGGCTTACTTGGAATGCGGCATTAGAATCGAGTGGCGTAATGGTAAGCGAAGAAGTAAAACTTTTGGCAGAAGTTCAGTTTGTAAAACAGGCTTAATTATCATTCAAAATCAACGAAACACTAATTCACAGATTGAGTTAGTGATTTTTTCGTATCTAATGTTGACGACATTTTATTCTAAAGTTATTTGCAAAAATACTTGCCCACAAAATTGTCGTATTGCAAACATCTCACAATTGAACTATCAGTGTTGTTTAAGATAGATCAAAGATCATTAATTGAAAGCAAATCACAACTATCTTTTGCCCACAAACTTTAAAGCATTCGTTGTTTAAGATAGATCAAAGATCATTAATTGAAAGCAAATCACAACTCCCAAAATAGACGATTTTCTGGATACAATGTTGTTTAAGATAGATCAAAGATCATTAATTGAAAGCAAATCACAACGTGGGGCATGTAAACGAGTATGTGAACAGTGTTGTTTAAGATAGATCAAAGATCATTAATTGAAAGCAAATCACAACTGATTGAGGTTGATGGAAAACAAAAAAGTGTTGTTTAAGATAGATCAAAGATCATTAATTGAAAGCAAATCACAACTCTGGGGATCATGTAAAAATTGATACTCCGTTGTTTAAGATAGATCAAAGATCATTAATTGAAAGCAAATCACAACTAACGTATGATTGGGAAACGGTAACGGGGTGTTGTTTAAGATAGATCAAAGATCATTAATTGAAAGCAAATCACAACCTGAGGTTTCTTCTATCCTAATAGCCCGTGGTTGTTTAAGATAGATCAAAGATCATTAATTGAAAGCAAATCACAACCTTTAGGTAATCTAGGAATTAGTTTAACAGTTGTTTAAGATAGATCAAAGATCATTAATTGAAAGCAAATCACAACTATTACGGTAAAATATAAATTATAAACGAGTTGTTTAAGATAGATCAAAGATCATTAATTGAAAGCAAATCACAACCATTAAAAGCATCTTCCATTTCTTTCAGTTGTTGTTTAAGATAGATCAAAGATCATTAATTGAAAGCAAATCACAACTAAACAGTTTTAAAATTATAACCTAAATCAGTTGTTTAAGATAGATCAAAGATCATTAATTGAAAGCAAATCACAACAGGTCAATTCGTGAGTACAGCAGTCAAGGCGTTGTTTAAGATAGATCAAAGATCATTAATTGAAAGCAAATCACAACAAGCTACTTTATTGAATGTTCTTACTTATGTTGTTTAAGATAGATCAAAGATCATTAATTGAAAGCAAATCACAACTGGCGATGCCATTCAATATCATTGTCATGTGTTGTTTAAGATAGATCAAAGATCATTAATTGAAAGCAAATCACAACATAAAATCTACGTAGGGTTTGTAAAAAACAGTTGTTTAAGATAGATCAAAGATCATTAATTGAAAGCAAATCACAACTAGTTTATATAATTTACATAGTCTTCGATAGTTGTTTAAGATAGATCAAAGATCATTAATTGAAAGCAAATCACAACCTAAGTTCGTTCGAAAAAGGAACAAACAAGTTGTTTAAGATAGATCAAAGATCATTAATTGAAAGCAAATTACAATCAATTCGGTGGTGGGTTGGGCAGTGAGACGTGAGCAGTCACAAATGTAATAGTGAGCTTTCTGAAACCTGTTTACCACAGACAGAGTCCATTGGGCAGTGAACCCCCAACCAATGCAAAAAATCAGTTTCCAGTAACCAAAAAATTGGTCACTGGAAACTGGCAACTAGCTAATTAAATTGATCTTTGGAAACAGAATACCAATAAAACGACTGTAGATTTATGCTATAGGCTGCATTTTAGAACTTGTTTTTACCTTATCTACAAACTCTTTGGCGGGCTTAAAAGTAGGTACAAAATGGGCATCTATCACTATAGCAGTATTTTTTGAGATGTTCCTCGCCACTTTTTTTGCTCTCTTTTTATTCACAAAGCTGCCGAACCCCCTGATAAAAATATCGTCTCCAGTTTCCATCGAGGTTTTAATTACATTTACCAGACTCTCCACAGTAATGAGGACGTCTGATTTGTTAATGCCCGTTTGATCGGCAATTTTTGAAACAATGTCTGCTTTAGTCACGGTTGTAAGAATTAAAAAGTTGATAATTATTAATGTTTCGTGATACGCAATCAGGAATAAATAGGTAGTTCGTAATTGCCTGATTATGTTACGATTAGCAAATTTATTATTAAATATGTTAAATTTCATCTAAAAATAGTTTTATTTTTACTAATGGGCGATTTTAGAAGAAAAGCAGCAGCACAACTGGCAAGATGGTATGTGACAAATAAGCGCAACCTACCTTGGCGACACACCCAAGACGCCTACCAAATTTGGATTTCAGAAGTGATTTTACAACAAACTAAAGTTGTTCAGGGGCTTCCTTACTTTTACAAGTTCGTTGCACTTTTTCCTACAGTTGAAGATCTAGCTAAAGCAGATCAGCAGCAGGTTTTGCATTGCTGGCAAGGATTGGGCTATTATAGCCGAGCTAGAAATATGCACTTCACGGCTCAACTGGTAGTGAAAGAATATGGGGGGCATTTCCCAACTACTTTCAGCTCTCTACTAAGGCTTAAAGGTATTGGCCCATACACTGCCGCTGCGGTTGCATCCTTTTCATGCAACGAAGATGTGGCTGTGCTCGATGGCAATGTGATGCGTGTGCTATGCCGCCTGTTCAATATCGAGAAAGACATTGCCGAAGAGAAAACCAAAAAGGAATTGCAGTTACTGGCTAATAACTTGTTGCCAGTTGGCGGTTCAGCCATTCACAACCAAGCCATTATGGAGCTTGGGGCTCTCATTTGCACGCCCAGAAATCCCAAATGTGAAGTTTGCCCAATCAACGAATATTGCCTCGCTTTGGCGAACGACACCATTGCATTGCTGCCAGTGAAGTCAAATAAAATGAAAATGAAAACACGCTATTTCAATTACATAGTGTTGAAAGACGATGCAGGCACATTTTGGATGAAAAAACGTGACCAAGCCGACATTTGGGAGGGACTTTGGGATTTTTATCTGATCGAAACTGAAAACCCTGCCCCTTCTCTATCAAACCTAATGGCGGAGATAAACGTAGGGGCTGCGCTAACATTTTTAGAATCAACCACGCAGATAAAGCACCAACTTACGCATCAGACCATCTGGGCAACATTTTTGATATTTGAAGTAACGCAACCCTCTGTCGATTTTACAACCGAAAACAAGCTCGTTGCTATGGACAAAGAGGGAATAAAAAGTGTACCAAAACCAGTTTTAATAAATAAGTTTTTGAAAAGTTATTTAATTTTCTAATTTTGAAGTCTAATCCTTACACGACATGGCCGTAAACAAAGTAATTTTAATGGGTAATTTGGGCAAAGACCCAATTGTTAGAAAATTTGACAATGGCAGGGCCGTAGCTAGCTTTAGCCTTGCAACTACTGAAAAATACAAAGACAAAACGGGCACTCCTGTATCGAAGACCGAGTGGCACAATGTAGAAGTATGGTCGCCTTTGGCAGAAATAGCCGAAAAATATTTGAAAAAAGGCAATCAAGTGTATATCGAAGGCAAAATAGAATCGAGAGAATACACTGACAAGGAAGGCGTAGTGAAGAGAGCCACCAATATAATAGGTCGGGAGCTAAATCTGGTTGGGTCGCCAAGTGCAGGCGGGGGTGGTGGCTACAATGAAGGAAACGTGCCTACCGAATCAGAGTCAGATTTCAACAAAAATAGCGAAGTACCAGTAAATCTTGCCCCTTCTGGTGACGATGATTTGCCATTTTAATTTACAGACCTACCAAAGCAGGTTTTTTTCATTTTACAGCTTACCACTTTTCTATAATTCATCCGTAGCCACCGACACAAACTGGTGGCTATGGATTGTTGCAGGCTTTCGACTTTCGATTACTTTCACCAAAATTCTCTAATTTTGTAGCAATAGATACACCCATGGTCTCGTTTTGCTTATAAAACCAATAATAGAGTGCGCTTTACAAAATACTTGATTTACATTTCGGGCTTGCTGTATATTTTTTCTGCTTGTTCGCCATACGATAAGCGACCAGGAGCACTTTTTTATCACAACCTTACTTCTAAGTACAATGGCTACTACCTGGCCCGAGAAAGGATGAAGGAGCTGGAAACCGACTTGTACAAAAGTGAGAAAAACAATTACAATCGGATACTGAATATCTACCCCAAAATAGATTCAAACTATTCGAAGGGTGTGAAGGAGAAGCTTGATAAAATAATAAAAAATGCCTCACTGCCCATTCAGTGGCACAAAACCAGTCATTGGGTCGATGACAGCTATTTGGTAATAGGCAAATGCCGCTACTACGATGTAGATTGGGAAAATGCCATGACCACTTTTAGGTTTATCAACAAAAGATATGTGGATGTTGATATGAATCATCATTCTTCTACCTGGCAAATGAGGGTATTTATGGAGCAGAATTTTTGGGACGAAGCCCGGCAAATGGGCGATCAACTTGAAGACGAATATCTGAATCTCGACAATGTTGGTCGTCTGAGCCTAGCCAATGGCAATTATTTTATTAAACAAAAAGACTATATAAATGCATATGAGAAACTAAAAATTGGGGTTAAATATGTGAAACCCAAAGATTACCGCTCAAAGGTGTACTATATTTTGGGGCAGCTAGGGCAAAAATTAGGCAAAGACAGTGCCGCATATCAATTCTACAAGAAATGTAGAAAAATGAGGCCGGAATACGAAATGTGGTTTTATGCCAACCTAAATATGTATCAAATGAAAGAGCTGAAAGGCGATAAGGAGGTGAAAGAAACACTAAAATATTATCGCAAGTTACTCGATGATATTAAAAACAAGGAGTATGACGATAAGATATACTATGAGATTGCCACATTTTACCAAAAAAGAGAAACACTAGACAGCGCCCTAACCAATTACAAAAAATCGGCCCGTTCGGGCAAAAACACCTTTACCAAAGCATTTGCCTATTTGCGAATGGCAGAAATATACTACGACAATTTGCGAGAATTTGAAAAATCCAGTACCTTTTACGACAGCTCAGTGGCCATACTTGAAAAAGATTTGCCAGAATTTCCTAAAGCCAAAAGAAGGCAGAGGGTGCTAAAGGAGTTTGTGGAACAACTAAAAATAGTGCGTTTAGAAGACAGCCTACAGAAACTGGCCCGCATGGATTCGGCAAGCCTCAACAAGTTGGTAGATAAATGGATAGCTGCGGATGAAAAAAAGAAAAAAGAAGAATTTGAGGCAAAGGAAAAAGCGAAAGAGGACAAGGATCAAGAGCTGCGGATGGCTCAACTAAAAGACCAAATGGGAATAAAAGACCCAACTTTATTGGCTGCCGATGGGAATAGTAAGTGGTATTTTTATAATCCCGTAACATTAGAAAATGGCAAAGCAGAATTTTCACGTAGATGGAACAACAGGCCCAGCGAAGACAATTGGCGAAGAAGCAACAAGGACAGAGATGACGTTGATTTGACAGCTGCGAACACCAATGCCTTCAAGGACAGCTCATCGGTAGGGAGCAAGAAAGAGTTCGCATTTTCGGCAGACAGAGCGAAGTATGTAGAAAATATTCCTTTCACTCCCGTTCAAATGGATACCTCCAATGCCAAACTAAAACGTTCTCTTTTTCGGCTTGCTAGCATTTACAATTTTAGTCTGGAAGAATACCCCAATGCAAGGAAAACCTACAATCGCTATATCGATGTGTTTTCTGCAGAAGAAAAAGTGCCTGAAGCCCTCTATGCCGTGTATTTGATTTGCAAAAACAAACTGGCCGATTCGGTATGTGCCGATGAAAACAAAACCAGACTGCTGACCTCTTTTCCCAAATCACTTTATGCGAAGTTAATAATAAACCCTAACTATTTGATAGAGAACCAATTGCTAGGTCAACGCATCAAATATTTGTATAGGAGTGCTTATGAAATGTATGAGCGCAACAACTACTTAGGTGCCCAAAATGCAGTCGCCCAAATTATGAGCGAATTTCCAGACAACGAATTTGAAGACCGCTTTGTGATACTGCGAGCCATGATTGTTGGCCAGACCCAAAGCCTAAAAAACTATAAAGATTCCTTAAATGCCTTTGTGGGCCGCTACGAACGCACTAGTAGGCTTATTCCTTACGCAAAAGCACTGCTTACAGGTTCAGAAGCGGTGTACAAAAGCGACAGCACACGTTATTTAAAAAACAAAACGGTATATGACCTCGATTTGAAGTATCCGCATTTTTTCTGCTTCGTTAGTACTAATAAGGATATTTTGAATACAATTATTGAAAAATATAATCTCTATAATGCCGAATACTTTTCGGATCAGAAACTTAGCATTTCCAAATCAATGTTGAACGACACCCAATATCTGATCAAAATACAGATTTTTCCCAACGACATTCAAGCCATGAATTACTTCGAGAAGCAGAAAGGGAAAAGTGCACCCATTCGAGCATTTGAAGATAAAAATCAATTTGAAATGTTTGTAGTCACAGATAAAAACTTCAAAACTATGGAACAAGCCAAATCGCACGAAAGCTATACTGAGTTTTTCAGGCGGAATTACTTGAAAAAGTAATTACTTATCTTTCCTGCCAAAAAGCGACAAGTGTACGTATCTGCCCGGTTTCTCACGCAGGTTGACTAGCAATAAATCCAAATCTCTCGAAGTGTTTTTTAAATACACATACAGAGAATCATTTTTGGCCAATTGACCCAGTGTACCTTCGCCTTTGTTTATACCATTTAACATTTGATTGAGTTCGCTTATTGTTTTATTGGCAGTAGCTATAGTAGCTGCCAATTGCATTTTGTTCACAGAATCTGCTATGGCATTGGTTTTTACCAGCAGTGGTTTCAACTGTTTTTCGGTTTCTACGAGCGATGTGGTTAGTCTATTAAGGTTTCCCGTAGTCGCCAAGATGTTGTTGGCATTGGCTTCCATGAGTCTGTTTAGCACCACCGAAGTGCGCTCCATGTTTTTGAGTGTTCCGGCAATGGCGGCCAGGTTATCATCGGCCAGTAGCGTATTTACCTGCAACATGGTTTGCTTCAAGCTGGCCACCACGGGCTTTACAGTTTCCGAAAGTTGCGTTGTAAAGTCCTGCTCAACCTCTCCTTTTATAAAGGTCTCTTCTGCCACAGGTTTGGTAATTGCACCGAGGTGAAGCAAAATTGTCTGGTCGCCTAGCAGCCCGCTGCTGGCTATTATGGCTTTAGAGGAGTCGCCCAGAACTATGTTTTTATCCACATCAAATTGTACTTGAAGGGTGTGCATTTCATCTGCCAGTATCTTTATCTCGCTTACTCTACCTACAGCCAAGCCATTGAGCATTACCGCATTTGAAACCTTCAATCCATTAACGTTGGCATATTTGGAATAATATCGTTTGGTAGATCGCAATAGATCTATGCCTTTCAGAAAATTGAATCCGGTGTAGAGACACGTGCCTGCTGCCACCACAAATACGGCTACTTTTACTTCTTTGGTGATTTTCAAAATTGGTTGGCGTGGTTAAAAGTTATAACGGTTGTAGGATTTGTGTTGCCGTAAGAGGTGGCTGCCATTGTACATTGGGTGGATTCTTTAGCCAAGCGGTTTTAATAGCATTTAGTTTGATTCAAAGCCCAGCTTGTATCTTTTCACGGCCCTAACAATACTGGTAGCCACTTCATCTTGGTTTATTTCATCCCTCAAAAATTTTTCATCCTCAACGTTAGATAGATAACCAATTTCTATAAGCGAGCTAGGCATGGTGGTCTTCCAAAGTACCAAGAATCCGGCTTGTTTAACTCCTCTACTGATTCGTCCCAGCTCGTCTTTGAAGTTTTCTTCAACATAGGAGGCAAATCTGATGCTCTGAGACAGGTATGCACTTTGGTAATTTGCCAACAAAATATGTGCCATGGGCGATGTAGGGTCGTAGCCGCTGTATTTTTCTAAATAATCTTCTTCTTTCAAAATTACGGAATTTTCTCTTTTGGCTACATCGAGGTTGCCATCGGAGGTGTGCAAACCCATGGTGTACGTTTCTGAACCTGCTATATGTGGGGCTTTGGCCGAGTTGCAATGTATAGAAATAAACAAATCGGCATTGTTTCTATTGGCAATGGCCGCCCGCTCCTGTAGCTCGATAAATACATCGGAATCGCGGGTGTAAATAATTTTTACATCTTTCATCTCCTGTTTTATTTTATCGCCTACCTTCAAAGCCACAGCCAATGCAATGTCTGCCTCTTTCGATTTTTTCCCATGACAGCCAATATCTTTGCCTCCATGACCGGCATCTATCACAATTTTCCTCACCTTATATTGTTTCTTATTGAGCGTAGAAGCCGACAGTGCTACAAATATTGAAGTGAGAAAAATTATAATTGCTATTTGCTTCATCATGGTTACAATTTAGGTGCGATACCATAAATTTGTACAAATTTCTAAATTTTTATTAAATTCTGAAAAGCCTGCACTTTTATTTGAAACGCATTCTTGTTTTATTTTTTGTTGTTGCAGCTTATTTTGGCATGCAAGCACAGGCGCCCAAACTTTCCATTCCAACAGCAAAACCCCTTTCAAGTGTTGCTGGAGTGAATATTGCCGTTAAAGATACGTCAAATGCATTGACATCGGACACTTTAGTGGCAGATAGTACCAAAAAACAGAGTCGGGACATTGAAACTACCATAGTGTACTCGGCAGAAGACTCCATAATAATCGATGCACAAACAAAACAGGCCTTTCTCTATCGAGATGCCAAAGTGGAGTATGGGAAAATGAACATGACCGCCCACAATATAGATATGGACTACAATACCAATATCGTAAATGCCTCGTTTGGCAAAGATTCGTTAGATAATAAAATAGGCGTACCCATATTCAAAGAGGGGGGCGATGCATACGAAGCTGGCGGAATCAAGTACAATTACAAAACTAAGCGAGGGCTGGTGAAGGCCATTGTTACAAAACAAAACGATGGGGTAATCAGGGGGCGTGTGGTGAAAAAAGAGCCAAACAACACCATGTATGTTGATGGGGCATCGTACTCCACTTGCGATCTACGTGAACCACACTTTTGCATAAAAATGATGCAGATAAAGGTGATACCTAAGAAAAAAATTGTGACGAGGGCTTTCAATATGCAGATTGATGATATTCCAACGCCTATCGCATTTCCTTTTGGCGTGTTCCCAATTCCCAAACGCAGAGGTACTGGTTTGATATTTCCCAGCTACGGTGAGTCGCAAAGTCAGGGGTTTTTCTTGTCAAATCTTGGTTTTTACTGGGCTGTAAATGATTATATCGGATTTAAAATCCTGACCAACCAGTTTTCGATAGGCGGCATTGGCAATGGAAACTATACTGCCGACCTAGACTACAAAAGTCGCTACAGCTTTCAGGGAAAATTCAATGCTAGCTATTCTAATTTGAAAAACAATCCTGACGACCCTAGCAAATTCAGCCAATCAGAACAAGTATGGGTACGTTGGAACCACAGCACACTCAGCAAAGGTACTGGTCGTTTTTCGGCTTCGGTCAATGCGGGCTCTACCAATTTTAACCGCGTAAACACTTTGAATGTAACCACAAGAACACTTCCTAGCTTTCAATCGGCACTGAATTACAGCAACGTAATCAAGAAAACGCCATTTAGCTATGCTATATCGGCCAATCAAAATCAAAATATTTCTACCGGAGAAATGAATTTTGTGTTGCCTCAGGCTTCATTGAATATGAACAGAATATACCCTTTGAAAAATGTGCCATTTATTAATAAAGCAGATTGGGTAAAGAAGCTCAACTTTGCTTACAGCTCTTCTTTTGCCAACAGGGTATCGAACTTGGCAAGAAATACTTCGGCACAAACATTGGGATACAGACTAAATAATGCAGATCTAAGAGCACTTGATACCAACGCAACCAATTATTTTAGTGATTCTGCTCGAATAAATAAATTTTACAGAACAGACACACTCACTGTTCCTGAGTTTTTTACAAAATTCAATACCAATTCGAAATGGACCGTAACCCACAACATACCCATAAGCACTACTTTTAAGCTGTTCAAATTTTTCAATTTTACGCCCAGTGCAAGCTATGGCGAAACGTGGTACAACACCGGGTTTAATTACAACTACATAAAAGAAACTAACAATATAAAAGTAGATACAAATTTCAGTTTCAAAGATGGTACCCTGGCCAGAAAAAACACTGTTAGTGGTGGTGTAAGTGTTACGACACGAATTTTTGGCACCTTCTATATCAAAAAATTTGGCATTGAGGCAATAAGGCATGTTTTGATCCCGACCATAGGCTATTCCTATTCACCCGTCTTTAAAAATTATTTTCAGAAAATAGATACCGGTGGCACGGGCCTACCTTTGTATCTCGATCGTTTTACGGGACTGAGAGCCGCTGATCCATCGAGGCTGAAAGACTCAGAAACCATTAATTTTAGCTTGGGCAATACCTTCGAAGCCAAAATTGTAGATAAAAATGATACTTCAAAAACTGAGAAAAAATTTAAAAAACAGATGCTTTTAGACAACGTTAGCATATCGAACAACTACAATCTGCGAGCCGATTCGTTCAACTTGGGCAATTTTTCGATCTCAGCTCGTACCAAACTTTTCGGATTATTCGACATAAATTTCAATACCACTTTCGACCCATATTATTATCGCAGTTTGGGCAAAGACCCCAGATCAAACTACCAGAGTTTTAAGAAAACCAAATACTTGGCTTGGAACGATGCCGACAATGGAGAAGCCCAACCGCTGAACTTCAACTGGCAAAAAAATCAAGGCTTTGGCAGATTGGTGAACATGAATTTGGCTATAAGCACCCGGTTTGCAAGTAAAAAAGGAAATTCAAAAAAAATATTGTCCTACGTAAATGGCACCGATTACCAATTCTTCTTCAACCCAATGGCCGCACCTTACGTAGATTTCGATCTGCCTTGGACTTTCAACATCAATTATATCATGACATATAATAAATATAGCATCGGTCAACCTTCGGCCAATGCCATATTTACAGATCGTTCTACTTACTCCAATAGATTATCGTTCAGTGGCGATTTCACTCCCACGCCCAAGTGGAAAATTAGCTACACCACGGGCTACGATTTTAACCCTACTGTGGGAAGAGACAACATTACAAACACAGTAATAAATGTGTCGAGAGATTTGCATTGCTGGTATGCCACATTTAGCACAGGTCTTTATCCAACAAATTTTCAATATTATTTATTTACCATTGGCATCAAGTCGCCATCGCTTTCCGATGTGAAAATACCAAGAAGAAGTACCCCGATTACCAATTTTTAACTAAACGAAAAACAAATCGGCAGCAATTTTATCAGCAAAATACCTTCCTTCCTTGGTTAATTTTAATCGATCGTTTTGTATAACTGTAAGTCCTTTGTTTGTATAACTTTCTACTGTTCTGTTGAAAGAATCGAAGTTTAAAGAGTGTAAAGCAAATAATTGAACAAGACTTACGCCCCAAATTGCCCTTAGCCCAGTGAGCATTAGTTCGTTTGCTTTTTCAGATTGCGAAAGCAGTTCCAGCTCAAAAGGAACACTATTTTGCTGAATTGATTGCACATACTTCAAATTGTTAGCCACATTTGCTTGTCGCGAAGTGCCATTGTATGAGTGGGCACTTGGCCCAATTCCCAAATATTTTTTGTCGAGCCAATAAGCGGTATTGTGTTTGGAAAAATGCCCTTCTTTTGCAAAATTGGAAATTTCGTAATGAATAAAGCCTGCATTAGAGAGGCTTTCCATCAGCATTTCCATTTGTACAGTGCCAAATTCATTGCTAGCTTCTTTCAATTTTCCGGTTTTCTGCCATTTGCCAAAAGCAGTTTGAGGCTCAATAGTAAGGTTGTAGGCACTGATATGTGGTATGTGGTATTTCAAAATGGTTTTCAAATCGTACTGCCATGCCGCATGATTTTCGCTGGGAATTCCATATATCAAATCTGCAGAGAGGTTTTCAAATCCTGCATCGAAACACAATTCTAGTGCTTTTATTGCTTCTTCAGCATTATGAGCCCTATTCATCCAGCGTAAAACATCATTGTTAAAAGTTTGAATGCCGATACTTAACCTATTGATTTTCAACGCTTTATAGTCTGTAAGTTTGGATTTTGAAATGTCATCTGGGTTGGCTTCAAGCGTTATCTCGGCATCGACATCAACTGAAAAGTATTGATAAATGACATTTAAGATCGAGTCTAACTCGGCCATCGAAAGCATAGAAGGCGTGCCACCACCGAAATAAATGGTTTCCACATTTTCACTTTCTAAGTAGTTTTTTTGCAGCCTAATTTCACATACGATGGCTTTTACCATTTCACTTTTGGCATTTAGCTGTGTAGAAAAATGAAAATCGCAATAATGGCAAGCCTGTTTACAAAAGGGGACGTGAATGTATATACCTGCCATGTAATGAATTTGTGTGCAAATTTAAACTTGATTTTCTAAGTTTGTCGTGTGAAGAAAATAGTTTTCTCAGCCTTTGTGGTTTTAAGTCAACATTTTACAATTGCTCAGGTAAAAATTAACCCTGCAGATAGTGGTGCGTATTCGCTAGCAAACTTGGCCCAGTATTTTGTAGGGAGGGGTGTAAAAATATCCAACGTAACCTTTACAGGAAACTTAAAAGCATTCGGACAATTTAACGATGTGGGCAGCTCGGTCGGATTAAAAAAGGGGATAATTCTCACCACTGGAAAAGCGCAAGAAGCTGAAGGACCAAATAATTCCAGAGACATAACAACCGATTATTATCCTGGTGTCCGCTATGATGACCCCGACTTAGACATTTTGAACAATCCAAACAATGTAGTAGATGTTGCCGCTTTAGAGTTTGACTTTATTCCAATCAGCGATACCCTCAAATTTAGGTTGGTTTATGGTTCCGATCTGTACGATAGGGCGCAAACCGATGTGAATACAAACCCATTAGGCATCTTTTTCAAGCCAAAGACCGGAACTACTTTCTCAAACATTGCCACTTTTTCTGGGGTAAATGGCAGCACAAAAATTTCTGTTCAAACCATAAATCGAGGACCTGATATAGAGTGGGGGCAAGTGCCAACTGCGGTCGGAATAAATGGAGGCCGCTATATTTACAACACTACTTTTAGCCCCAATATTCAGTACAATGGATACACAACACCAATTGAAATAAAACAAGTAGTAAATAAATGCACCGAGTATCGTATTAAAATCGCAATTGGTAATAGCCCTGCCACCGGAGCCGATTCGGGTGTGCTATTAGAGCAAGCCAATAGCAATGGCGGAATTAGTTCATCTGTACCGATTTCCGATGCAGATACCATTTTTCTTTGCGATGGTGATGCATTGCCAATCTTAACCACTAATGAAAATTCGGCCTCACATTTTGAATGGTACTTCAATGATATTAGGGTTGGGAATACGACTGCCATTTTAGCAACAATATTTTCTGGAGAATACAAGGTAAAGGCCACCATATCAGGCAGTTGCCTGTGGTCAGATTCTGTGCATTTGAAGATTAGCCCCAAATTTCCTCTTGATTTGAAGGCGAATCCTGCCTTGGTTTGTAAAGACCAATTGGTGACCCTTTCTGGCACCATTTCAAGCTCGGTTTCTGGTTCGAATTTAGAATGGAGCTCTGTTCCCGCCTTCCCATTCATTAAAAACCAGTTTATACAAACCGTGTCTGTGTCAGGGCTATCAGCCAAATTCATGCTTTCGGTCACAAGCAAAGGCGGTTGCACACAATCAGATTCGGTAACCGTTGTCCGCAATTCTGCATTTTTTACGCTAAACCCAACCCCAAACGATACAATTTGCCTTAACTCTTCCAAAACCTTGAAAGCAAGCCGAGAAGGAATAATAGCCAGGCCGGCCTCTGATACGGACCCCTTTTCCCTTCTTTGGAAAAATACGGCCCGTACAATAGTATCCACCCAAACCGAATTTGCCATTACACCTAAATTTTCAGATACTTATCAGATAAATTTAGAAAGCGAAAACGGCTGTAAAGATTCTGCCAAAGTGTACGTTCAGGTCGATTCTGTCTCGTTTGCTCGCATTAAAAACAGGGTTATTTGCCCTAATGAAACCATTTTCATCACCACTTCAGGCCTGAACCTCAGCTCAACCGTATGGGGGGAAATCGGAAAATTGGGTGTTATTTCAACAGATAACTTTATGTCGGCATTGCCAAAAACGACAACCAGATACACGCTTGAAATCGAAGCCTTTAATTCCCGACATTTTTCCCCGCTCACATGTAAGGAAAAAGACACAAGTGAAGTAACAATATCACCCCTACCTACTTACCAAAAATCAAAGGACATTGCAGTATGTCGGGGAAATCCGGTTTTCATTGCAGTTCAAAATGCCGATAATCTACTTTGGAGCGATGCAAACCGACTTTCTAATTCCTTCATTTACAGTGCTTTAGCTTCTAAAACTTTTCTATTCACCGTCTTTTCAGCCAATAAATGCGAGAAGACGGATAGTATCAGCGTGAAACTCTTTCCGGCTTTTGTGAACACAATTACTGGGAAAAATGAAGTTTGCTTTGGCGATTCGATCCGGTTGAGTGCCAAGGGAGCAAACCAGCATGTATGGCTAAATACAGCTCAAATTTCTGCCTCCATCAACCAATTGGCTGTTGAAAGTCTAAATTTTACGCTTGTTGGCACCAATGCAAATCAGTGCAAAGACAGCACAATATTTCCTGTGAAGGTAAATAAAGTAGATGTGGAGCGTTCTGATTTTATTGTGGCAAATCAAAGCGGATTTATTTGCTTGGATAAAAAACTGAACGACACTTTATTTGCTCCCCAAAACAACTTCTTCGCTTATGAATGGAAATTGGGTGCTTTAACACTTTCAAACCCCACTAACACCAATCCAGTAAATAAAGTAGGGCTTTACAAGCTAACCATCACCGATGCCAAGAATTGCAAAATTTCAGATACAATATTGGTGAAAAACAAATGCAAGCCCGATAGCATTGCTCCAACAGATACTATTGCTGTTCAATTTAACATTCCCAACATTTTCACTCCCAATGGCGATGGCATCAACGACACTTTTGAAATCAGCCTTTTAGCCCCAAATAGCAGCATTGAAATATTCAACCGCTGGGGCGCTACCATATTTCAATCAAGCAATTACGACAATAGTTGGAATGCAAACGGAGTAGTAGACGGGCTGTATTATTTTTCATTGTTGTCAAACGCAAAAAAATTCAATGGCTGGTTGCAGATCGCTAGGTGAATATGGACGTTCTTTTCTCTAGCATTATTGTTTAAAGACATTTTTAGACTGCAATAGCTGGTTGCCGCTTCCTCAAATCATGGGTGAAAATTTGGTGGCAGTAAAATTAACATTTTAGTAAACTACCACTGTTTTTATAGTTCATCTAATTTACTAATTTTAGGCACCTAATATTTCAAGCCATTTGAAAATACACTTACTCGCATTTTCATTTGTATTTCTTTTTTTTGTGTCCGATGCCGCCAATGAAAATTTCCCCATTGGTGCTAGAGCTATTGGTATGGGCAATGCTGTGGCCGCCAATGAAGATGTGTGGTCAACATTTAACAACATTGCTGGCATAGGCAAACTTGACAAAATAAACGTAGCAGCCTTTTTTGAGCGCAGGTATAATTTTTCTGGTTTCGATCAATTTGCTGTGGTCGGAAATTTACCTTTGGCCATCACTCCACTCAAATATGGAAATGTAGCTTTGGGTCTTTACCGCTTTGGAACTGAACTGTACAACGAAAGCCGATTCAATGTTGGGTATGCCCACAACATTATGGGTGTAAATTTGGGAATTCAGGCCGAATATGTGCAAGTGACGATAAGCGAATGGAGCAGTAAGGCCAATGTGGTTATCAATTTTGGGGGGCAGGTACAAATAGTAAAAAACCTTCGGTTTGGTGCCCATATTTACAACCTCAACCAAGCGAAAATAGCCACTTATCAAGATGAACGGATTCCGACCGTCATGAAGGCGGGAATTGCTTATTTGCCATTCAATAGGCTTTCGCTCAATGCCGAAATGGAGAAGGATGTTGAAAAACCAGCTAGGTTCAAAGTTGCAGTTGAATATGGGTTGCTAGACAAATTGTTTTTCCGTACTGGCATCAATACCAATCCAGTAAAATATTTTTTTGGGTTGGGATTTGTCACAAAATCATTGGGTTTGCATTATGCAATTTCGGTGCACGAGCTACTTGGCTTGTCTCACTCCCTAAGTGTTGGCTATATTTTTCATTCTCGAAAAGAGCAATTACCTGTAGAATAAAGATGTTAACACCCTTCTATGAAAAAGCAATTATGTGTGCAAATTGTCTCTGACCAGTGGGCAGGAGTTGGCATAAGGCGTATTTTGCTGCTTTTTTTATTCCTAATTCCTACATTTGCGTACCCACAAAGTGCTCCTCGACAAGAGATCGATCTTGACCGATTTACCCAAGACTTGGTGGGCTCACTTTCTGGCGATGCCCGCTACGATGCCATCCTTGAAGCCCTGTTTCAATACTACCGCGACCCATTAAATTTAAACACTGCCACTCGTGGCGAATTGGAAAGTTTGTACATACTCTCGCCACTGCAAGTAAAAAGTTTTCTCAATTACCGAGAAAAAAATGGATTTCTGCTCACAGAATATGAGTTGCAAGCCGTTCCCGAATGGAGTACCGAAACGATTGAGCGAATCTTGCCATTTATAAAAGTGCAGGACAATGGACTAAATAGCGATACGCGCAGCCTCTGGCAAAAGGTGAAATCAGATGACAATAATTATTTGATAGTACGCTACCAACGCATATTGGAGTTGCAGCGGGGCTTCAAAGTAAATGATACGGTAAAAAATCAGGCCTTTTTAGGGTCGCCCGAATTGATTTATACCAGATTTAGAAGCTATCAAAAAGACGATTACAGCATTGGGTTTACCACGCAGAAAGACATAGGCGAACAAGTAAAATGGAATCCGGGCAATAAACAATATGGAATGGATTTTTATTCCGGTCATTTTGCTGTGTTCAATAAAGGCAGGTTGAAGGCGTTGAATGTTGGCGATTACCAAATCATGATAGGGCAGGGATTGGTGATGTCGGCAGGATTTTACATAGGCAAAGGAGCAGAAACGGTAACAACTGCTAAGCGAAGCAACACGGGAATTAGGCCTTACACCGCAGCACTTGAAACCAACTTTTTGCGTGGCGCGGCCGCCACCTTGAATTTCGGCCGATTTGATTTCACGCCCTTTTACTCGTACAGATTGCTAGATGGCAATATTGCTACTGGCGATGGCTCAACAGCATTTGCCAACCAAAGAAACAATTTTGGTGGTGCTACTTCCATTCAACTATCGGGCTTTCACCGCACCCAAGCCGAACTGGAAGACAAGGAAACTATTAAAGAGCAAGTGGTTGGCAACTACATTCGCTACTCGAGTAGAAACCAAAATTTGAAAATCGGTATCAATGCCATTTATAGCCATTACAATCCATCGATAAATAGAGATGCAACCAACTTCAACCAGTTTTATTTTAAGGGGAATGAAAACTATAATTTGGGCGCTGATTTTTCTTATAACTGGCAGAATTTTAGTTTTTTTGGCGAATACAGCCACAATAAAGCAGGAGCAAGTGCTGCTGTGGGCGGTTTTATTGCCAGTCTCAATTCCATTGTAGATATGGCCTTGCTTTTCAGAAATTACGACCGAGCATTTTATAGTTCGTACGGCAATGCTTTTGGCGAAGCCTCCACCAATAGAAATGAAAGAGGCGTTTACTGGGGAATAAAAATAACACCTAGCCGTAAAATAAACTTTGCAGGCTATTTCGACAAATTCTACTTCCCTTGGCTCACCACCAGATCAGATGCTCCTACTGACGGCTTTGAATGCTTTTCAAGAATAAATTTTAAACCCACCAAAAAAATACTGCTTTACGCACAATGGCGGCACCAAAATAAACCGCTAAATGCCGTAAACAACCAAACGACCATTGACTATTTGGAAACCTCAACTACTGACAACTATTTAATAAATTTAGATTGGAAAGCTGAAAAGTGGGTAGGAACAAAATCCAGAATTCAATTTACCCAGTTCAAACAAAACGGACAGCCTACCCAATCTGGGTTTGTTATATTTCAAGACTTAGATATCGACATAAATAAGAAGGTGAAAATATCTGCGCGATTTGCCCTATTCGATGCCAACGATTATAACACCAGAATTTATGTATACGAGAAAAATGTACTTTGGGCATTTTCGCTTCCAGTCTATTACGGACAGGGCGTACGAGATTATATTATGGTGCAATACAACGTGAACCGCGACCTAAGCATTTGGCTGAGGCTAGCGCGATTTGAATATAGAAATGTGGATAAAATAAGCTCTGGAGTGAACGAAATAGCCGGAAATTCGAAAACAGATGTAACTTTACAATTGAAATACGACTTTTAAGTTTTTTAAAAATTGAAAATATCGATTACAAATCGTAGTTTTTTAACACCCAAACCGACCTACTTTATTTGGTTTATCTGTGTTTTTATAACTACATCTTGTGTTTACACCCCCTCCCAACCTTGGAAACCCCACAAATCTGTGCGCAAAAACTTAGATCAACCACGAGAGTTTTATGCTTATCCAAAATCCAACGATCCTAACCAATAAATATCCCTCATGAAGCTTAGTTGCAAAACGTCCAAATTTTTAGTTTTTTTCATATTCCTTCCTCTTCTTTGTGCCTGTGTAGGGGGCAAACCAGGGAAAGGCGGACAGCAGCAACCTAGAAAAGGCCCTATGCCTTGTCCAATAAAAGACTGTTAGCAGTTATTTGTCTTAACCCGATCGAGGCTTGTTCAATTTTCGAGTGCATCAGCACAATAAATAGTCACGGCTCTGTCGTTGCCATATCAATACATATAGCGTTTGAAAAAAATAAATATCGCCATCGATGGCTTTTCTTCCTGTGGCAAAAGCAGCACCGCGAAAGTAATAGCCAAGGCTCTCAATTATGCTTATATCGACACCGGAGCTATGTATCGTGCCGTAACGGTCTATTTTTTAGAGCATTATGTGGAATTCACCGACCCTAAAGCCGTTCACAAAGCGCTTGAAAATATTGAATTGAAGTTTGTACATAATCAACATTCAAACCAGTCGGAAATATTTTTGAACGGGCTAAGTGTGGAAGAGGAAATACGAAAGATGTACATTGCCGAGCAAGTAAGTGAGGTAGCGGCCATCGTAGAAGTGCGAAAAAATATGGTAGGCCAGCAGCAAAGGATGGGTAGAAAAAGGGGCGTGGTGATGGACGGCAGAGACATAGGAACAATCGTGTTTCCAGATGCAGAGCTAAAAATATTCATGACGGCCGATGTGATGATCCGTGCCGAACGCAGACAAAAAGAGCTGCTGGAAAAAAACGAATTGATTACATTTGATAAAGTAGTGGAAAACCTGAAACACCGCGACCATATTGACACAACCCGGTCGGAGGGACCACTAAAAAAAGCAGATGATGCCTTAGAAATTGACACAACTTATATCACCTTCGAAGAGCAAGTAGATATAATATTGGGCTTTGCGCTGAGTAAAATCTATTTGGTGTAGAAAGTCGCTCACCTATTTTGATGGAACTAAAAAACGCCTTAATAGCTATAATCAAGAAAATAATAAAAAGTAGCTGCGAAGTGGCCATCAAGGCAATAGACCATGCCCGCGTGTTGATGTGTTGCCATATTGGCCAACGAATATTTAAAGAAGAGCAACGGACAAAAGCTCGGGGCTGAACATGTAAAATATAGGATCCAATATCTTGCTTAACACTCGTAACCTGAATGCCCAAATGCACTGCATACGCATTTGGGGCAGACGCAATATAAATGTAAATTGCTTCGATCGCCTCGAAAAGCAAGATTTTGAAAAGACCCACAATTGACATTCTTTTGTTGGCAGATAAAAATAATGCGCTCGTACAAAATCTAGATCCCGGAAAATAACAAGTCAGTCTTGGTCAGTAAATATCAAGTGTATTTACCAAGGAAGCTCCATTACTTCAACTACTTAGAGAGGAAATCAGAAAAAATAACAAACAACGACCAAGAGCAGGAAGATTGAATTTGACACCTGTCCATTTACCAACCCATGCGAATAGATATCATTACCGTACTACCCGAAATGTTCAAAGGGCCTTTTGATCAATCGATTTTGAAACGTGCACAAACCAAAGGCGTGGTGGAACTGGTTGTGCACAATTTGCGGGAGTACAGTGTTGATAAGCATCGCCACGTAGATGATTACGCCTTTGGTGGTGGTGCAGGTATGGTGATGATGGTAGAGCCCATTCATAGATGCATTGAAAAACTGAAATCGGAACGAAATTATGATGAGGTAATCTATATGTCGCCCGATGGTGAATTGCTCGGCCAGCAATTGGCCAATCAGCTTTCACTGAAAGGAAATTTAATAATGCTTTGTGGCCACTACAAAGGGGTAGATGAGCGAGTACGCCAACATTTGATTACCAAAGAAATCAGCATTGGCGATTATGTGCTTTCGGGTGGCGAGTTGGCGGCTGCAGTGCTTACCGATTCCATCGTTCGCCTCATACCAGGCGTTTTAAACGATGAAACTTCCGCCCTCACCGACTCCTTTCAAGACGGACTCATAGCCCCACCAGTTTACACACGCCCCGATTTGTACAATGGCTGGCAAGTGCCAGAAATTTTGTTGTCGGGGCATGAAAAAAAAATAAATGAATGGCGTTACGAGCAAGCTTTGGAACGAACAAAACAACGCAGACCCAATTTGTCTGGTTTAAATTAAATACTACTTGCATAATTAAAGCATCTCACCCTGTTGAACAACACTTACAAAGCATCAATCTTTCTTCTTTTTAACTTTTTACTTTGTTTCAAATCACAGAGCCAATTCATTGATATAAAGGGCGTTGTGCTCAGAGAAGACAGCCTTACTCCTATCTACGCTGCCATTATTTACAATAAAAATAGTTTTTTAGGCACTATTTCCAACCGCAACGGAAATTTCAAAATGCGAGTGAAAGTGGGCGATACCTTACAAATTACCCACATTGGGTTCGTAACCAGCCTTGTGATTTTCGATCACTTAAATTTTGACCCTAGTGAAAAGCTAAGAATAAACATGAAAGTACGCTCTTATGAATTGCCGACAATTGACGTGAGGCGATATCGAATTAGGGAAAGGGGAAATCAAAAACCATTTTCACTCCGTAGAACCGATAACATTGTCTACGACTTGGCAACGCAGCTGTATGAAAGCGCAAACCCTTATTACTACAATCCTGCCAGTTCGGGGATTCCGGGCGCTATGCCTTCTTTTGGCTTGTTTATCCCCGATTTTAAACAAATCAAACGCCAAGCCCAGTTAGATAAAATAGCCGCGTTGGAAAAGAAAGACAACCTTAGAAAATATGTCAAGTACAAATACAGTAAACCCTTGGTGAACAAATTAACTGGATTGACTGGAAACGAGCTGGAAAACTTCATGAATTTCTGCAAACTCACTGATAAAACAATATTGGAATCGTCTGAATACGAAATGACTTATTTGATTCTTGAGTGTTACAATAAGTTTATTCAAGAAAATGAATAGAAACTACTTGCCAAACTGGTCTGCATAACTTTTTTTATCCTTAGCTTTTTGTTGATTAATAGCGAATTTTGCAATGTTATTTTTAAACATGAATATTCTAGAAAAAATCATTGACCGCAAAAAAGAAGAAGTAGCTATTGCGAAAGCCACAACTTCAACACATTCATTGGAGCAAAGCCTATATTTCAATCAAAGTATTGTATCGCTGAAGGGAGATTTGCTTGCAAAACAATTCGGAATTATTGCCGAACACAAACGAAAATCACCATCAAAAGGCATAATTAACAATTCGTTATCTGTTGAATTTGTAACAAAAGGTTATGCAGATGGCGGGGCAAGTTGTTTGTCAATTTTGACCGATGCCGATTTTTTCGGTGGTTCTAAATCAGATTTAGACAATACTCGCATTGCAAATCCAAAGATTCCAATTCTCAGGAAAGATTTCATTATTGACGAATACCAGATTATCGAAGCCAAAAGCTGGGGCGCAAGTGTTATTTTGCTTATTGCCGCCAATCTGGAGAAAAACCAACTGTTTGATCTCGCTAAGTTTGCCAAATCTATAGGCTTGGAAGTACTGCTGGAAGTGCACGATAGCGTGGAATTGGAAGAAAATATAAACCCTTATTTAGACTTAATAGGGGTGAACAACCGCAATTTAAAAACTTTTGAAGTTAATATCGACACTTCACTTCAATTGGCAAGTTTGATTCCAAACGAATTTATCAAAGTTGCAGAAAGCGGATTGAATATTGCCGAAGAAATAATCATACTGCAAAAAGCGGGCTTTAGAGGGTTTTTGATTGGCGAAAGTTTTATGAAAACTAGCAATCCAGGTGAAGCCTGCAGGAAATTAATAAATGAAGTTGAAAATAAACTTTGAACAACTATGTCTTTAAAACTCAAAGTATGCGGAATGCGAGAAAGCGGAAATATTACAGAGCTACTCGCACTGTCTCCAGATTACATGGGGTTCATTTTCTACGACAAATCGCCCAGAGATGTAGAAAATTATTTGGACGAAAACCTCTTGATGACGTTTCCCCGATCCACACATAAAACTGGGGTTTTTGTAAATGCCGAATTGGATTTTGTTGCAGATAAGATCAAAAAATACAGACTCGATGCCATACAACTGCATGGAAGTGAATCTCCAACATTTGTTCACAACCTATTATCACTAAACCCAAGCCATGATTTCGAAATTATCAAAGCCTTTGCCGTTGACGAGTCATTTGATTTTCTTCATTTAGCTCAATACGAGAATGCAGACTTCTTTCTATTCGACACCAAGGGAACCAATCACGGAGGCAACGGAAATAAATTCAACTGGAAAATACTTGAAACCGCAGCCATTAACAAACCCTTCTTCCTAAGTGGGGGCCTCAGTTTCGTTGATTTGAAGGAAATAAATGAGCTAAAATCAAAAGTGCCAAATCTCTATGCGTTAGACATAAATAGCAAATTTGAAATAAGTCCAGGGTTAAAAAACATAGATAAAATAAGAGAGTTGATCTCGGCTATGGATAACGAAAAAAATAATCAATAAAAGCTTTCATAAAAAAACAATAAGCATTTAAGCTGAAATGTAGCAAATTATATTTCAACTCGACATTGCTGGATACGTAGCAATAAATAATCTATATAATTTCGATCCTGTGGAAACGGAATTTAGCAAAATGTACTTTAAGAACTTTATTATATGACTTCAGTGGCTTGATATCAACAATACCGCGTATGACACTAACTACTGGATTGGCATTAGAACCTCAAAATAACTAGACCAGCCTAAGCAAACTACATTCCGTTTTTTGGAAGTATTACAGTAGTGGTGCAACCCATTTTGGTCTGGAAACAAGGTAGATTTACATTTTAACAAGAAAACATTTCGCAAATCTTACAACATATGGAATTACAACTCGACTATGTATCTGAATTTACCGTATCATCAAAAGGCTATTATGGCAAGTTTGGCGGAGCTTATGTTCCCGAAATGCTGTTCCCCAATGTGGAAGAGCTCCGTACCACCTACATGTCAATTATCAATGAAAAAAGCTTCCAGGCGGAATTTGAATCATTGCTTACAGATTATGTAGGTCGTCCAACTCCCTTGTTTTTGGCCAAAAGACTATCGGAGAAATACAAAACTACTATCTACCTAAAACGAGAAGATCTTTGCCACACAGGTGCACACAAGGTGAACAACACCATTGGGCAAATACTATTGGCTAAGCGTCTGGGTAAAAAACGAATAATTGCAGAAACCGGGGCTGGCCAACATGGTGTTGCTACCGCGACTGTGTGTGCTTTGATGGGAATAGAATGTATTGTGTATATGGGTGAAGTAGATATGCTTCGTCAAGCTCCTAATGTGTTGAGAATGAAGATGTTAGGCGCTACTGTACGGCCAGCAACTTCAGGAAGCAAAACATTAAAAGATGCCACCAACGAAGCCATTCGCGACTGGATAAACAACCCCGTAAATACGCACTATATCATTGGTTCTGCCATTGGCCCACACCCTTACCCAGATTTGGTTGCTCGTTTTCAATCTGTGATCAGCAAAGAGATCAAAAGCCAGTTGCTTTCCAAAACAGGAAACCAAAACCCAGATTATATAGTGGCCTGCATTGGTGGCGGAAGCAATGCGGCAGGAACTTTTTTTCATTATCTAGATGAGCCTTCTGTAAAAATCATAGGAGCCGAAGCCGCTGGGGAAGGCGTTAATTCAGGAAAATCTGCAGCCACCCTGAAGCTTGGCAGTATTGGCGTTATTCATGCCTGCAAAACTCTTTTGATGCAAACCTTTGATGGTCAGATAGTTGAACCACATTCCATCTCTGCCGGATTAGATTATCCAGGCATAGGGCCTCTTCATGCCCACTTATACGATATCGGTCGCGGCACATTTTATTCCATCACCGATGCCGAGGCAATGGAAGCTGGTTTAGAATTGAGCCGACTAGAGGGCATAATTCCGGCTATCGAAACTTCGCACGCCCTAGCGGCACTGGCATATATGGGAGCACAACCACATGAGACGGTCGTAATTTCCCTTTCTGGGAGGGGGGATAAAGATTTAAGCACATATCAACAATATTTCGCTGCACAGTTTTAGCTAGTTACATCACATGTTGCTATCAGCCCAAAATCTTTACAAGTCATACCAGCCTACGCCTAGAATATCCGGTATCGAACCCGGCAGCCCAAATACCGATCAAGATGCTAACAATCAAGTACTTGCTACTGTTTTTGCGGTAAATAATGTAACGTTTACAGTCGAGAGATCTGAAATAATTTCGATTTTGGGGGCCAACGGCTCGGGGAAATCAACCTTGCTAAAAATCTTGGCTGGTCTTTTAAAGCCCGACCTAGGTGCTGTATTTTACAGAAAAGAGCCAGTGTACACCCCCGTAGAAAAACTGATTGCGGGGCATGAGAAAATCAAACTCATTCACCAAAACTTCAACCTTTTTCCTAACATATCGCTAGCCGAAAACATAAGCTACAGTCTTCGTTACCACGGCATAGATTATCAGTTGAAGAGGCTAACGGAACTATTAACGCTTTGCGATCTACAAGAAATTAAAGATAAATTACCCAGAAATGCCTCTGGTGGCGAGCAGCAACGCACGGCAATTGCCACCGCATTAGCTACCGATGCAGATATATTACTTTTTGACGAGCCCTTCTCCAATCTAGATGTGTTCAACACTTCCCAATTAAAATCTAAAATAAAAGAAATCGCCAAAAAGGCCAAGGTGGGTATTGTGTTCGTCACGCATAGTTCACATGATGCGCTCTCAATTTCCGATACATTGATACTCATGAAAGATGGGCAATTTATTCAAACTGGGCCGCCAACTGAGGTTTACAAAAAACCTGTATGTGTTTATGCTGCCCAACTCACTGGCTTGAGCAACACACTCAATTTCAATACTTTGCAGCTTTTAGCATCCAGTATTGGTGTAAAAAAAAATCTCGGTAAAAGGTATTGCATTCGCCCTGAAAATATTCACATTGAAGCAACAGAAAACAGTGCGTTTACGATCTTCGATTCCATGTTTTATGGTGATCATTTCCTCGTAAGGGTCAAACTTGATTCCAACAACCTATTAACGACCAAAACCCTTCGACCGTTTTTGGCGGGTCAAAGGGTTTTAATTCATGTCAATATAGAAAATGTAATGGTAGTCAATATATGAGCGATTGTTTCTCCACAATCTATTGCCATCTGGGTTGCGAGCAATCTGGCATTTTATCAATAAGCTCTCACCATTTTGCCCTCCATAAAGTTAACAAAGGCATTATTTACGACCTTCATGCCACCTGGCGTAGGATAATCTCCTGTAAAATACCAATCTCCGCTGTGGTTGGGGCAAGCAATATGCAAGTCTTCAACTGTTTGATAAACTACTTTTACCTCGGCTTTCATGCCTTTTGGCGTTACTATTTCAGCGATCTTTTGCGAAATTTCATCATAAGAAAATGGCTCATAAAGCTCCTTCACAAAATTTCTCACCTCATGTGCTTCAAGATGTTCGGTGGCTTTGCATTTTTCATACACCTCATCGAGCAAATATTCCATATCTCTGTCTTTCAACAGCTGCATCATGGCTCTAAAAGCGACAAACTCCCCTATTTTCGACATATCTATTCCATAGCAATCTGGGTATCGAATTTGAGGAGCTGACGATACAATGATTATCCGCTTAGGCTCAAGCCTTTCTAACATCGCCAGTATGCTTTTTTCGAGCGTACTACCCCGCACTATCGAATCGTCTATGACCACCAATGTATCCCGTCCTTTATTGATTACTTCGTAGGTGGTGTCGTACACGTGCGATATCAAATTGCCTCTATCGGCATCGTTGGTGATGAAAGTTCTAAGCTTCGCATCTTTAATCACCAGTTTTTCTATTCTTGGTCGGAAAGAAAGCGTTTTCTCAAGCGACTCTTTTGTAAATTTCCCTTTCTGAATGAAATCAATTCTATGTTTCACCAGATAATCGTCCATAGAGTGCATCAGCCCTAGAAAGGCAGTCTCGGCAGTATTAGGAATATAGGAGAAAATCGTGTGTTCTAAATCATGGTCAATGGCCGATAATACTGGCGTGCAAAGCAGTTTTCCCAGCGTTTTGCGTTCGCTATATATATCTGGATCTGTGCCTCTCGAAAAATATATCCTTTCAAACGAGCACGATTTCTTTTCCAAAGGCTCAGAGAATTGGTATTCTCCGTACTCACCGTCTTTGGCTATTACTAAAGCATGGCCAGGCTTTATCTCTTTTATTTCGTCATACTTAATGTCAAATGCTATTTTTATGGCTGGCTTTTCAGATGCCACCACCACCACTTCATCATCAGCATAGTAATACGCGGGCCTAATTCCGTTCGGATCTCTGGCCACAAATGCTCCACCATATCCAGTCATTCCTGCCATAGCGTATCCTCCGTCAAAGTCTTTACACGACCGTTTGAGCACCTTGGCCAGGTCGAGGGTATCTTCTATAAATTCCGACATTTGTCTATTGTCGTACCTGTCCTTATTATGATCAAATATGTATTGGTTCTCCTCGTCTAGAAAGTGGCCAATCTTCTCTAGTACCGTTACCGTATCTGCCAGTTCGCGTGGGTGCTGCCCGAGTTCAACCAATTTATCAAACAACATGTCCACATTGGTCATGTTGAAGTTTCCTGCCATTACCAGGGTTCGGCTCTTCCAATTATTATCTCTGATAAATGGGTGGCAATTATCTATTTCGTTGCCCAAATAAGTGCCATATCGCAAATGACCCATCATCACCTCACCTGTAAAAGGCACGTTTTCCTTCATCCATTCCGCACTTAACACCTTCTCTTTATTGCCCTTCAACGCCTTTTTTATCTTCTTATTTATTTTCGAGAATATATCTGGTATGGGTTGTGCCTCTACCGACCTCGATCTGTGTATGTAGGGTATTCCTGCTCTCACCCCTTGCTTTACCACAGCAACCCCTGCACCATCCTGACCCCGATTGTGTTGCTTCTCCATCAGAACATAGAGTTTATTAATTCCATAAAAAGCTGTTCCATACTTCTTTATATAGTACTGGTAGGGCTTCCTAAGCCTTATCAGTGCTATGCCACATTCATGTTTTATTGGTTCGCTCATTAGATGAAATAATTATAGTCAAATATACATGGTTGCATACGTTTACGGTTTTAAAGGGTCACAATGCTTTCACCTTTTCTTAATCAACAAGGTTGCCGATAGGCTTGAATATCCAACCCCAGAAAGCTGATCTATTTGCGGCAATTTCGCCCGAACCAAAGCCATTTATACTGATTGCGGATTTATTAAGAATTATATTGTATAATTTTGTTGAGTCGTTTGCGTATAGCTTGAACCATTAGATCGCACACAGAGTTCTTTTATGGTTTATAGTTCTTTTAATTTGTCTCACCGAAAATGTTCCACGTGGAACATTTTTTGAAGGCAAGAGCGAACTACCGAAATTGAAAATTTTAAAAACACGAGAATCAATTGTTCCACGTGGAACATTCTTAAAAGGATCAAACATGTTTAAAGAGTATGAAGTACTTGTAGTAGGTGCCGGACATGCCGGATGCGAAGCCGCACATGCTGCGGCATCCATGGGGTCGAGCGTAATGTTAGTCACAATGGATATGCGCTCCATCGGCCAAATGTCGTGCAACCCAGCAATGGGCGGCATAGCAAAAGGACAAATAGTAAGGGAAATCGATGCCCTTGGCGGTATGTCTGGAATAGTATCTGACAAAACCACCATTCAGTTTCGAATGCTCAACAGATCTAAAGGGCCAGCAATGTGGAGCCCACGCACCCAAAACGATCGCTGGCGCTTCGCAGAAGAATGGAGACTGACTCTAGAAAGAAACCCAAACATCGACATTTGGCAAGAAATGGTATCGGGCCTAATCATACAAAATGGTACCGTGTTAGGCATCAGAACAGGCATGGGGATCGAAATAAAGGCTAAGAGCGTAGTACTAACCAACGGAACCTTTCTTAATGGAATCATACATATTGGTGAAAAACAATTCTCTGGCGGCAGAACGGCTGAAAAGGCATCAAGCGGAATTACCGAACAACTGCAAGCAACGGGGTTTGAAACCGGACGAATGAAAACCGGAACACCCCCAAGAATTGACGGACGCAGCCTCAACTATGCCATAATGGAAGAACAATTTGGCGACCACAACCCAGAGAAATTCTCTTATAGCACAGAAACTACACCCGCAATAAACCAGAAAAGCTGCCACATAACCTACACCAACGAAGCAGTACACGAAGTGCTTAAAACGGGGTTTGAAAAATCACCCATGTATTCGGGCCGCATTAAGGGAATAGGACCACGCTACTGCCCTTCTGTCGAGGATAAAGTGACGAGATTTGCCGACAAAGACCGCCATCAAATATTCGTAGAACCCGAAGGTTGGGACACGATAGAGGTGTACGTAAACGGCTTCTCTACATCCCTTCCCGAGGACATACAACAGAAGGCGTTGAACAAAATAGTGGGATTTGAAACAGCAAAAATGTTCAGACCTGGCTATGCCATCGAATACGACTATTTCCCCCCTACACAGCTCACCAGTGCACTCGAAACCAAATTGATCAAAAATCTTTTCTTTGCTGGCCAAATAAATGGGACCACGGGATACGAAGAAGCGGCAGCACAAGGCATAATAGCAGGCATGAACGCCCATTTAACAACACATGAGAAGCCCCCTTTTACGCTAAGCCGATCAGATGCATACATAGGCGTACTGATAGACGACCTGATAAACAAAGGCACGGACGAACCATACAGAATGTTTACATCCAGAGCGGAATACCGTATACTCCTTCGTCAAGACAATGCCGATATACGACTCACCGAAAAATCCAATCTAGCTGGTTTAGCATCAAACCAACGCCTAGCATCTGTACAAGAAAAAATTGAACTTACCAGCAAGGTAGAAAACGAGTTAAAACAGATGAAATTCCAACCCGAACAGGTAAACAACATGCTTACAACACATTCATCGAATCCGGTTCGTGAGAAGGTGTCGCTACACAGCCTGCTTAAAAGACCAGACATTACTATTGAAGCATTCGCAGCAATAAACATGGCGTGCAA